>Ga0310121_10001940_pt1 | contig 20368 bp, 15 predicted proteins | sample CB27_Tmax_986_MG_FD_203504 | JGI IMG/M metagenome (GOLD analysis project Ga0310121, IMG submission 203504) | Marine microbial communities from Western Arctic Ocean, Canada - CB27_Tmax_986 | ecosystem: Environmental > Aquatic > Marine > Oceanic | place: Canada: Western Arctic Ocean | collected...
GGCCAACGCCAACCCACCCTTGGCTTCCCTCGACTGGATGTATTCGGCGATGTTCAGGCCGTGCGTGGCCAACAGAGTCCCCACCCTTCCGATGACGCCCGGGACATCATTGTTCCGGAGCACCATCAGGCACCCTTCCGGCTGTACGCTCAACTCGTAGCCATCGATCTGCACGATCCGAGGGTGATGCTGCTCGCCCAGTAGCGCACCAGCCACACGTACCTTCTGGTTCTCGGTCTTGAGAATGATCTCGAGGAACTTGGCATAGTCGCCCCGCGGCGGCTGCAGCGTCGTCATGATCTGGATGCTCCGCCCTTCGGCGAGGTGGAGGGCATTGACGTAGTTGACGTTGCGCGCACCCACCACGGGCGTGAGCACTCCGGTCATGGCCGCAGCCGTCAGCGGTCCGAGAATCTCTTCTTCCAGCCCCGCGACCGAGATTTGGACCTGCCGCATTCCGCCACGGCCCAAGACGCCGACCACACGCCCGACCCGGCCCGCAAGATCCATGAGGGGCCGGAGATATTCGAGGTCCTCCCCACCGATCGCAGGGGCGTTCAGCGCCTTGGACAGGTCCCCCTCGAGCAGTGCCGCACGCACGCCCCGCGCAATCTCGCTTGCGACCAGTTCCTGAGCCTCGATGGTAGACGCCCCGAGATGCGGCGTAAGAAGCAGGTTTTCCGTGCTCCTCAACGGACTATCCTCGGGGAGCGGCTCGGTCGTGTACACGTCGAGCGCGGCGGCTGCGATTTCCCCCGAATCAAGCGCCGCAACCAGGGCACCCTCCTCGACCACCCCACCTCGGGCAGCATTCACCAGGATCGCGGTTGGCTTCATGGCCTTGAGCTCGGCCTCGCCGATCATCCCCTCGGTTTGCGGAGTGAGCGGCACGTGTAACGAGATCACGTCCCCTCGAGAGATCACTTCGTTGAGCTCGACCCGCTCGATCCCCAGCTCCTTCGCACGGTCTTCCGTCAGGTAAGGATCGTACGCGATGGTTTCCATGCCAAAGGCCTGCGCGCGCGATGCAACCTCCGTCCCGATCCGCCCCGCCCCGACGAGTCCGAGCGTCCTACCGCGAAGCTCTATCCCGGAGAACTGCGACCGAGCCCATGCGCCGCCCCGAACAGAGGCATCCGCCCTGGAGACGTTACGCGCGACCGTCAAGATGAGCGCCATCGCGAGTTCGGCGGCGGATACAGTGTTGCCTTCCGGAGCGTTGATCACTGGGATCCCGAGTTCTGTGGCGACCTCGAGATCGATGTTGTCCACTCCCACCCCCGCGCGCCCGATGACCTTCAGATTCGGTGCCTGGTCCAGTAGTTCGCGGGTCACCTTGGTCGCACTTCGGACTATGAGACCGTGGGCCCGGCCCAACGCCCCCTGCATCTCCTCGGGGGTCCAACCGTCGGGCACCAAGACTTCGAAGCGCTCATCGTCGGTCAGAGGCGCCAAGCCCGAAAGTGAGATCTTGTCGGCCGCGATGACGACGAATTCCTTGCTCACGAGAGTACCTCGCTCAGGGCGTCCAGTACCGCATCGAGTTCGGCAACGGTATGATCGCCCATATGGCCGATCCGGAACGTTGTCTCCTTCAGTTTTCCGTACCCGCCGCCGATGGTGAATCCCCTTTCCTTCATCGCGGAAACGACCGGCGGACCCATCGTCCCCTCCGGAAGCTTCACACAGGTCACGGTCGGAGAACGGGATCCCTCGGGCGCCAGCACCGACAGCCCGACCCCCCTCCGTTCCCGCATCATGTCCACCCACTGGGCGCATCGGTCGGCCATCGCCTGGTGCCGCACCCATCTAGCCTCCACCCCCTCCAACCGGATCCGGTCCAACTGCTTTGCCAAGGCGTATAAGAGTGAAACCGCAGGCGTGGTCGGAGTCTGGAGGTTATCGAGCTGTTTCCGGAACGACACCAGATCGAAGTAGACCCCTTTTCGCGTGGCGGCCGCGGAACGGATCATGAGGCGTTCCGAGGCGACGCCGAAAGCTAGGCCGGGCGGCAAGGCGAGAGCCTTTTGGGATCCCGTGAGCACGAAGTCCAAGGCCCACTCGTCGGTCCGGACCTCTGCCCCGCCCACGCCCGTCACCGAGTCCACCAGAAGCACTACGTCGTCCCGCTCTCGGACGACCTCCGAGATCCGGCTGATGGGATTTAGGGCCCCGGTAGACGTCTCTGAGTGCACGACCGTGACGGCATCGAACCCACCCGAAGCCAGCTTGTCACTCACCTGGTCCGCGGTAAAGGTCTGGCCCCACTCCACTTCGAGCGTATCGACGTCGAATCCGCAGGCCTCAGCGATCTGACCGAACCGCTGGCTGAAGGCGCCGTTGACCAGGCTCAGAACGCGAGATCGAGCGCCGTTCCGAACGGCAGCCTCCATCAATCCGGTCGCTGACGATGTCGATATCACTACCGGACTCTCCGTGCGAAACAGATCTCGGAGCCCGGTCTGCATCTGGCCCATGAGCTCCTTTATGGCTTGGCCTCGGTGCCCGATCAGGGCCCGGCCCTGGGCGCTCAACACCTCCGGATGGACCTCTGTCGGCCCCGGGAGGAAGAAGCGGCCAAAAGAGTTGGCACTCTCTATGGTGGACGACTCCACTAAATGATCTCCTACGTGGTCATTATTTTCGTTGCTTTGGTCCAAAGGATGCCGACGCACGGTGGCCGTCCCGCGGATGGCAGGGCACACGTGGAGGCGGTGGCCAAGGTCGGAAGATAACGTGACGGACAACTCCCGAGAACTCGGAAAATATCAGCGCCAGTCCTCCATCCATCGTACATAATGGACGGGGGTCACGCCGGCGCGTTCCAGGACCTCCAGACCGGTCGGATCCCGATAGATCTCGCGGTAGAACACGTGCGAGATGTTGCCCTGGATGAGCAATTTAGCGCAGGTCACGCAGGGGGTCGCGGTCACGAAGGCTACTTTGTCCAGCATGTTTCCGGGGGCCTTTACGAGGGCATTTTGCTCCGAATGGATGCAGCCGCACGCCCCGGGGTCCGGTCCGTCACATTCGTTCGGAAAGCGTCGCGCGTTCCCGTTGTAGCCGATGGCTACCACGTTCTCGAGATGCCGGTCCGTGATGACTGTCCCTACCTTGAGCCTGGCACACGTGCTTCGCTTGGCCAACTCCTCGGCCATGCGCATATACACCTCGAAGATCGGCGGGCGGGTGACCGAGGCCACATCGGTCGCCTCGCGCTCGACAAGGTTCAAGGGATGATCGTTCTCGGAGACGAGATCCTTTCGAAAAGTTGCCATCTCAAGCCTTATTTCGAGCAGCCTTTTTCCGGACGATGGGGTCGAGATACCTCTTTCTCAAGCCGATTCGCTCCGGCGTGACCTCGATCAATTCATCGTCTTCGATGAACTCCAGGGCGAGTTCGAGCGTCATTTCCCGGGGCGCTTCCAGTTTGATATTCTCGTCCGTGGCCGTGGTCCGCATGTTGGTGAGTTTCTTGCCCTTGCAGGCGTTGACGTCCAGGTCACCGGGACGCACGTGCTCCCCCACGATCATGCCGGTGTATACTTCGTCCCCCGGGCTCACGAACATCGTCGCCCGCTCCTGCAGGTTGAAGAGGGCGAAACCCACGGCAAGTCCTTCTCGGTCGGCCACGAGGACTCCCCTCTTGCGGCCGACCATCGTCCCCGCGTGCGGACCGTATTCGAGAAAACGATGGTGCAGGAGCCCCTCGCCCCTGGTGTCCGTCATGAACTCGGATCGATAGCCGAAGAGCCCCCGCGCAGGCACCCTGAACCGGAGCCGGACCGGACCCCTGTCCGTCGGCTTCATTTCGATCAATTCGGCCTTTCGCGACCCCATCCTTTCCATCACCGCTCCGATGAACTGTTCCGGGACCTCGATGACTGCCTCTTCAAAGGGCTCGAGTAGACCATCGGGTCCCCGCTTCTCGATGACTCGGGGCCGCGAAACCTGGAACTCATACCCCTCCCGGCGCATCGTCTCCATGAGGATCGAGAGATGTAACTCGCCCCGGCCCGACACGGTGAACGTATCGGGTACCTCGGTCTCCTCGACCCGCAGGGCAACATTATGGTCTAGTTCCTTCATGAGCCGGTCACGAACCTGCCGGGTGGTCACGAATTTGCCAGCGCGGCCCGCGAAGGGTGAGTCATTAACGGTGAAGTCCACCGAAAGCGTGGGCTCCTCGACCGCAATCCCGCGTAAGCGCTCGCGCACGTCGACGTCGGTGAGGGTCGTTCCGATCTCGACTCCCTCAATCCCCGCGACCGCCACGATGTCCCCTGCGACTGCGCCTTCGATCTCCACACGCTCCAAGCCCTCGAATCCATAGAGATGTACGACGCGTCCCGGCGTCGCCTCGTCAGCGCCGACCAAGCCCGCATCCCCTAGGGACAGCAGAGAGACGTCGTCGCCCGCACTCATGCTCCCCCGCTCAATCCGCCCGATTCCGATGCGTCCCACGTAGTTCGAGTGGTCGAGGGTGGAGATCAGCATCTGGAACGCGCCGTCTGGATCCACGAGCGGGGGAGGAATGGACCCGACGATGGTCTCGAAGAGCGGCTCCAGATTGCCATCCGACGCTCCCGGATCTAGGCTCGCCCAGCCGTCTCGTCCTACGGAATAGAGAAAGGGAGCGTCCAGTTGCGCGTCGGAGGCTTCAAGGTTCATGAAGAGCTCGAGAACCTCGTCGTGGACCTCGGTCGCGCGGGCATCCGACCGATCGACTTTGTTGACGAGCACGATCGGCTGGATTCCGAGCTCCAACGCTTTTCGGGTCACGAACCGAGTCTGCGGCATCGGGCCCTCCGCGGCGTCCACCAGCAGCAGCACCCCATCGACCATACACAAAATGCGCTCGACCTCACCGCCAAAATCGGCGTGGCCCGGCGTATCAACGACGTTGATCTTCACATCGCCCCACCGGATCGACGTGTTCTTGGCAAGAATCGTGATCCCGCGTTCGCGTTCGAGCGGGTTGGAGTCGAGTACGCGCTCCTGGACCCTCTCGTTGGCACGAAAAACGCCCGTCTGACGGAGCATCTCGTCCACGAGCGTGGTCTTGCCATGATCCACGTGTGCGATGATGGCGATGTTCCTGATCTTCATGACTAGCTTCGACAACCTTCTGGTCGGGAGGCGGCTCAGATGGTCGAGCCCAGCAGGCCACCGGATCCCCGGTGGAGGTCGTCCCAGGGATCAGCACCCCAGTTAGGGAAAGATAACGCGAGCGCTCGCGAACCGGCACGGGAAGATTTGCTGGACTCTCCCGCGGACGCCATAGTAGCTTTGATGGATGTCTTTAGCCGGCTTTTCAATGGGCGAATTAGTGATCGTTCTCGTTGCACTGGTAGGAATCCTCTCGATGCTGCTCGTGGTCACCGCCTCGGTGGCCTACCTCGCACTCCCGCGCGGACGGCTATGCCCACATTGCGGTGGCCCGACCAATCCTGTGGTCCTTCGGAGACTTCTGAGACTCCTATCGCGTTGGGTTCAATGGCGGTGGTGCTCCCGCTGTGGTTGGGAGGGGGCAGGACGCCGCGGACCCGACCTGGGTCCGCTGGACCCACCGCCCGATGACGGCTCCGGATTCCGCTGGGGAGGTCCGGATATCGAGGAAGCACCAATGTTCTACTGGCGATCGGACCGTCGCGGTGACGCGAGCGCAGCCCGACGTAACCGTCCGCCCGGGTTCCGAAGGCGGGACGACCCAGAGCCAGGAGAGCCGATCGACCCCACCCAACGCGACTTCCGACCCAGTCCCCCAGAGGACCTGAAGCCGCCGCCACTCCCGTTCGGAAAAGAAACGAGCTTTGGACCAGGGCAGGAAGCCAAGAAGCGGTATCAGCCACCGCGCCCATGGTACCTCTCGTGGCTCGTGTCTAAGGGTCCACCAGGCCCTCAATGGAAGGAACGGGGGGACTAGCCCTGCACACGTAGGGCACCCTGGAACCGGTGCGAGTTCAAGGTGTCGGATGGGCTCGGATGAATACTGTGGACGCCCTGGTCGATTTCCTCATCGGAATCGACGGACAAGGATACAAGGCCTACAACGGGTTGCGAGGCACCTGGGCCTTTCCCGACTTCACCCTACATGTGGACCACGTCCAGGGTGACCCCTTCGCACGTCCGAGTCGGGTGCGGGTGGTCCTTCCCCGTGAGACGGCCGCGCTCGAGGAGGATGTGCTCTCCTCCCGTTCGAGGAGGCTGGGCGTTGCTAGTCTCCTGGCCAGGCGCTTCCATCAAGCTGCACAAACAACCATGGTCCGGCGAGGAAGCGGCAAGAGCGGTCTCATCGACATCGAAACTCCGGGCCAGGAGGTATTGGCGCAGACCGCCGTCATGGTCAGAGACGACGGCACGGTGGAGGCCCGCTTTCGGATCGGGCTACCGGCACAGGGGCGGCGAGCACGCGGGCATGAGGCGATCGCGCTGCTTACCACAGACGTTCCCGCGGTCGTGAGTCAGAGCCTTCGCGCGGGATCCGTGGGGTATGAAGACATCCTACAGCACGCACTCACCAATGAAGATGCCGATGCGTTGCGCATGGAGTTGGGCGGACGCGGCTGGGTCGCCTTCGTGGCGGAGGGCGCGAACCTGGCGCGAAAAAGCGGCGTGGATGACCGCCCCCTGGACGGGGACACCGCGATCCCCTTCTCCACACCGGCCGGACTGACCGAGAAGATCGAACTCCCCAACGCGGGGACGGTCCGCGGGATGGCGATTCCGCGTGGTGTAACGCTGATCGTGGGAGGAGGCTACCACGGGAAGAGCACGTTGCTTCGGGCTATCGAACGCGGCGTGTATAATCATTGCTACGGAGACGGCAGGGAGTCCGTGGTGACCGATCCTTCGGCGGTAAAGATCAGAGCGGAAGACGGACGTTCCGTGGCCGGAGTCGACATCTCTTCCTTCATCGGTACGCTGCCTCAAGGACAAGACACCCGAGCGTTCTCGACGCCGAACGCGTCCGGTTCCACGAGTCAGGCAGCCGGCATCGTGGAGGCGATCGAAGCGGGGGCGACGACCCTGCTGATCGACGAGGACACCGCAGCCACCAATTTCATGATTCGTGATCGGCGAATGCAGGCGCTGGTCCCGAAGGAGGGTGAGCCCATCACGCCCTTGGTGGACCGGGTCAGATCCCTGTGGGAGACATGCCGGGTCAGCTGCGTCATCGTTCTCGGCGGCAGCGGCGACTATCTAGATGTCGCCGACACGGTCGTCGCCATGAAGGATTTCCGCCCCTCCCACGTCACGGCCGACGCCCAGCGGGTTGCGTTGGAGCTTCCCACCGGTCGGGAAAGGGAAGCACCGGGACCGATCGAGGCGTTCCAGGTGCGACTCCCGAATCCCACCTCGGTCGATCCCAGTACCGCGAAGCGGGAAGCAGAGATCAAGGTGTTCCCGGGGCCTTCGTTGGTCTTCGGAAACGAGACGATCGCCCTTGCCGCGGTCACCCAACTCGTTTCTCGCGCGCAGACGCTCGCCGTGGGCCGAGGGTTGTTCATCGCCCGTGACCGGTTCATGGACGGACGGCGTTCCGTGAGCGAGATTCTGTCCCTCGTCATGCAGATGATCGAGAAAGAAGGCCTAGACGAACTGGACGATCGGGGAGTCGGCGATCTGGCTCAGTTCCGCGCGATGGAACTCGCCGCCGCTCTGAATCGTCTACGTTCTCTAGAGGTACGTTCCCTGGAAGCAGCGGGCTAACGATTGAAGTCCGAATCGCAAGCTTTCAACCTCCGGTCTCATGTGAGGAACTCACCACCGGCGTCGACGTCTCGGACGATCGGGCGATCTCGTTAGAAAGGGTGAGGGCGGACCCCCACAGATCTGGCAACACCTAGCACCGATGGCCGAAGGCGAAGGGATAATCTAAGGTTGAGAGAGTTGACTAGAAGCCGAACCGATCGCGCCCGATTCGAGCCAAATCCAGCTGTCGACTGAACTTTATCGAGACTGTCCGCTCGAGTAGGCTACTTGTGAGGCCCGCAAGCCTCTCACTCTGCCGCTCGTTGAAGACGATGAATAGACCCGTCCCCGCCGTATCAACCCAGCCGAACCGGAGGTTTCCCGACCAAGCTGCCGTCTGCGTATTGTATTGGATGAGGGACTGAATGTAGAGGGTGGGGCTGAACGAGTAGCCAACCCGGCTGCTGAGCAAGGTGGCATCGAATTCCCCTCCTAGCCCCGGAAGTTCGATCCTGTTGTACTCCAGAGCAATCGCTCCGGCCAGCGCACCCCCGAGCTGAAATGACAGCGACGTGCTCCCGCCTTTGCGAGTCCCAGAGAAGAACTGTCCAAGCAGGAGATTCGTACGCCACACGACAGGCACCTGACTACTCGTGTTGACCGAGGGATTGAACAGCCAACCGGAGTACTCCCCAGTTGGCACTTGAACGAAGGTTCGGTTGCCCTCGTCATCGACGCCCGTTGTAAGACTCAGTGGCTCGGTGAGTCCGTCGAAGATCCAGTCACCCGCGAAATTAAACTGGCCGCCGTTCTCAAGGCTCATGATAGTATGCATGTGCCATGTGGCTGTCTCCTTGACTCCACTTTCGAGTCCGTACGAAGTGGTGTAGCTCGTGTGGGGGCTAAACTGCCGAATCAAGTCCGACGAGGGCACCCGGATATCGCGCCAAATCGTCCCCGACACCTGTTGGAAGTCCGAGCGGCGGAGGAAACCGACCTCGGGATTGAAGTTCGCACCGATCCGATCGTAGGAGCTTCTGAACTGCCAGTCCGAGTCCCGGTAGTTGGCCGTGAGGATAATCGCCTCACTATCGCCCGTCAGGGTTTCCTCACCCGGAACGCTCGACTTCGTCGCTCCCAACACACCAGTGAAGTTGAAGAACTCGCCGATGCCGATGTTGGCATCTGCCGCGAAGGTACGCCCATGGTCGTTCGCGACGCCGATAGATGATCGCTCAGTGAACATCACGCCTACTCCGGAGCGGTTCGGAAGCTCTCGGGCCAGACGAGCTACCGTGTAGCCATTCCCCGGCGTCCCGCCCTCAACTGCCTCTGTGCGCATGTGAATCAGCCCCACGTCGAAGCCCGCCACCCGCCCGCTCAAGCGGCTCCCCCACTCGATCGGGACGGGCGCCCCACCCTCTCCGATCCCGATCCTTCGACTGAAAAACATCTGAGCCGACTGGTTATTGCCAACCGCGAATCGTCCCGCATTCTCGAGGAAGAAGGGACGTTTCTCCGGGAAGAACAGGCTGAATCGGGTCAGATCCACCTGCTCGTTGTCCACCTCGACCTGTGCGAAGTCGGTGTTCACCGTCAGATCGAGCGAAAGGGCTGGAGTAATCCCGATCTTCGCGTCGGCGCCCACCTCGAATGGATAGTTGGCCGCCGGGCTTGTGGCCGGGACTTTCTGCGCTGAGCTGAGGGCATAGGGGGTAAGGGTGATCAACCGCTGGGCAGGGACGCTCAGCCCCTCCAGTACCCCCGCGTACGACACCCGGTAGAGGTTGTCCTGACGAGGGAGGGGAGCCCAGTACACCTGCTCATTCTTTCGGCCGATATATCGGCCGAAGTTGACTCCCCACTCCTGCTCCGTTCCTGCGCCGTACCGGAGGGTGGAGAATGGAATTCGGAAAAAGGCGTACCAACCCCGCTCGTCGCGCTCCGTCGATACCGTCCAGCTGCCATCCCAGTTGACGTTGAACCCCCCCTGAGCGCCGCTCTGCTGGCGTCCGCTGTTCCCGCGAGCGCCACCCCTACCCCTTCCGGTTTGCCGACCTTCGTCGATCACCTGTCCGTCGTGCTCGATCCCCCCTGGATTCGTTGCAAAAACGAAACCGTTCTCGCCGTCGTTATAGGTGTCCAAAACGAGGAGGAACGCGTCGAAGCGAGTGAGCCTCGCGTCCCGACGCTGCTCCCCAACGACGATCTGACTCGGCTCCGAGTCGTAGAGCCACGCCCCGACGTAGATCGCTTCCTCGTCGAAAGCCACCCTCACTTCGGTCTGTTCCGAGGCGGGTAACCCTTCGACCGGCTCGCTCTGGATGAAGTTGCTGATGACCTCTGCTTCCCCCCAGACCAACGGATCCCGCCAGTTCTCTGCACTCGGACCCTCCAAAACGCGGCCCGCCGACGTGCGCACAGCCCCGCCAACGGTCTGCCTCGGCGCTCCAGCCGCCTCGGATTGCGCAGAAACGGGCACGGCCGCCACAGCACAGGTCACTGCAATAGCCATCATGTATGAGAAGCAGTTAAGCCTCCTTTCACTTGCGAGGGACAGTGGGATCATCACTCTTCCGAATCTCTCGGTGTCAGAGGTGCACTGGGGGAAAGGCGTCGGCCCCCGTACATGGGACTTCTGCGAAGCTCCGACTTTGAACTCGGCAATGTCGAGTTCGTGATCAATCATGATATCCCATAAAAGCTCATTATTCTTATAGATTTCGCCACGTCAGGCGTGCTATCCTTTCTCCATCGCCCGCTCTTGAACCACTGCCGGCGCAGCGATAGTATCACGTGAGCCGTTGCGCTGCAGTATTTCACTTTCAAAGGAAGTGTTTCGATGAGAAACTCTATTCGATTTCCACTCCTGGTTGTCGGGCTGGCGATAGCCCCGCCAAGTGCCTCCGCCCACTTCAAGCCTCCGAGTGCCTCCACCCACTTCAAGCTTGTGGAACCCGCCCCTTCGCTCGTCACAAACGACCGCGGGGACCCGCAGAAAGCAGGCCCCTGCGGTGGTACCAATACCGATTGGGGCACGCCGAGCTGGGCCATCACCCAGGTCGTAGGGGGCCAGAATCTGCACCTAAAAATTCAGGAAACCGTGTACCACCCTGGGCATTACCGGGTAGCGTTGGCGGTGAACTCGCCCACCGAGTTGCCGCTTGACCCGGTAGCCACCACGAGAGATAGCGACAGGGGGCCTTGGTCTGTGTCGGCTGAAATTCAGAACCCGCCCCAGATTCCCGTGCTCGCCGATGGCCTGTTCGTCCATTCGAGCTTTGATTCTGACGGCCAACCCACGCGGCCGGAGGGTCGGTTGGATCCCTGGGAGACGGACATTGAGCTTCCGAACATCAACTGCGAGAGGTGCATCCTGCAAGTCGTGCAGCATATGGACGAGCACGCGTTCAACAATCCGGGTGGATACTCGTATCACAAGTGTGCGCATCTGCGGATTACCGCAGACCCGGCGAAGCCGCTCGACACAGGGTGGCCAGCGGAACGTTAATCGGACGGACCTCTCGACTTTCAGCCGTCGGACAGATTGAAGAAGCCCCGAACATTCTTACCCTCGGACCGACTTTCCTCACAGTTGGCCGGAGTAAGGGTTCGCGCGGTCGGGATTTCGTAGCCTTTTTCGTATCTGACAGACCGGCTAAGAGCGGCTATCCTGCCAGTGGAAGCGGCTAGGGAATGGGAGAGGGGCCAACAACTAGGCTAACTTAGCCGAAAGAAGGGGGTTCCAGGACTTCCAGGGAGGCAGCAGGCGCCGAGTTCTAAGAGGTCCCGCCTGTGCCGAACGACCATTTTTTTCGACGGCGCCGAAGGGGCGCCTATTCGAGGAGGAGGGAGCCATGTCCCCTCGTCACGTCCGATTCGGGTACCACCGCCTGACGGCGCTGACCTTCTTGACCCTCACGGTCGTCGCGCCGGCCGCGGGGCAGGAAGTCACGCGGATCACCGAGGTCGAGGGGATCACCGAGTATAGCCTCGACAACGGATTACGATTCCTCCTCTTCCCCGATGCCAGCAAGCCCACCGCGACCGTCAACGTCACCTACCTCGTCGGCTCCCGGCACGAAGGCTACGGCGAGACCGGGATGGCCCATCTGCTGGAGCATCTCTTGTTCCGGGGAACCCCGGATCACGCGGATATCAGCAAGGAGTTGGCGGAGCACGGGGCACGCCCCAACGGCACCACCTCCTTCGATCGCACCAACTACTTCGAGACCTTTCCGAGCACCGATGCGAATCTCGAGTGGGCCCTGGACCTCGAAGCGGATCGGATGGTCAATTCGTTCATCTCCAAGGATGACCTGGACTCCGAGATGACCGTGGTCCGGAACGAGATGGAATCGCGAGAAAACAGCCCCTTCGGCATGCTCCTCTCGCGAGCCCTCGCCACCGCCTATCTGTGGCACAACTACGGGAAGGACGTCGCCGGCGCCCGCTCCGACGTGGAAGGCGTGCCCATCGAACGCCTCCAGGCCTTCTATCGGAAGTATTACCAGCCGGACAACGCCCTGCTCATCGTAACGGGCAAGTTCGAGACTGAGCGAGCCCTGGAGCTGATCACCGAAAAATTCGGTAACATTCCGCGCCCGGATCGCATCGGTGAAAACATCTTGTGGGAGACCTACACCCGGGAGCCCGTCCAGGATGGGGAGCGCACGGTGACGCTGCGCAGAGTGGGCGACGTCCAGGTCGTGCTGATGTCGTACCACGTGCCCCCTGGATCCCACCCGGATTACCCGGCGATCGACATCCTGTCCCAGGTTCTGGGGGATCAACCCTCCGGACGCCTGTACCGAGAGCTGGTCGAGCCCGGACTGGCGGCTTCTGCCGGCTCCTTCGCATACCAGCTCCGCGAGGCGGGGCCGCTCCTCGCATTCGCACAGGTGAGGACCGAGGACGATCTGTCGGCGGCGGTCACGGCAATGAACGAGGTGCTCGTCGACGCTCTCCGTAACCCCGTCACCGGAGAAGAAGTCGATCGGGCTAGAACGTCCCTCCTCAACGGTTTCGAGCGAACGTTCAACAACCCGGAGAGCATCGCCCTCCAACTCAGTGAGTGGGCTTCCCTGGGCGATTGGCGTCTCTTCTTCTTACACCGAGACCGCATCGAGGCGGTTGTGCCAGGGGACGTGAACCGTGTTGCGGCTGCGTATCTCAAGCCCGACAACCGCACGGTCGGCTTCTTCTACCCCACGGACGAGCCGGACCGGGCCGAGGTCCCTGATCTTCCAGACATCGCCTCCGCGCTGGAGGGGTATACGGGTCGAGAGGCCATAGCGGCCGGCGAGGCTTTCGACCCCTCCCCGTTGAACATCGAGCGGCGCACGACCCGGTACACGCTCGCCAATGGAGTGGCGGTCGCCCTCCTTCCGAAGCAGACCAGGGGGCAGACCGTGAACGCACGCTTCCGTGTGATCCTCGGGGACGAGGAGGCGCTCACGGGTCGTACAACGGCCGGGGGGCTCGCCGGAGCAATGCTCATGCGCGGCTCGTCCGGCCATACCCGTCAGCAGATCCAGGACGAGCTCGACCGGATTCAGGCCACTGGATCCGTACGAGGATCCGCTGGCCAAGCATCCGGCAGCGTTCAGACCACCCGCGACAACTTGGGTGGCGCCCTGCGCCTGATAGCCGAGATCGTTCGAGAGCCCACTTTCCCCGAAAGCGAGTTCGAGACGCTCAGGGAACAGCAGCTCTCCGGTTTCGAGCAGCAGCGTTCGGACCCAGCGGCCTTGGCCCAAACTGCCTTAGGGCGGCACATGAACCCGGTGCCTCCGGGCCATCCGAATTACACGGCGACCGTCGATGAGAGTGTGGCCGCCCTGGGTGCCGTCACCCTCGACGAGGCGAGGGCCTTTCATCGTGAGTTTTACGGGCCACAACTCGGTACCTTGGCCGTGGTCGGTGATTTCGATCCCGACGAGATCCGAAGCGTCATCGAGGACGCTTTCGGCGATTGGGAGAGCCCGTACCCAGCGGCACGAATCAGCACTGAGTTCTTCGACGCACCGGCGGAGGTTCTTCAGATCGAGACACCGGACAAGGCCAACGCGTTCCTGTTTGTTCAGCAGAATCTGGCGCTCCGTGATGATCATGAGGACTACCCAGCGTTGACCCTGGCCGGGTACATGATCGGTGGCGGATTCCTCAACTCCCGACTCGTGGAGCGCATCCGCGAACAGGACGGTTTGAGCTATGCCGTAGCCGCAGGGATCAGTGGACACCCCGTCGATGAAAGCGGCTCTTTCTTCGCCTACGCCATCCAGGCACCGGAGAACGTAGAAAAGGTCGAGACCGCGCTCCGCGAGGAGATTCAAAGGGTCCTGGACGACGGGTTCGAAGACGAGGAGTTGGTCATTGCGAAGCTGGGCTACTTGCAGTCGCGGGAGCTTGGGCGAGCCCAGGATGGAAACCTGGTGGGCATGCTGACCCAGGCTCTGTATTTCCATCGGACGCTCGAATGGGACTCCGACTTCGAAGAGCGCATCCAGAACCTGACGGTGGAGGACATCAACGGCGCGGTACGCCGTCATCTCGATCTGAGCAAGATGACGTTCGTCAAAGCCGGGGACTTTGCGGGTGCCGAGCCTGGCGTCTTACGCTAGAGCGGCTTTCCCCCGCTCCCGGTGAGGGGGGTCCTAGGACCCGTACCCTCGCTCTGCCAGAAGCTCTTTGAGCCGGGTTTCGCGGTCCGCGAGGTTGGTCTTGGCGATGGCGCGGGCAAGGGCGATACGATCCTCGTCCGCCACCTCGTCGAGAACATTGATGGGGGCACCATAACGCAAGAGAATGCGCTTGGCGTCAACGGCGACTGAATCGGACAACTGCACCTCCCCGGACAACGGTCACGCTAAGGGCTTGAATCAGTTGATATTAGCTGATTTCAGCGGTTATTCCAACCACAGCCTTCCCACGCTGAGCGAGGGGTCCCATGTTTACACATGAGCTACTCGCCGCAACCCCGCCTGACCCGCTCGGTAGAAGACTATCTGAAAGCCGTATACGCGCTCACGGAAAGAGAGGAGTCTGCCTCGACGAGCGCGCTGGCTGAGAGCCTAGACGTACAACCGGCTTCCGTCACCGGAATGATCAAACGTCTCGCCGAGTGTGGGTACTTGGAGCATGCCCGGTACCACGGAGTTCGACTCACCGAGGAGGGATCGCGCGAAGCTCTGCGGATCATCCGGAGACACCGTATCCTCGAGACCTATCTGCACCTACACCTCGCTTACTCGTGGGAGGAGATCCATCAGGAGGCCGAGCGACTGGAGCATGCGGCATCCGAGGCGCTAATCGATCGCATGGCCGCCATTCTTGAACACCCGAGCCACGATCCTCACGGTGCTCCAATCCCCACCCCATCCGGCGAGATCGAGGTCTCTGAATTCGTGACGCTCAACGAAGTCGCTCCTGGCGTGGCCGTTCAGATCCGGGCTGTGCAGGATAAAGATCCTGTCCGCCTTTGTTATCTCCAGACGCTAGGGCTGGTGCCGGGAGTTCGGATCACCGTGCAGGAGAGAGCTCCCTTCGACGGGCCCACGACCGTATCGGTTGGAATTCGAGGGGACGAGGAGGTCATCGGTTCCGACCTCGCCGATGGGATTTTCGTGATTCCAGTACCCTCCCATTAGCCGTCTGGGGAGAGCTAGCCTGGGTGTGTGAGCCCGGGTGTCACAGCCCCCCTGTACTTCTTCAATAGCTTTTCTAGGGATAGCGCGTTGAACGGCATGCTCACCAGGCTCTAGGAGTGGCCCCGCACTCCCTTGGTTCGGGAACCAACGCCTTTGATCCAGGCTCCCGACCTGGCCAAATCGGTCGACCGGGCTCCGCCAGACGTGCTGTTGAAGATGGACGCCGAGTCCGGGTTCGGGCTGGGCGGGAACAAGGCGAGGAAGCTCGAGTTTGAACTCGCTCCCGACCGTCTGAAGGGTGCCACCCATGTGATCACCTGTGGGGGGGCCAGTCCAATCACGCCCGACTAACGGCGGCGGCTGCGGCACGCCTCGGATTGAAGTGCGTGCTCGTGATCAACGGTAACACGTCACCTCCCTACAAAGGAAACGCGTATCTCCATCGACTCTTTGGGGCGGAGATCAGGCCGGTCGCCACCCAGAAGGAGCGGGGACCGACCATGGCCGAAGTGGCTGCCGAGGTGGAAGCGGGCGGGGCCACGCCATCGTGATCCCGCTCGGTGCTTCGACACCTCTCGGTGCACTGGGCTACGTGCGCGCCGCCATCGAGATCGATGCCCAACTCCGTGACCATCCCCACGCTGGCGACACCTGGATCTTCGTTTCGGCGTCTTCGTGTGGTACGTACGCTGGACTGGCGTTGGGCTTTACGCTGCTGGAGCGAACGGATGTGAGGTTGGTGGGCGTGAGTCCCGACATCGGCGGGGTGGAAATTCTGGAGTTTACCGAGGGTCTTGCGAGCCGCGCCGGCTCGTTGCTCGGGGCGCAAACCCTGCTCCTGCCCGGGCTGCTCCACCCCACAGACGACTACGTCGGCCCGGGGTACGGAATCCACTCCGACGCATCGGAAGAGGCGACTGCTTTACTCGCCCGTACAGAGGGTGTCTTGCTTGACCCCGCGTATAGCCAAGACCGCCGCCGCCATGCTGGACTGGGCCCGGAGTGGCCGGGTACCACCAGCGGATCGGATGGTCCTCTGGCACACGGGAGGATACCCCACGGCCCTGGCGCTCTAGCCATAACAAGAAATAGCCCGGTCGACTCAACGAGCCGACCGGGCCTGGGCGCTGAAGCCAAAAGCTCCACCCACATCCTCACCGCACGTCCACACCGCGTGGTGCAACGACCTCGCGCCTTCGAACCCCCCAAACATCCCCAAACATCCACATCCACCCACTCATCCGTCTTTACGAATTAGACGCTGAATAGATTCAGTTGGTTGCATGGGGTCTACCGGGCTCTGAACACCGCGACCTTGAGCGGTGGGGACACACTGGAGTAAAAGTAGAGGCGATTCTCTCCGTCCACGACCACATTTTTCTGCTGCGTACGTGTCTTCGGGTAGTCCTGGCCCTGCTCACTCTCGACGACGACAAACTCGCCCTCGCCCAAGTCGTCTTCGATTTTCAAGAGCTGATCGAGCAGCCTTTGGAGCATCAACGACTCGACTTCATCCTGCACGTCGCCTTCGGCTTCGGCCTCCAGAGGGTGGCCTGAAATCCGTTCGTGCCCGGCCATAAAGTCGTCTGCCGGAGCAGAATAGTCGTGATCTCGCCGGAACCCGATCTCGGTGAAGGCCTTGGAGTCGAAGTTCGTTTCGACGCTTTGAATGGTCGTACCGTATCGACGTAGAATCATTTCAACTCATGAGTTCGGATCGGCGTTGGGATCAATACTTCAACAGATCCGCCAACTCTTCATCGGTCAGATCGGCGGCGTCACGAGACCCCATGCCGGTCGGCGAACGAGAGTGTCGCCCACGAGTAGGAGACGCGCTGGACACTGCCTGTGGCGTGCCGGCGTAGTCGAAATCGGGAAGGTGGATGCGCTCCAGATCCCTCCCGATATGGTACGTCAGCGACTTGAACGCTCCGAGGTCGGCCGCGGCCAAGAAGGTGACGGCGGTCCCGACGGCGCCCGCTCTGGCGGTCCGGCCGATGCGATGGGTGTAATCCTCGGGGTCCTTGGGTACATCGTAGTTGACCACGTGAGAGATCCCCTCGACGTCCAGACCCCGCTGAGCGATGTCCGTGGCTACCAGCACCCGAACCTTTTTCTCCGCGAACCGTTCCAACGCTCTCGTCCTGTGGGCCATGCGAAGGTTAGAATGCATGGCCTCCGTTCGGATCCCCTCCCGGTCCAGCCGGGCCTTCAGCGCATCCGCCCCAGCCTTTGTCCGGGTGAAGATAAGCACCTGTTCCCAAGCGGGGTCCTCGAGAAGGCGAAGAAGCAGATCTGGCTTCATTTCGGGCTTGACCGAGTAGACCAGCTCGGTGATCCCCTCGGCCTTGGTTCCCGACGGGGCGGCCTCGACCCACACCGCATCCTTCGTGATGCGCGAAGCCAGATCGTGCACTCCGTTGGGCATGGTGGCCGAGAACAGCATCGTTTGCCGCTTCCTGGGCATCTCGCGTAGCACGCCTTCGATCTGCGGGCGGAAGCCCATGTCGAGCATCCGGTCCGCCTCATCGAGCACGAATGTGCGAACATTCTTCAGGTTGACCCTGCCACGTCCGAGGTGGTCCAGGAACCGGCCTGGGGTTGCGGTGATGACTTCGTAGCCCAGCTTGAGCGCGGTCAGTTGCGGGTCATATCCCACCCCCCCATAGATCGAGGCCGCCCGAATCTGAGTCCCCTTGGCGAGTGCTTCGGTGTCATCGCACACTTGCTGCGCCAGTTCCCTCGTGGGGCACAAGACCAGAACCTGCAGCCCTACACCGGTTTCGATTCTCTCCAAGGCGGGGAGCATGAACGCACCGGTTTTCCCGGTTCCCGTCTGGGCGATCCCAACCAGATCTTTCCCGGCGAGGCCGGTTGGGATGCTCTTGACCTGGATCGGAGTCGGCTGCTCCCAACCGAGGGCCTCGACCGAGGCACGTAACGCCTCGGATACGCCTAGATCCTCAAAGGTTGGAGGCTCTGGAGATTGTTCCACTTCCTCGTCTTCCACTCAGTTGTCCTGCGGGGAGGAGCCGGTGTAATCACGCATCGAAGTGACGTCGCGTGCGGCCGGCTTTGGATTTGCATATAAGTTTAGGCGTACGCCGCGGGATTCCAAACTCTCAAGGGGTCGTCCCCTCTTCGAGAACCCTAGACAATGACGGCCAAATACGACCTCTCCGTTCTTTTCGTATGCCTGGGCAACATCTGCCGTTCTCCGCTCGGAGAAGGCGTGTTGGGGCACCGTCTGGAAGACGAGGATCTCTCCGACCGGGTCCGCGTGGACTCGGCAGGCACGGGCTCGTGGCACCTAGGAGATCCCCCCGACCCCCGCTCCGTGGAGGTCGCCATGCGGCATGGCATCGCACTCCGGGGGCGATCGCGTCGCGTGAGCGTCGAGGATTTCAATGAGTTCGACTACATCTTCGCGATGGATCGCAGCAATCTTCGGGACCTTCGCTACCTGGAGTCCGAAGGGGACGGAGGCGCCCTGCTCACGCTCTTTAGAAAGTTCGACCCCCATCAGGACGGGGACCTCGATGTACCGGACCCCTACTACGGAGGCTCCGACGGATTCGATCTGATGTTCGACATGGTCGATCGGACCTGCGCCGCCTTCGTCGAGCACCTGCTCACCGAGCTCTCGAGTTGAGGGGCGGGTTGTCTGACACGCTTCCCGGCGCCCTCCGAGAGCGTGTGGAGGCGGCCCTCTCAAACCGTGGGGCACGGAGCGTGCAAATCCTTGGAGCCGAGCCCGTGACCGGAATGTGTATCCACCAGACCGTGCGCCTGTCGACCAACCTGCACGAGGATTTTTTTCTCAAATGGACAGGGGAGCCCATATTGGTTGACTTTGCGGCGGAAGGTGATGGGCTGAGTGCTCTACGCGAGGCGACCGACCTAACCGTGCCGGAAGTGATCGGCCACTCCGGTGATGGGGAGAGCCCGGCTTGGTTGCTCCTCGAGTACGTGCCCCACGGAACCGCAGCCCCAGATTACGCAGAGCGCCTAGGCGAAGCCCTCGCCACACTTCACGAGGCTCGCGAGGGACCATACGGCTGGCACCGCTCCAACTACATCGGCTCCCTCCCTCAAACGAACACACCCCTGGATGACTGGGCCGGGTTCTGGTGGGCCCAACGGCTCGAGCCCCAGTTGGCGCTGGCCCGTGACAACGGGCTGCTGCTTGGCCTGGACCAGGAGTGGGCCGCGCTCGAGTCGAAGCTCCCCTCACTGCTCGCGGACGCAACGGCCGACGGACCCTCTATACTCCATGGTGATCTCTGGAGCGGAAACGTGTACTCGGGCCCTGACGGAGGGCCGGTCCTGGTGGACCCGGCGGTGTATCGGGGGCACAGGGAGGTCGACCTGGCCATGACGGAACTCTTCGGTGGATTTCCGAGGACCTTTTATGCGGCCTATGAAGACCGCCAACCGCTGACGGACGGATACGAGGACCAACGCCGCGATGTGTACCAGCTCTACCCCCTCCTCGTGCACGTGAACCTCTTTGGGGGCGCCTATGTCAACAGCGCGGAAGGGGCACTGCGAAGAGTCTTACGCTCCGGATGAGGTGATCCGAATGTTTCGCTTTACTCCACCGAGGTAGCCACACTGCTCACCACCTCGGCCACCCGCCCGAGCGCGCTCTCCATCAACTCGTCCGACGTGGCGAAACTGACTCTCACGAAACGATCGTCGCCGAATGCGACGCCCGGGACCATGGCCACGCCGCTCTCCTCAAGTAGCCACGAGCACAACGCCGTGGAGTCGGAGACACCCTCCCGGAACAGCGAATCTACCCGGAGGAAGAAGTAGAACGCGCCCATCGGCTCCACGAAAGAGAGCTGCGGCAAGAGCTCCTTCAACAACGCCACGACCCGGTCTCTCCGCCCGCGAAACGTGGCGGCCATCACCTGCTTCACCTCCCGCGCGCGATCCAGATCTGAATACGCCCTCAGCGCGGCCATCTGCGAGGGAGTCGCGGCGTTCGAGGTGGCGTGACTCTGAAGGGCCCCGATCTT
>Ga0310121_10001941_pt1 | contig 20357 bp, 25 predicted proteins | sample CB27_Tmax_986_MG_FD_203504 | JGI IMG/M metagenome (GOLD analysis project Ga0310121, IMG submission 203504) | Marine microbial communities from Western Arctic Ocean, Canada - CB27_Tmax_986 | ecosystem: Environmental > Aquatic > Marine > Oceanic | place: Canada: Western Arctic Ocean | collected...
TCGTGCGGTACGGCAAGGAGCAGTGACGACGGATCAACCGCGCCGGTCCCCTGCGCCCATTATCATGAACGAGATGATCTTACGGGTTGCGGGTTACCAGCGGCACGGCCCCATCTCCGTCGCTCCATCACACACGCGGCACGCTGCTGCCTGAGGATTACCCTGCCGAAGGCAAAGTCACCTGTCTGGACGGACTCTCGAGCTCTCACCGCCCGATCCGGGCGACTGCGTCAGGTCGCATGGCCCTTCGAGGCCGATTTTCAGATTGCAGCGCCCCCTCGGAACAGATCCCAACCTGCACCCGGCGTTCTGCAGCCCGATCAGAGTGCGAATGGAAGCGTCGCGGCTGAGCTCGCGTCCCCAGAACGGGCGCCACGTCGCCCTAGACAAATAGGCTTTCTCATGGAAGCGACCTGCTAGGGGAGCGACTCTCCTACCGCGACGATCGCCTGCTCAGGCACGAGGTGCAGGTCGTCCTCCACCAGGCGCGTGGCCTCGGCTAGCACGATCACCATCGACCCGGAGACGAGGCCCTCGTCCTGTCCGGGGGGGACGTCGTAATCCTCGCTCGGATTGTGCAGCACCACCTGGCCCCGGCGGAGCGTGCGGTCGGCACAGGTCCCGACCAGCCGTACCGTCGCCCACCCCGGCCGCGGCGACCACGCCATGTTGGTCGGCGCGCGCAGCCGGTGCCGGTTTCCCTCCCTCCTCTCCATTGGTCCCTCCTCGATCACTCCTTGAGCGTCAGCCTGCCGCCCGCGAGCAGGTCGTACGTCGCGCGCTGCGCTCGCGACAGCTCCGCCGGGATCCCCACCACCACGCCCCGGCCGCGCCCGCCTTTAGGAAGGTGCAGCACCAGCCGGTCGCTCGGAGCGGGCACTTCGTAGGGCACGGCCACTCCGCTCCGGTCCACGATCACCGTCCGTCCGGGCGCAGCGAGGGCGGCGAGGCGCCGGCCGTACTCGGTCCAGGCCGGAAGCGGGTCTGCGCCTCCCGCGACCGAGGGGACCAGCGTGTTCCGGTAGTACCCCACGGCCTCCTCGTATGCTGCCCGGTCGGCCTGCTTTAGCGCGCGCAGCCACTCGCGGTAGAACTCGCGCGGATCGCGCGCCCCGCTCGCGGCGAGCGCGGCCTCGAGCCGGCGCTCGGCCTCGGCCTCGGCGTGGAGTTCGTCGGGCTCGGATTTCGCGTCGGCCATGCGATTGCAGCTTCACGCTCCGGCGCGGGAGAGTCAAGCGCGCGGCCGCGCGCGCCCTTCCACCCCCCCTTGCCGGAACGCGAATAGGGCGTGGCAGCGGGCTCAGCCCGCCGCCATGCTGTCCAGGAACTCGTCGTTGGTCTTGGCCCGCTTCATCCGCTCGAGCAGGAACTCGATCGACTCGGTAGGCGGCATGTCGGAGAGGAAGTTGCGCAGCAGGTAGACCCGGTTCAGCTCGTGCTCGGAGAGCAGCAGCTCTTCCCTGCGCGTGCCGGAGCGGTTGATGTCGATGGCCGGGAAGATGCGCTTGTCCGCGATGTGGCGGTCGAGCACCAGCTCCATGTTCCCAGTCCCCTTGAACTCCTCGAAGATCACCTCGTCCATCCGGCTGCCGGTCTCGACCAGCGCGGTGGCGATGATCGTGAGCGAGCCGCCCGCGTCGATGTTCCGGGCGGCGCCGAAGAAGCGCTTGGGCTTGTGCAGTGCGTTCGCGTCCACGCCGCCGGACAGGATCTTGCCCGAGTGTGGCACCGTCACGTTGTACGCGCGCGCCAGGCGGGTGATCGAGTCGAGCAGCACCACGACGTGGCGGCCGTGCTCGACCAACCGCTTGGCCTTCTCGAGCACCATCTCGGCCACCTGCGTGTGCCGCTGGGCGGGCTCGTCGAAGGTGGAGGAGATCACCTCCGCCTTGACGTGCTCCTCCATGTCGGTCACCTCTTCGGGCCGCTCGTCGATCAGCAGCACGATCAGGTGCACGTCCTCGTGATTCTCCACGATCGAATTCGCGATCTTCTGCAGGATCGTGGTCTTGCCCGCCTTGGGAGGGGATACGACCAGCCCGCGTTGTCCCGCCCCGATCGGCGACATCAGATCGATCACGCGCATGGTGATGTCGCCGGCCTTGTTCTCGAGGTGGAGCCGCTTCTCGGGGTAGCGCGGACGCAGGTTGTCGAAAGCGATCCGGTGCTTGGCCTTGTCCGGATCGTCGCCGTTGACGCTCTCGACCTTGAGCAGGGCGAGATAGCGCTCCCCCTCCTTGGGGGGCCGTACCTGTCCGAGGATGGTGTCCCCGGTGCGCAGATCGAAGCGCTTGATCTGCGACGGGCTCACGTAGATGTCGTCGGGACTGTAGAGGTAGCTCCAGTCTTGGGAGCGCAGGAACCCGTATCCCTCGGGCAGGATCTCCAACACGCCCAGACCGCGCAGCACGACGTCGGAGTCGAGCAGATTCTGCTCGATCCGGAAGATCAGATCTTGTTTGCGGAGCCCCGAGAAGTTGGCGAGGTTCAGCTCCTCGGCCAGATCCTGCAGCTCACCAACGCTCTTGCTCTTCAACTCGGTGATATCCACGGACGCTCCCTAAGAGATCGATATCGACGTTCGAAATGCCCGTGAGAACGGGGAGTGTGAAAGAACTCAGGAACCCGTCACCGGGAGACTGGGGAGAACCGAAGCGGAAGGGGGTGGGAAGATTCCCGGCCGAGCCGGCCAGGTTTGGATAATCGGGCAATTTGCTGAGGACTTAACAAAAGTCTAATGGTCCCACCAGTCCCAGGCAAGCCCGATGCCACGCTGGACGGCTCCCTCTACCGCCGTGACCCGACCGCGTTTCTCCAGCTGGTGAGCGACTACCGGATCGCACTCCAGGGCGACGTGGAGGTGGTCCGGGCCCGCCTGCTGCCCGGGCTGGACGGGCACGATCCAGCGGTGCGGGCCGCGCTCGCGGCATGGGGCGGCGAGGCCTACGTCCAGGACGACGAGTCGGGAACCGAGGTCGTGCTGGTCCGCCCGCTGCCGGGGCAGCCGCCCCGGTGGCGGCTCCCCACGTGGCTCTTCCTGCTCACCCTGTTCACGACGCTCTTGGCGGGCGCGCTCATGCAGGGAAGCGATCCGCTCGCGACGCGATTCACCGCGGGCGGGTGGCTCGCCTATCCGACTGGGATCGATGCCGGGGCGCTCTGGAAGGGGGCGACCTTCGCGCTCCCCTTCCTCGCGATTCTGCTCGCGCACGAGTCGGGGCACTACTTCGCGGCACGGCGCCATCACATTCCCGTGACCCCGCCCTACTTCATCCCGATGCCTCCCTGGCTCTCGCTGGTCGGAACGATGGGGGCGTTCATCCGCATCAAGGGGCCGACCGTGCGGCGCTCCGTGCTCTTCGATGTGGGCGCGGCCGGTCCCTACGCGAGCTTCCTGCTCGCGCTCCCGGCGCTGCTGGTGGGCCTGGCGCTTTCCGCGCCGGTTCCCGGAGCGGCCGACGCGGCCACCCCCTTCGCAATCCGCTTCGCCGGGGAGACGGTGTGGCTCGGGAACACCCCACTGCTCCATCTGCTCGGATCGCTCTACTTCCCCGAGTTCGGAGCCGAACCGGTCCTCCTCCATCCGCTCGCGTTCGCGGGCTGGCTCGGGATGTTCGTGACCGCGCTCAATCTGATGCCGCTCGGCCAGCTCGACGGCGGGCACATCCTCTACGCGCTCTGGGGCGAGCCGGGTCAGGAGCGGACAGCCCGCCTGTTCGTGCTGGCACTGATCCCGCTCGGCATGCTCTGGTGGGGGTGGTGGCTCTGGGGCACCGCGGCGCTGCTCGTCAACCGCGGTCGCCTCCGCCATCCGCCCGTGCTCCAACCGCGCGTCCCCTTGGGTCCGCGCCGGCGGCTGCTCGCGCGGCTCGCGATCCTCATGTTTTTCTTGACTCTTCCGCCCGTTCCCCTCGCGCTCTAGTTCCGGGATTTTCGCCCAGCGTGAATCGGGCAAAGAGGCGTCGGAGATGCGCTCCATTCCCCCTTCGCAGCGGAAAGAACTTGACATTCTCGGACCCGATAGAAAACATTCGTTTCCGTGGTTTTTCGTGGTCCGGGAGGGGGGAATGGCGCGACACAACCGGGACGGAAACGGGGCGGACCAGCGGGGCTTCGCCTACCAGGTCAATTACCAGCCCGATTGGCTGCGCCACGTGAAGGTCACCCGGGTGCTCCAGACCGGGCGTCAGTCGACGAAGACCCTCTTCCGGAATCCCGCCGACCGGCAGGAGGCCCCCCCGGGGGAACGGATCCGCACCCGGATCACCTCGCCTGACCAGGGGATCGACTTCGAGGTCGCCGTGACTGACCCCCGGGGTACGGTGGCGCGCGTCCGGGTGGCCTACGTGGTGACCAACGAGCGGGGGGAGCGGGAGGAGATCGAGTTCACCCTGGAGAACGACCTCCCTCCTCCTCCCGGTGACCATCCCTCACGCCGTCCTTCAGAGGGGAACCGCCCCGAGCCGATGCCCTGAGGGGCGCCGCTGGCACCGGCGGACCCCTTCGCCTGGTCCCGGAGCGCGGTCTATACTTGCTTGTTATGGCCCGCTTCCAGTACGGCGCAGAGGATGTCGGCTTCCGGCCCAGGGATCTGTTGACCCCTGTCCAGGCCGTGGGCCGCGGGGCGCTCAGCGGGGTCGCCTCGGTAGGTAAGGGCGGGTTCCTGGCGGTACGCGCCGTCCAGACGGTGCGCCTGGTGGACATCTGGGCGCCCCGCTTCGTCCCGATGCTGATGAGCATCGGCGTCGCCTCTATCCCGATCGCGCTCTTCATCCTGACGTTCACCGGCGTGGTGATGGCGATCCAGGCGTCGTACACGTTGACGGGCACGGTCCCGCTCTACTTCGTGGGCGCTCTGGTGGGGAAGACGGTGATCCTGGAGCTGGGTCCGGTGCTCACCGGGCTGGCCCTGGCGGGCCGGGTGGGCGCGAGCATCGCCTCCGAGCTCGGGACGATGCGGGTGACCGAGCAGATCGACGCGCTCGAGTCGCTCGCCTACGATCCGGTAGCCTATCTGGTCGTTCCGCGCGTGCTCGCGGGGATGATCATGTTCCCGGTCATCACCGTCTTCTCGATGGCGATCGGCATCATCGCCGGCTGGCTGACCGCCCTGGCCATGCTCGACATGACCACGCCCGAGTTCGTGAAGGGACTCAAGCTCTTCTTCGACAACTACGACATACAGTTCGCGCTCATTAAGGCGTGGAGCTTCGGGCTGGTGGTGACCGGCGTGGGGTGCTTCTACGGCTTCCACACCGTGGGCGGCGCCGAGGGCGTCGGCCACGCCACCACACGCGCCGTGGTCGTGGGCAGCATGATCATCCTGGTGCTCGACGCCTTCTGGGCCGCCACCCTGCTGTGACGGCTCCGTGATCGAGATCCGCAACCTCCGCAAGGTCTTCGGCAGCAAGCAGGTCCTCAACGGGTTCTCGCTGACGGTGCAGGAGGGCGAGACGCTCTCCATCATTGGTCCCTCGGGGGCGGGCAAGTCGGTCTTTCTCAAGACCGTCATCGGGCTGATCGAGCCGGATGCGGGAGAGGTGTGGGTGGACGGGCGGAACGTTAATGCGCTGCCGCGCGACGACCTGTACGAGCTACGCCGGCGGGTGGGCTACGTCTTCCAGTTCGCGGCGCTGTTCGACTCCATGACGATCCGCGAGAACGTGGCCATGGGTCTCCGCCGCATCAAGACGATGAGCGAGGCTGAGATCCAGAGCCGGGTCTCGGCCTCCCTCTACCTGGTCGATCTGGAGGGCGCAGAGAGCCGGTATCCGTCCGAGCTGTCGGGGGGGATGAGGAAGCGCGCGGGCCTCGCCCGGGCGATCGCCACGCAGCCCAAGTATCTGCTGTACGACGAGCCCACCTCGGGGCTCGATCCGGTCACGACGACCACGATCGACGAGCTGGTGATCCGCATGTCGGAGGAGCTCAACGTGACGGCGGTCGTGGTCACGCACGACATGGTGAGCGCCTACCGGATCTCCGACCGGATCGCCATGCTACACGATGGGGCTATCCGTCTGGTCGGCACGCCGGACGACCTGCGCGCTACGGACGATCCGATCGTGAAGGGTTTCGTGGAGGGGCGTCCCGAGCTGACGCGCGTGGCACACGCGTGAACACATCAACCGCCGCCACCAGCACGAGGCTGCCGGAGACGCCCCGATGACCCAGGGACGGGAGCTGGTGGTCGGGGCGGTCATCATCGCGGCGCTGGTCGTCGTGGTGGCGGGCACCCTCTGGCTCCAGGGGACCAACTTCGGCCGGGGGACCACGCGCGTGGAGGTGCTGGTGCGCGACGTGGGCCAGCTCACTGAGCGCAGCTCGGTCAAGTTTCGGGGCGTGCCGATCGGGCGGGTCGCCGACATCCTCGTGGCGCCCGGCGGCACCGCGGTGCGGGTCGTGATGGAGCTCGAGGGCGAGGTCACGATCGCCGACGAGGCCGCGGTGCTGATCGCGCCGGAGTCGCTCTTCGGCGACTGGCAGGCGGAGATCGTGACCCGCGCGGGGTCCCCCGAGTTCACCTTCCTGGAGGTCCCTCCGGCGGAACGCCTGCGCGACACCCTGGTGCTCGGTGGCTACGCGATCCCCGACATCTCCCGGCTGACCGCCGCCGCCGATCAGATCTCCCAGAACCTGCGGCGGCTCACCGACCGCTTCGACCGCGCGTTCACCGAGGAGACCGCGGACCAGCTGCGCGAGGCGATCGCGAATGTGGAGGCGATGAGCAGCGACATCCGCGAGCTGATCAGCCAGCAGGCGGCCACGTTCGCGAACGTGAGCGCGGACGTCGAGCGCGCGATGGAAGAGATCAGCGGCTCCGCCACCCAGGCGCGCGTCACCCTCGAGCGCATCGATCAGACGCTGTCGGGGGGCGCGGTGGACTCCATCCTGGTGAACGTGCAGGACGCGACCGCGAGCATCGAGCGGATCGCGAGCGAGTTGGAGGGCTCGGGAAACAACCTGGACGCGACGCTGGCGCGGGCGGACTCCACATTCCAGAGCGTGCAGCGGCTCGCCACCCGCATCGAAGCAGGTGAGGGGGCGGTGGGTCGTCTGCTCACCGACTCGACCCTCGCGCTTCGGCTGGAGAGTGCGGCCGCCCAGCTGGACTCGCTGCTCGCTGACGTCAAGGCCAACCCACGCCGCTACGTGCGGCTGTCCATCTTCTGAGCGCGTGAGCTCCAGCCGGGCCGTGGAGGAGCGCAGTGCGGGTGGAGTGGTGGTACGCGCACAGGGGGGCACGCCGCACGTGCTTCTGATCCGCGATCCCTACCGCAACTGGGGCCTCCCCAAGGGTCACCTGGAGGAAGGGGAGGACGCCGCCACGGCTGCGCTGCGCGAGGTGCGCGAGGAGACCGGGCTCGAGCGGATCGAGCTGGGGCCGGCGCTGGACTCGATCGACTGGTACTTCCGTCGGGATGACCGGCTGGTGCACAAGTTCTGCTCCTTCTTCCTGATGATATCGAGCGCCGGCAACGCGATCCCCGAGGTCTCCGAGGGGATCACCGAGTGCGTGTGGCTCCCGCCTGAGCAGGCCATGGCGCGGGTCACCTACGACAACGCCCGCGAGATGATCCGGATCGCCCTCCAACGGCTCGGGCCGGCTCCGTCGGAGGATGGCCACGCGCGCGCGGCTGCTCCCTGAGCTTACGGCGGCCCGGTGCGGGGGAGCCCCCTGGGAGCCCTCCGGCGACGTCGTTAAACTACAAGTTTCGACCCCTCCCGTTCCCGAATCAGGCATGTCGGACGACGTCATGGACATCACGATCATCGGGGGCGGCCCGACCGGCCTCTTCGGGGCCTTCTACGCGGGGGTCCGCCAGGCCAGCTGCCGGATCATCGATTCGCTTCCGGAGCTGGGTGGGCAGCTGACCGCCCTCTATCCCGAGAAGGACATCTTCGACGTGGGGGGCTTCCCCCGGATCCTCGCCAAGGATCTCGCCCACAACCTCATCGAGCAGGGCACGCAGTTCGGCTGCGACGTGGTGCTCGACGAGGAGGTGCGCACGCTCGAGCGCGAGGGCGACCTGTACCGTCTGGTGGGCCGAGCGCGGACGTATCTCACCAGGACGGTGCTGATCGCAGGAGGGAAGGGGGCGTTCGAGCCGCGGCACCTGGACGTGCCGGGCTACCGCGACCTGCTGCACCACGGGATCCACTACGCAGTCAAGGACCCGGAGACGTTCCGCGACAAGCGGGTGCTGATCGTGGGCGGGGGCGACTCCGCTCTCGACTGGGCGCTCATCCTCAAGGACAAGTGCGCCGCGCTCACGCTCATCCACCGTCGTGAGGGATTCCGCGCGCACGAGGCGTCGGTGGCCCAGCTCGAGGAGGCCACCGCCTCTGGACGGATCGACCTGCGCACCTTTCACGAGGTGCGGGCGATCCACGGGAACGGCACCGTCCAGGGTATAACCATCTACGACAACCGCACCGAGGCCGATACCCTCCTCGAGGTGGACGCCGTGCTCTGCTTCCTCGGTTTCAAGCCGGACCTGGGGCCGATCAAGAGCTGGGGGCTCACGGTCAACAGGAACCGAATCGTGGTGAATCAGCTTATGGAGACGAACCTGCTGGGCATTTACGCGGCGGGTGACGTCGTGGAGTACGAGGGGAAGATCGAGCTGATCGCCACCGGATTCGCCGAGGCGACCATCGCGGTGAACAACGCGGTCCACTACATCGACCCGTCAGCCCGGGTGAATCCGGGGCACTCCACGAATCTGGCCATCTTCAAGGACAAGTAGGGGAACCCTGCACCCATGACGGATCGCAACAGGGAACGGTTGGTCATCATCGGCTCCGGCCCGGCCGCCTGGACGGCGGCGATCTACGCGGCGCGCGCCAACCTCGAGCCGCTCGTCTACGAGGGCGCCGGCAGCCGCACGATGATCCCGGGCGGTCAGCTCATGTTCACCACTGACATCGAGAACTACCCGGGCTTCCCCGAGGCCATCACCGGCCCAGAGATGATGGCTGCGTTCCGGAATCAGGCGGAACGCTTCGGCACGCGCATCGTGACCGAGGACATCGTGCGCATGGACTTCGGCGCGTACCCGCGGCGGCTCTGGAGCAGCGGCGGCACCGAGATCGAGGCGGACGCCGTGATCGTCGCGACGGGGGCGAACGCGAAGTGGCTGGACGTGCCAGGCGAGGAGCGCCTCGCTCGCTCGGGCGGGGGGGTCTCCGCGTGCGCGGTGTGCGACGGGGCGCTCCCCTTCTATCGCAACCGCGTGCTGGCGGTGATCGGGGGTGGCGACACCGCGATGGAGGAGGCGCTCTACCTGACGACCTTCGCCTCGGAGGTGGTGATCATCCACCGGCGCGACGAGCTCCGCGCCAGCCGCATCATGGAGGAGCGCGCGCGCGCGAACCCCAAGATTCGCTTCTTCTGGAACACGGTGGTCGACGAGGTGCTCGGCGAGGAGGAGATCACCGGACTGCGCCTGCGTGATAGGCTAACTGGCGAGATCAGCGAGCTGGGCGTGGGCGGAATGTTTGTCGCGATCGGCCACGAGCCGAATACGAAGTTTCTGGCCGGGGCGGTCGAGCTCGAGCCGAGCGGCTACGTGAAGCTACCCGTCGGGTGGCGGACGCAGACCTCGGTGCCAGGTGTGTTCGCGGCCGGCGACGTGATGGACGCGTACTACCGGCAGGCGGTCACCGCCGCGGGCACGGGATGCATGGCCGCGCTCGAGGCCGAGCGCTGGCTCGCGCACGGGGGGCTGAGCGTCGAGATCGCGGAGCACCAGGAGGGCGCGACGGCCTGAGGGCGCGACCGTCCCAGGACGGTCAGATCGTGCCCGTCCCTTCCGCGCTCCGCGTCTCCCCCGTCCGTCCCACCGGCCCCTACGGATTCGGGCCGGGCGCCGCCTCCTTGGGTTGGCTCGGGGGCTCCGGCTGCTGCTCCGGCGCGGGCGCTCCGGGTCCTCGCGGGGCGTCCGCCTTAGCGTCGGCTCCTCGGGGCTCCTCTCGATCGGCGTCGTCCTGCTGGGCGGGCGACACGCATGAACTGACCTCACACGGCGCCGCGAGATCGCCGCCACCCACGTTGGCGACGATCGTCCGGGGCCGGTCGAACCCCAGCCAGACGCCCGCCACCAGCTCCGGGGTGAGCCCGATGAACGACACGTCCCTGGAGTCGTTGGTGGTTCCGGTCTTGCCCGCCGCAGGGACGCCGATCCCGCTGGCGGCGGTTCCCGTGCCGCGCCGCACGACGCCGCGCATCATGTCGAGCACGACGAAGCCGAGCTGCGGGTCGACCGCGCGCGTGCCGGCCGACGACTCCCACTGGTAGATGGGGTTGCCCTTGCCGTTCTCAATCCGGGTGATGAAGTACGGCTCGATCGTGTGTACTCCGTTGCCGAAGGTCGCGTAGTTGGCGAGACCGATCAGGAGCGCGGCCTCCGCCACGGTCACATCCGCGGCCGACTTCCCGAAGTAGTGCTGGGCGGCGGTCTGGACCCCGCACACGCCGTCTCCGACGTAGATCATGTTCAGGTACAGCTCGAGAATCTCGTCCTTGTCGAGCTGGTCCTCGATCTCGCGTGCGGTCCGGATCTCGGTCGCCTTGCGGTGCCAGCGGTTGTACTCGAGCACCTCCTCGCCGAAGACGTTGCGCGCGAGCTGCATGGTGATCGTGCTCGCAGTCGGGGAGCAGGAGGTCGCGGATCAGGAGGGCACCGCCCACGGCCGCGATCAGGGAGATCCCCATCACCTTCAGCCACCGGCGGTTGCGCGGGTCCTCCGCCAGCTCCTTGCGGTTGGGCCGCTCCCCCGCCCGCCCGGGGCGCCCGCGGGCGCGCGCCGGACTGTCACCGTGCGCGCGCGTTCCGCCTTCGGCCGGGCCGCGTTCCTGATCCATGCCTGGGTCCTCTATAAGTGGATGAACGACACCCATGGTAGAACAAGACGCATGCTAGAGAGTGCCCGATGGATTCTGGCTAAGTCATTGATGGAAGGTAACTTGTCGGACGGATGACCCCTCCGCCGACGTTTGAGGCCTGGAGGGCTCCCGGATTGAGGGGGGACTCGGTCAGGCCAGGCTGCGTCCTCCGTCGACCACGATCACCTCCCCGGTGATGAAGGGGCAGCCGGCCAGGAAGAGCACCGCGCGGAGCACGTCCTCCGGAGCGCCCATCCGCCCGAGCGGGGTGCGGCGCTGCTCGCGCTCGGCGAAGTCCGCGCCCAGCCCCTCGGGGAGGAGGACCGAGCCGGGGGCGACCCCGTTCACGCGCACCCGCGGCGCGAGCACGCGCGCGAGGATGCGGGTGAGGTGGAGGAGCCCGGCCTTGGAGATCGCATGGTGGGGGTGGTGGGTCCACGGCTCGCTGGCGCCCAGGTCGAGCACGTTCACGACGGTCCCCTGGCTCGCGCGCAGCAGCTCCGCGCTCGCGCGCACGAGCAGGAAGGGGGCGCGCAGGTTGAGCGCCATGACGCGGTCCCACGCGTCCGCGTCGACGTCCAGCAGGTCGGCCTCCTCGAAGGAGGCGGCGCTATTGACGAGCAGATCGAGGCGGCCGAAGCGCTCGCGCACGGAGCGCGCAAGCCGCTCGGCAGCCTCCGGGATTCCGAGATCCCCCTCGATCAGGAGGGCCTGCTGGCCGAGCTCCTCCACGCGTCGGCCCACCTCGCGTGCGGGCCCGGCCGAGCTGTGGTAGTGGACCGCGACGTCGTAGCCCGATTCGGCCAGCCCCAGCGACAGCGCGCGTCCTACGCGCACCGCGCCGCCGGTGACGAGCGCCACCTTGCGCGAGTTCGGCATGGAATCCTGAACCCCCCGGATCGCGCGAAGGGTCCGGGGGTGCAAGGGAGCCTCCCACCCTCACGCGCGGAGCACTCATGGCGGAGTTGAGCGGCAGGACAGCGATCGTCACCGGCAGCACCCACGGGATCGGATTCGCGATCGCCGAGCGGCTGGTCGAGGCGGGAGTCGACGTGGTGGTGAGCGCGCGCACGGAGGCGCGCGTGCACGCGGCGGCCGAAGGGCTGGCGCGACGCGGTCCCGGCCGCGCCCTCGGGATCCCGTGCGACGTGCGCGACCCGGAGCAGTGCGCCCGGCTGGTGCAGGAGGCGGTGGACGGGTTCGGCCGGCTCGACGTGCTCGTCAACAACGCGGGGGTCGGTCACATGCGCCCGGTCCACGAGATGTCGCTGGAGGAGTGGCGCGATCAGATCGAGACCAACCTGGGCGGGGTCTTCTACTGCTCGCGCGCGGCGGTGCCGGACCTGTGCGCGAGCGGCGACGGATGGATCGTCAATATCGGCTCGCTGGCCGGCCGGAACGCGTTCGCCGGCGGCGTGGCGTACAACGCGAGCAAGTTCGGGCTGCTCGGGATGAGCGAGGCGATGATGCTCGACCTGCGCTACGAGGGGATCCGGGTGAGCATCGTGATGCCGGGAAGCGTGCAGACCGAGTTCGGCGGGCGCTCCTCCTCGGAGAAGGGCTGGGCTCTCCAGGCGGAGGACGTCGCGCACGCCGTGGTGCACCTAATCGGGTTCCCGGATCGAGCGCTGGTGAGCCGGGTCGAGCTGCGTCCCACGCGTCCCAGGAGGTGAGCGTGCCTGCCTGTGCCGACCGCGGGGCGGGAGCGGGCGTGGCGCCGAAGCTCGCCCCCCTGGTCGAGCGCACGCGCGGGCTCCAGCCCTGGCGCCGCGCCTTCCACTCCGCCAACGGCGTGGCCGTGGCGCTCCTGCCCGCCGCGCTCGGGCTCGGCAAGGCCACGGTGCTCATGGTGCTCGGTATGCTGCTGGTCGTGGTCCTCGCCGCGGACGTCGCACGTCTGCGGGTCGCGGAGCTGAACGCCCTCTTCTTCCGGCTGTTCCCCTCCCTCGCGTCGCCCCGCGAGGCGGTCGGGATCGCGTCCTCCACCTGGTACCTGATCGGCGTGTTCCTCACCTACGCGATCTTCCCGATGCGCGTGGCGGTCCCGGGGATCCTCGTGCTCGCGCTCGCCGACCCCGCGGCCGGCACCGTGGGGCGGCTCTGGGGAAGGCGCCGGCTTGGGCAGGGAACCTGGTTTGGAAGCGCCACCTTCCTGGCTGTGGCCTTCGCGGTGCTCGCGATCGGTCTCGGGCCGGCGGCGGGGCTCACGGCCGCGCTGATGGTCACGTTGGTGGAGGCGGTGCCGTGGAGGCTCGACGACAACCTGACCGTGCCGCTCGCGGCAGCGTTCGCGGCCTGGGTGGTCGGGGGGTGAGGATCCTGTCTCTCCGCTCATGGCGATGCAGAGTCAGGTCTACATAGCCGCACAGACGAGAGTATCCCGCTGCTCCACTGGGACAGTAACTTCGCTCGCTTCCGCGCGCTGGCGGAGTCGAGCGCGTCTGCTCACTCCGGCGCGGAGCTCTGGCGCCGGCTCGAGCTGCACCCCGCGTCGCGCGCCACCTGAGCCGCGCAGCGCGACCGGCGCGCCCTTCCGCGCGCTCCGCGCGCGGCCCAACTTTGCTGCTCTCGGCGCCTCGCGTTCCCATCAGCTGCGCGGCCGATTGACGCGGTCCATCCCCAAACGATCGACGGAGGCCCCGATGGCGAAGGGCTACAGGGTCGAGAAGGACTCCCTCGGCGAGGTGCGCGTCCCCGAGGACGCGCTGTACGGCGCTCAGACGCAGCGGGCATTCGAGAACTTCCCGATCAGCGGCCAGCGCTTCGGCCGCCGCTTCATCCAGACGCTCGGAGTGATCAAGGGCGCGGCCGCTCAGACGAACAAGGAGCTGGGGCACCTGAGCGGCCGGGTCGCGGGCGCGATCGTGCGCGCGAGTCGCGAGGTGGCGGAGGGCGAGTGGGACGACCAGTTCGTCCTGGATGTCTACCAGACCGGGTCGGGTACCTCGACCAACATGAACGCCAACGAGGTGATCGCGCACCGCGCCAGCCAGCTGCTCAAGGGCGGCAAGGTGCACCCGAACGACCACGTGAACTTCGCCCAGTCCTCGAACGACGTGATCCCGACCGCGATGCACGTGTCCGGCCGGCTCGCCATCGAGGAGGATCTGATCCCCGCGCTCGAGCACCTGGAGCGCGAGCTGCGCCGCAAGGCGCGCACCTTCGACCGGGTGCTCAAGTCCGGGCGCACGCATCTGATGGACGCGACTCCCGTGCGGCTGGGGCAGGAGTTCGGCGGCTACGCCACCCAGGTGGCGCGCTCGATGGACCGGGTGGCGAGCGCGTCCGAGGAGCTGGCGGAGCTCGCACTCGGCGGCACCGCTGTGGGCACCGGCATCAACACCGACCCCAAATTCGCTGCGCGCGCGATCGCGCGGATCTCCAAGGAGACGGGATATCGCTTCCGCGAGGCGGACGATCACTTCGAGGCGCAGGGGGGGAAGGACGCCTTCGTGAGTGCATCCGGAGCGCTCAACGCGACCGCGGTCGCGCTCACCAAGATCGCAGACGACGTCCGCTGGCTGGGCAGCGGTCCGACGTCGGGGATCGGCGAGATCTTGCTTCCCTCGGTGCAGCCGGGGAGCTCGATCATGCCGGGAAAGGTGAACCCCGTCCTGTCCGAAGCGCTCATGATGGTGGGCGCCCGGGTCATGGGAAACCACGTGACCGTGACGATCGCGGGGAGCCGCGGCAACTTCGAGCTGAACGTGATGATGCCGGTCATGGCCCACGCGTTCCTCGAGTCCGTGACCCTGCTCGCGAACGCGGTGCGTATCTTCACCGACCGCTGTATCGTGGGCATCGAGGCCAACCGGGCGCGCGCCCAGGAGCTGCTCGAGAGGAATCCCTCGATCGCCACCGCCCTCAACCCCACCATCGGATACGACGAGGCGGCCAAGATCGCGAAGCAGGCTGCCCAGGAGGGTCGCTCGGTGCGCGACGTGGTGAGGGAGAAGGGGCTGCTCAAGGGTGCGGAGCTGGACCGCGCCCTCGACGTGCGTGCGATGACCGAGCCGGGGTTCCCCGATTGACTTCAGCGACCTGTTAGGCCTCGGCTCAAGAGCACGCGCGCGCGCATCCCTCGATCGTGGCCCTCACCGCTCAGGGCGGCTCCGTAAACGATTCGCGGGCGCGCGGGGAACTCCCGCGCGCCCGCTTCCGTGCCCTGGTCGGCGCGGCCAGCTCGGTTCCGGTCAGGCGGTCTTCACGTCGAGGCGGCCGTAGTCCACCCGGCGGCTCTCGATGTCCGGCGCGGGCACGCCGCCCAGGGGAATGACCCGGGTCACCTCGCCGTCCAGGTAGATCGGGTACGCCCACACGCCGCCGTAGTGGATCACCTGGACGAGCTCGGGCTTCCGCGGATTCCTCGGCGGCATGACGGGCTCGGTGATATTCCGCCACACCCGGTCGACGTAGGCCATCCGCACGGCGACCGAGTCCGCCCAGAGCGCGAGCCGCACGTTCTTGCGGTCTGTCTCGGTCATCGGCCGCACCACCCGGTGATGGCCCGGGAAGCTGTGCGAAAGCAGGAAGTAGAGCGCTTCCGCCTCCGGCATCGGCTCGATCCCCGCGTCCGCGGCCCCTGGCGTCTTCACCCGTCGCCGGTCCGACAGATCCATGAATCCGTCGGCGCTAATCCTCATCTGGCGCCCCATCGTGCCTCCCCTGGTTGCTCGGGCCTGACGTCACCTGACTTCACCGGCTCGCACGTTCTCGGGTGCGCTCGGCGGCGCGACGATCGGGCCTTGGGGCCACGCGGGAGCCGCGTACCGCTTCTTCGACACTCATTACGGGATTCCCGGCGGCTTCGTGGGTGGACACGAGCGCGGCGTCGACATCGAGATGCGGCGCCACTCGTTTCGCGGCGAGGCGGAGCGGCATTACGAGGAAGAGCGCTTCGTCAACACGCTGCGTGCGGCCGGCTCGTACACCTACTACCACCATGTCGAGCTGGAGCAGAGCGGCAACATCGGCGCCGAGTACACTCAGAACATGAGCAATCTGGACCTGCTCGCGCACCACGGCGCGGCGGGCCTGTTGGCGCTCGGGGCGGTGGGCGCGCAGGCGCATTACCGCGACATCCAGACCGGGGGCTCGCTGCGCACGCCATCTACGTATGACTTGGCGCTGGCGGCGTTCTTGGTGGAGGAGATCGGCACCGGCCGGCTCCGGCTCCAGTTGGGCGCGCGCTACGACTGGGCCCACTACGTCCCGCGTGATACGACCGCGTTCATCTTCGCGGGCGGACAGCGGATTCCGGTGCGGCCGCGCACGTTCGGCGCCGTGTCGGGCTCGGCGGGGCTGCTCTTCGCGGCCACTAACGCCGTGCGGCTCGGCACGAGCGTGAGCCGTGCGTACCGTACGCCCGACTTCAACGAGCTCTACTCGAACGGGCCGCACCTGGCGGCCAACTCGTACGACGTGGGCGATCCATCTCTGGGGCGGGAGACGGGGCTGGGGGTGGACGTGTTCGTGCGGGTGACGACCGAGGGATTCACGGCCGAGCTCGCCGGATTCAGCAACTGGCTGAACGACTACGTCTTCCCGTCCAGCCGGGGGTGGGCGGAGCTGGGCACTCAGGGGGGGCGCCCCCGCTTCCAGTACACGAACGAAAACACGCGCTGAAGTGGGCGTCGAGGCGGAGGCTCAGGTGAGCCTCGGGGGCGCCTGGGTCGCGGAGGCAACAGCCTCCTACGTGCGCGACCGCTTCATGTCGGAGCGCGCGTCGGTCCCGATCATCCAGGGGACCGACACGACGTTCGTGCTAGCCTCGCCGTATCCGCCGCTCATCCCACCGCTCACTGGGCTGGTGGGGCTCCGCTACGAGAACCCGCGCGTGTTCGGGGGTGTGAGCATGCGCTGGGCCGCGGCCCAGGAGCGGCTGGGCGACTTCGAGACGCGCACCCCGGGATACGTGACCGGAACGCTGGACGTAGGCGTGCGCAGGCTGATCGGCGGACAGTTCCACACGCTCAAGTCGCGCGTGGAAAACGTCACCGACACGGAGTACCGCGACCACTTGTCTCGCATCAAGGACATCATGCCGCAGCCCGGGCGGAACTTTGTGCTCATGTACCGGCTGTCGTTCTATACGTCCAGCGACACACACACATCCCACAAACACAGCCAGAGGAGAACGAGCCATGCAGACCAGAACCCGTTGGATCCGCGCGCTCGCTTTGGCTCAGCTCTTCGCTACCGCCAGCGATGCTGGCCGCATGTGACGACGATTCGACGGACGAGGACGACGATCCGGCAGAGGCGATCGCGACGATCCAGCTCACCGTCGGGGCGAGCACCGTGACGTTGAACACGAGCGGCACGGTCATCGCCGGCCCCAGCCCGATCGTGATCCCCACGGGCACGCACAACGTCACCGCCGCGTTCCTGGACGATGCGGGCGCCTCGGTGAATGCGGATCTGGGAGAGTTCGAGCTGCGTCTCGCTCCCGCGAATGCCTCTCTGCTGACCTTCTCGCGCACAGGCGGGTTTACGGTCACCTTGACCGGGGTCGCCGCGGGCAGCACGAGCCTCGATTTCGTGCTGTGGCACAAGGTGGAGCAGCACGAGGATCTCGGACCATGGCCCGTGTTCGTCACCGTGCAGTGATCGGCGCGGCGGCAGCGCGATCATGCGGCGATGGACGGCACGGGTCCTGCTCACTATATTCCGAGTGTGCTTGGGGGGCTCGTTTATTGAGCCAATGCGAGTGAAGCCGGGACCGAGCTCCCGAGGTGGACGTCACGCCTTCGTCGTGAGGAAGGCGGAAGCCGAGGGGAGGTCGCCAGACGTATTGACCCGGGCTTCAATAAAAAAACTCTCCAGGTACACCTGTGGGGTCGGCGCTTCACGGCGCCGGCCTCACTGCTTTTCGGGCCTATCCTTGCCGGCAAGCGGAAACGATCCCATCGGCCATGGGTATCGCCTGCGCACGGTCCGCCGCATGAGCGCGCGGCCCGGTGGGCGCCGGCGGTCCTCGGCCGCCTCGCCGCGCTCCCGCTCGATCCAACCCCGGAGGCCACTGGATGCCCGAGGTCCGGGTCACCCGCCGGCTCCATTTCAGCGCCGCGCATCGGCTGTTCCGCAGCGAGTGGTCCGACGCGCACAACGCGGACGTGTTCGGGGACTGCTCAAGCCCGAACTGGCACGGCCACAACTACGAGCTCGAGGTGACCGTGCGCGGGCCGGTGGATCCGGAGACCGGATACGTCATCGACCTGAAAGAGCTGCGGGACCTGGTGCAGGCGCGCGTGGTGGACGACGTCGACCACCGGAACCTCAACCTCGACGTCGCGTGGATGAAGGACGTCCTCCCGTCCACGGAGAACCTCGCGGTCGCGATCTGGAACCGTCTGACGGACGGGCTGCCCGCGGGCGTTCGTCTCGAGCGGGTGCGGGTGGAGGAGACCCCTCGCAACTACGTGGAATACGCGGGGGGCTAGGCGGAGAGAAATGGCAAAACCGACGAAGGCGCGTGCGTCCGATCCCGACCTCGAGTCCGAGGGACCGGCGCTGATCGAGGACCTGGACGACGAGGGTGCGGCGCCTCCGCGCGCGCGCGCGAACCTCGCGGAGGCCCCCTTCGAGGACCTGGTGTTCGAGATGATCAGCCGGCTCGGCGACGACCCCACCCGGGCGGGCATGCTCAGGACCCCCGAGCGAGTCGAGAAGGCGATGCGCTTCCTGACGCAGGGATACGGCCTGAACGGGGCGGACGCGGTGGGCGACGCGCTCTTTGCCGAGACGTACAAGAACATGGTGCTGGTGAAGGACATCGAGATGTATTCGTTGTGCGAGCACCACCTCCTGCCCTTCTTCGGCAAGGTGCACATCGCGTACATCCCGAACGGCAAGATCTTGGGCCTCTCCAAGACCGCGCGCCTGGTGGATGTGTACGCGCGGCGCTTCCAGGTGCAGGAGCGGCTCACCGATCAGATCGCGCAGTCGCTCTGGGAAACGATCGAGCCCCAGGGCGTGGCGGTCGTGATCGAGGCCTACCATCTGTGCATGATGATGCGCGGCGTGCAGAAGCAGAACTCGAAGACGATCACGTCCGCGATGCGCGGCACTTTCCTCGACGATCCACGCACCCGCGACGAGTTCCTGCGCCTGACGACGTCGGTGCACGAGCCGCTGTGACGGGCGGCGCGCTCGTGGGCGGTGAGCGACCGCTCGCCGGAACGTCGGCTCTGGTCACCGGAGCCACCCGCGGGATCGGCGGCGCGGTCGCGCGGCGGCTCGCGCGGGCGGGCGCGAACCTGCATCTGCTGGCGCGCTCGCGGGCGGCGCTCGAGAAAGTCGTGGGAACGGTGGGCGGCTGCGCGTGGCCGGCCGACCTCGAGGATCCCGAGGGGCTCGAGGAGACGCTCGGGCGCCTGCTGAGCTTGCGGGGCGCGCCGGACGTGGTCGTAAACGCGGCCGGCGTGTTCGATCTGGCGCCCTTCGTCCAGACGTCGCTCGAGATCTTCGATCGCGCGCTGGGGGCGAATCTGCGCGGCCCTTTCCTGGTCATCCGCGCGCTGCTCCCGGCCATGCTCGAGCGGGGGAGCGGAGTGATCGTGACCGTGGGATCCGTCGCGGGCTACCGCGCATTCCCTAGGAACGCGGCCTACTCCGCCTCGAAGTTTGGGTTGCGCGGGATGCACGAGGTGCTCTCCGAGGAACTCAGGGGTACCGGGGTGCGCGCGACCCTGATCGAGCCGGGAGCGACCGATACCACGATCTGGGACCCACACCGTCCCGAGGAGGGGGCGGATCTGCCCGACCGGGCGGACATGCTGCGGGCCGACGACGTTGCGGACGCGGTGCTGTTCGCGGCCACCCGGCCCGCGGATGTGGTGCTCCCACTCCTGCGCATCCAGCGAGGCTGAGCACGACGATGTACACGGTCAGCGTCCAGGCGCACTACGATTCGGCGCACTTCCTCCGCCACTACAAGGGCAAGTGCGAGCGGCTGCACGGCCACCGCTACGTGGTCGAGGCCGCCGTCCAGACGGAGATCCTCGACCGATCAGGGCTCGCCTTCGACTTCGTGGATCTGAAGCGCGAGCTGCGCGCGCTCGCGAACGAGCTGGACCACCAGAACCTGAACGAGCTGCAGCAGTTCGCTGACCTGGAGACCAGCGCCGAGAACCAGGCGCGCTGGTTCTACGACCAGCTGCGCGCCCTGCTGCCGGGTCCAGAGGCGTCGGGGCTCCTCTACGTACGCGTGTGGGAGACCCCCACCCAATGGGCGCAGTACGCACCGGGCTCGTTCTTGGCGCCCGCTCCGCGCACGCCGCCGATTCCTTGAGGTGCGTCCGCGGCCTTCGTTCATGCACCTGCTCCTCACGGACCGGCTCATCTGCCCGCGCTGCGGGCCGGGCTTCGGATTGATCCTGCGCGCCGACCAGCTGCTGGAGCGGCGCGTGCTCGAGGGCGGACTGGGCTGCCCGAACTGTCGCGACCTGTTTCCGATCCGTGGCGGATT
>Ga0310121_10001944_pt1 | contig 20344 bp, 19 predicted proteins | sample CB27_Tmax_986_MG_FD_203504 | JGI IMG/M metagenome (GOLD analysis project Ga0310121, IMG submission 203504) | Marine microbial communities from Western Arctic Ocean, Canada - CB27_Tmax_986 | ecosystem: Environmental > Aquatic > Marine > Oceanic | place: Canada: Western Arctic Ocean | collected...
CGCGGATTGCTTTGAAAAGTGGCATGAACTTCTCCTTCTTCAGGTGTCGCTGAAAACCAGCCAACGGGTTCCAGCGGATGAGCATACAGCCGAGATGTTTCCCAAGACAATCTTTTTCTCACCGACGGCGGCCTCATCCTCGGCGGTCTTGTTGTGAATGCCATCGCTGAATTCAGTGTGCAAGGCGTCTACCGGGTTTCTGGTTTCAGTTGCGGGGGATCAAGTTCTTTGCGTAGTTCACTTTGTCGCGACGAGTGGTCGAAAACCAGATGAGCAGTCAGCCGAAGTTCCTGCTCCTTATGGCCTTTACGTAGAGACCTAGATCGTCTCCCAGGCCCTTCTGAAGCACGGGATCGATCCTTTCCTGTATAGGTGGATACTGACCGATCTTCTGAAACATCCAGACCTCTTCCTCGTCTTCCTCGTCAGCTTCCTCCTCCTCGACATCATCATTTAGATCCAGCTGAGCCCAAAAATAATAGAAGCTGACACTATTTTCCTTGCAGCTTCGACATTGGTACAGGGAACTCTCAAATCCCCAGTGTTTCGGCACCACTACTGGCTCACCCAAGGGTACGCCCACGCGCTTACTAGCCGCGTGTTCCGCCGGCGGTAGGGAAACGTTCCCAGAACTCCTCCTGCTGGCAATGAGTACAGTGCATCCGTAGTAAGTTAGGAAGAGCACGAATTTAGCTAACCAATAGCTAACGAACTACGTATAATTGGGTGGAGTTTACGGTATAATCTTTCTGACGAAGAGATCGTAATCCATAACAATAACAGGTGTTATGGTGTTAGACGGTACTAGATAGAATTCGGCGCGTCGAATGATTTCCTCGGCACTGGAAGATACCAGGTGGTCCAGGCTCTTGAGGTCTAGATTCGCGGCCAAGGCTTCCTTGGCCGCGACGCGTAGCGAAACCTGGAGCAGGATGTCGCTTCTTTCCGAGTGGAGCAGATCGGCCTCCGTGAGAAGATCCCAGCTAGGAGAGACGCCGATGGCTCGTGCGGTCGCCATATTGATGGTCAGAAGTTTTCCCCTGCTGAAGGTAATCGGCAGGCTTCCAGCGTCCTCACCCAGTAGGATTCGCTGGAGGTTTAGGGCAATCCTCCGAGCCACGCGCCGAAGGGCCGCATCCTGGGAAAGGCTGGCAAGAAGGCCTCGCTCGACCCTATCTCGTCCGAAGAGAGAGAAGCTGGGCAGCCGGCGCCTGATCAGTCCCTGGACCAGACGATCGAATTCCGCGGGGGGCAAATGCAGGAGAGGAGCGGCGTAGACTGCCTCAGTGCTTTTGGGGAGAGCCTCCAGGGTTTCTTCGACAGAAAAGCCGACTGGAAGGAAGGATACCTCCAACTCGAAGTCGAGTCTTTCTATCACCTACTCCACGTTCTGTAGAAGTCGAGGGTTGGCGGTATAGACGGACTGATTCAGAAGGTAGGCCAGCTTTTTGAAGGGGACGATCCTGTGAAACGCCTCCAGATCGTCTTTGAGCTGAATGGGCCAGGTGACCTCAGATTCGTGACACCACTACTGTCGCTTGCCGGAACGTAGGTTATTCCCTGCAGCTCCACGTTTAGCACGACGGGTGCGGGGAAATTTTCTCTGCGGCAAATGAGATCCGATGTGATCAATCCCCAGGTGATAAGGACATCCATCTCTGGATCCTTCAGCAGCCGATCAATTGCGGCCTCAATTCCAGGGACCGTCCAGTCTGCCTCGATTGTCATTTCAGGTAGAAAGCGAACGTCGAACTCGCCGCGTGTCAGTACCAGAATCTCTTCCCTGGTGACTTTGAGCGTCTCCTCGTTGCCCTCCCAAGGCCCGTCGATGATGAACCCCACCCGTACTTCGGGAAGCTGTGTGGCCTTCAGCCTATCTTGCTGGAGGAAACATGCGAGAAGTGTCAAGAAGCATAGCGTCGAGTGTAGGTAGGTCTTCATTCTCTTTCTCCGGTGGTTTGAAGTATAGGTTGCCGCATAGGTCCCAGGTTACACGTCGGAACGTCGCACGTCTCTTAGCCGGCAGCAGACTGCTCCGGACTGAGAGTAGCGGAAACCTGAAGGTTGGAAAGATAGCACCGGGGATCCATGACCTGGGACGTGCGACGTTCAGAGGTTCAGACGTGCGACCTCTTCAACTGACGTGCGAACGTATTCCGATCTGGGCTACAATCTCAGCATGTCGGAAACCCTCAATGTGGTTCTTACCTGGCCGGCCTCGGCCGAGAAAGTGCGTCTCTATGAATCCTACGTCTCCTCCAAGTGCCGGATTGTCGTCCCCCAGGGGACGGAGCCCGACGATCTTACCGAGGTGGCCCGCGACGCGGATGTAATTGTCGGAGGCTACGTTCCGGCCTTCATGATCGCCGCCGCCAAGAACTTGAGAATGGTACAGGTGACCCATGCCGGAGCGATCGCCGGTAATCCACTGGAACCAGATTTGGATCAGGCTTACCTGGGCTTTTCTCTCAAGATGCTCCAGGCTCGCGGTCTTCTGATGGGCAACATCCACGGTAACAGTGTTTTGGTGGCCGAGCAGGCGGTCACGTTCCTGCTGGTCCTGGCCAAGCGGATGGTTCAGGCGGACCGCGCCCTTTCCGATGGGAAGTGGTATCCCTCCACAGAGTCGACGCGGAGCGTGACGATCAAGGGGAGCACGGTAGCCATCGTCGGTTTGGGATCGATCGGTCAGGAAGTTGCCAGGCGAGTCCGAGCCTTTGGAGCCAGTGTCACGGCGATCAAGAGGAACCCTGCACCCGAACTGGTCAGAGAACTTGGACTAGATTTTCTGGGCGGACCTGAGGACCTACATCGGGTGCTTTCCGAGGCGGATTTCGTTGTGCTGACGACGCCTCTCACTCACGAGACCTACAAAATGATCGGTGAGGCGGAACTGAGGACGATGAAGAAGACGGCCTTTCTAATCAACGTTGCGCGCGGGGACCTTGTACAGGAAAAGGCTGTCTTCCAGGCACTGACTGGGGGAGGGATTGCTGGCTTTGCCAGCGACGTCTGGTGGTTCTACGATTGCAGACCTTTCACAGAAGAATTTCTGACCATCGGGTACTTCTGTCCGGTCCCTTCAAGGTTGGGCGTCCACAGACTGGAAAACGTCATCGCAACGGCTGATCGCTCCTGTTTCACGACGACCATGGAGGAGGATTACATGAAGGACGCGTTGCAGAATGTCGACATGTTAGCTGCGGGAAAAACTCCGGCCAATCTCGTCGACTTCGACGAACAGTACTAGGAATGAGGTTACACGTCTGAACGTCGCATGTCCCAGGTCGGGGATCACCGGTGGTGAATCTTCAAAGTTTGAGGTTTCCGCAGGCGGTGGGTCCGAAGCTGGCTGCTGCCGGTCAAAGGACGTGCGACGTTCAGACGTTCAGACGCGTCTTCAAGCCGCCCGCCACCGTGAGGCTACCGCCAACAAGATGCAACCGAGACCAAGGACCGCGGTTAGAAAGCAGGTCAAAAATCCTATCCAGGGGAGCAGGAAGAGCAGTCGTAGAAGAATGGCTCCGACCATGAATGCCAGAACGAGATGGGGGTCTGAGACTCGCAGCAGTCGCAGGACTTTTCTGCCGAGCCAGAAAGCTACTGGTATCGGGCTGAGATAGAGGAGAATGAGGTAGCAGCCCAGCAGGACCGATCCTGTCGGAAGACCTATCAGGGTCAGCAAGAGGAACAAAACTGCTACTGGGGTAGCTACCAGAAGCGCGAAGCCAAGCCCCAGGCTGGCCAGAGGTTGTGCGACAAGGGTATCGGCAGCCTCGGTCGATTGCTGGGGGGGAATTACGAGCCAGAGGATTCCGACGCCCAGGAAGCCCAGCAACAAGAGCCAACTGACGACTCGTCCAAATGAAAGGAGGCCTTCCTTGGCCTCTTCCCAACGCTCAGCGGCTACTTTGGGAGTCAGGTCTTCCTGCTCAGGTTCTGTTCGCTCCATTCCGCCCTCTACTCTGGCGCCGGGGGCGAGTACTGCAAACTCATCGCTCTCGTAGTGCAAGAAACCGCGGATCATCGCCGTTTCTTCCAGAGTGATTTTGCGCACGGTGACATCGACGTTGCCGTGGACCTCTCCGGAGATTACCAAATCGTCGGCTGCCCCTAGCACATTGCCACCGACTTGGCCGGACAAGAGTCCCTCCTGCACCCCAAGCCTTAGATTCTTTCCGATCATGCCGTCGCCAGCCAGATGGAACTCCTGGCCGAAGAACAGGGTGTTGCCGTCGACCTCTCCCTGGATCTCGAGACGCTGCCCGGCGGAGCGGAGATCACCCCTGGTGTGCCCTGCGAGGCGAAGGTATTGGCCGGCCGCCAGATGTCGCCCTGAATGTTGCCGCTGAGCATCAGGTCCTGTAAACCCGCAACCAGGTCACCGGAGACAGCGCCATCAACCCGAACCGACTTTCCTATAAAGAAGAGGTCACCCCGGACCTGCCCCTTTACGTTCGTGCTTTCACCGGCGAAGAAGAGATCGTTGTTGAGTGTTTCACCCTCGGCAATGGTCAGGGCCGTTTCTCCGCTTTCTGCGGCTAGGGGAACCGAAGTAACCGGTAGCGTAAGACCCAAGAGCGAGAAGGCAGTCGCCATGGTCAAGAGATTAGAACCGAAATCCGGTCCTTCTTGCAAGCCATCGCTGCCCGGTGCATAAGAAGGGAAACGAGAAGAACAGTCGACCGAAGCACCCTCTTGTTTGGAAGGATTGAGCCACTCTCCAGGGGGAGCTCGCGAAGACCCAGTGGTTGCGGTGCCCACGGGGTGAGTGCTAGATTCAAGACATGAAAAGACTTAGGCCGAGCCTGGAGGAGACCGACGCCGCCGCGAAGGTAATCGGCCAGCACCTGACTGCTACACCGATTTCCAGGGAAGACGCCCTTGGCGGCAAACTTGGGGCCGCTCTGTACGTCAAGCACGAATACAAGAGTCCGGTTGGTTCCTTCAAGGTTCGAGGTGCCCTGAACCTGGTTAGCAGCGTCGTCAAGTCTGGGGTGGTCAAGCGTTTGAGGACGGCTTCAACTGGCAACCATGGGGCAGGTATGGCCTTTGCCTGTAGCCGCCTGGACATTCCTTTGACCGTGGGTGTTCCAGTGGGTGCAGATCGGAGCAAGGTTGCTTTAGTGGAGCAGTTTGGAGCCGAGCTCGAGTTCATAGGCCGCGACCTGGATGAGACCAAAGAGCTAATGCTGGCAAGGCCACATAAACCTACTGATTTTTTTGTCGAGGACGGCGACTCCCCGGCCATCGTCGCCGGCACTTCGACCATCGGGATGGAGATTGTGCGCGACCTGCCTCAGGTAGAGGTGGTAATCGTACCGGTAGGCAATGGCGCGCTGATCGGCGGTATTGGGAGCGCTCTAAAGGCTAGAAACCCTGACATTCAAGTGATCGGGGTGCAGTCGGAGGTGGCGCCCTGTATGACCCTCTCCTTCCGCGACGGAACCCCCCGCGACACCGAAAGCTGTGAGACCTTTGCGACGGGGATGGCGGTTCGTATCTCGATACCTGCCGCGGTTGAGCTGATGTTGGAAGTGGTGGACGAAATGGTTCTCGTCTCCGAAACTGAATTGAAAGAGGCCATGGGACTCTTTCATTGGGTTACCGGGACCATGCTTGAAGGGGCAGGGGCCGCAGCTCTGGCCGCGGTCCCCAGAATACCGAACTGGCTCCAGGGGAAGAATGTCTGCCTGGTTGCCAGCGGGGCCAACGTCGATCAAGAGATCCAGCAAGAAATCAAAGAAAAGTTTGTTGTAGACCCTAAGTAAGGCACCAAGACCCACGTCTTCGTCCAGAATCTGAAGATCGGGATTCGAGTCCTAGGAGCCTTTGCGATTCCGTGCGGCTATCAGTTTCTTGATCTTGTCCTGATCTGCGGCAGAGAGGGAGGTGTCTTCGAACAGACTCAGAACAAGAGCTTCGGCCGATCCGCTGAAGACTCGGTTGACGAATTCCGTCAGCATATCGGAGATAACCTTCTTTTTCGGACTAGTCGGCTTGTAGACGTAGGCCCTGCCTTCTTGCCACTTTTTCAGGAACTGCTTACCCTCCAAGATCTTCATCATGGTCATGACAGTGGTGTACGCAATGCGGCGCTTTTCGCGAAACGCCTCGTAGACATCCCTGACCGTGGCAGTATTGAGCTGCCAGACGATCTTCATGACTTCCAACTCCTGGGGCGTAAGAATCTTAAGCTTGCGTTTCATAGAAAATCCATTTGTTGTTTCAGCAGTCAAGCAACCTACCTGATCACCCGATTATGCTGAGGTGGTTTGTAATAGCGAGTACGTACTTCGCAGGAATTGTTTCAGGAACCAAACGATCCCACTCATCGTTCGATCCTGTGAATTCGATTTCCAATAGGGAAGCTGGGCTACCAAGGGGAACCTCGGAGTGAAGTCGAGGTCTGGATATCAGAAGCGCTCTATTGAGTGGACTCGACGATCCTCTTGACTTTTACTTGGTCTCCCGAAAAATCACCGGTTACCTCCACCTGGATGTTGTTCTGACTCTCCGTATTCTGGAAAATGACCAACGCCATCTTGTTTCCCGTCTCGTCAAAGCTCAAGAATCTACCGTCCAGAATCAGTCCAAAGCCACTCTGCTTACAACTCTCCATGAGAGCACATACAGGCCCGTGCTTCTTGACCTTCTCAGCGTTGGCAGCCATTCCTTGGCCACACGCTCTATCCATCAAGATACCGGTCTCTTTGGTCTTTTCCCCAAGGACAAGAGGTGTTCCCAAGAGCACGATAAAACTGAGAAGAAGCACCCCATATCTCATGCAATTTCCCTTTCTCAACCAACCCTTTAACGATCTGAACGGTGGCATTATACACAGGATCTGACCGGGTTGTACAGGGCGGAGTGTCGTCTTCCGGGATGTCGCAAGCCTTTGTCCCTCAGGCGAAGAAAGCTCTCCGAAGTCCCGGCTGGGGAGGATGAGAGTGAGGTCGGGGGGAGTAGGCCCACAGATTGAGATTTCAACGAATCAGCTTACTCTTCACCTCGGATCAGATCCTCGAAGGTCTCTCGTTTGCGGATGACTTTCCACCGATCCCGGTTTACCAACACCTCTGCAGATCGGACCCGGGAGTTATAGTTCGATGAAAGGGTGAAGCCGTAGGCTCCGGCATTCATGATAGCCAGACAATCGCCTGATCTGGAATCGGGAACGTGGCGGTTGCGAGCAAAGAAGTCGCCAGTCTCACAGACTGGCCCCACTACGTCGGCTGTGATCCATTGCTCCTTTTCCCGAATCGGCAAGATCTCGTGATAGGCCTGATACAGGGTTGGTCGGAGCAAATCGTTCATCCCCGCGTCGACGACCACGAAGGGTTTCCCATGACTGGACTTCTGATAAAGAACCTGGGTGAGTAGAGTGCCGGCATCTCCTACGATAGAGCGGCCGGGCTCCATCAGGATCCGATATCCGTCACTGTTCTCGCTCAGGAAGACAGCATACCGCTCGAGGTCGAGTCTGGTCTCACCCTGGTAGGGGATCCCGAACCCGCCGCCGAGGTCCAGATGTTCGATGTCAAGACCCTGCCTGCGGAGTTTTTCAGCCCAGCTCTTGAGCTTGACGAAACCATCAATGAAGGGCTGGACGTCCAGAATCTGGGAACCCATGTGGAAGCCCAAGCCTGTCAGTTGGATGTTTGCCGCTTCCCGAAGCACGCTGACGGTTCGTTCGATCTGGTCAATGTCGATACCGAATTTGTGCTCTTTCAGTCCGGTGGCAATGTAGGGATGTGTTTTTGCATTAATGTCCGGATTGATGCGTAGGGCTACTTTGACTTCCAGTGAGCTCCGGTTAGTCAGTTCGACCAGTTGCTCTAGTTCCTGAACAGACTCCAGGTTCAGGCTGAGGATCTTCCCCTCGACCGCTATTTCCATTTCTTGGGGAGTTTTTCCGACCCCGCTGAACACAACCTTTTGGGGGTCGGCTCCGACTGCCCGAAGCCGATACAACTCTCCGGCAGAGACCACATCGAAGCCGCTGCCTTCCTGCTGGAGCAGGCGTAGGATACTCAGGTTGGCATTGGCCTTGACGGAGTAGCAGATCAGGGGGGCGATGACCGAGAATACCTCGGCCAAATATCGATAGTTTTCGAGGATTCGAGCTTTGCTGTAAACGTAGCAAGGCGTTCCCACACTCTGAGCGATTTCAGCCAGGGGAGTGTCCTCGCAAAGCAAGTTCTGATTCTGGTAGCCGAAAGCGCTCATCTCACCCCGACCAGATGTTAGCAAAGCCTGTTCGAGGGTGTCCACATCTGCTAGAATCGCCGCTTCGAACAGGTCCAGCTCGGATTCCTGGAGTTCTGATCCGCATCTCCCAAAAGGAAGGGTGGAATGGTGACGGAAACCTTCGACATCGTGACTGGAGGGGCCGGCTTCATCGGCTCCCATATCTGTCGTGCCCTCTTGAAGGAGGGGCGGACGGTAGTCGCACTCGACAACTTCTCGACCGGTAAGCACGAGAACATCGAGGGCCTGGCCGAAGAGTTCGGCAGGCAGTTTCGGGTTCTCGACCAGGATATTCGGGACGACGCTCTTGAGAGGGCTTTCGAGGGCGCCGAAACAATCTATCACCACGCTGCCCAACCTTCGGTTCAGAGGTCGGTCGAAGATCCTCTGACGGCCAACAGCGTGAATGTCGAGGGAACCTTGAGGGTTCTGGTGGCCGCTCGAGATGCTGGGGTGGCAAAGCTGGTTTTTGCGAGCAGTTCGTCGATCTACGGAGACTCGAACCTGTTGCCCAAGATTGAGGAGATGACTCCGGATCCGGTGTCTCCCTATGCCCTGACGAAATGCGTCGGTGAAATGTACTGCAGGGTATTCACTCAGATCTACGGATTGCCAACCATCGCTCTTCGTTACTTCAATGTTTTTGGACCTCGCCAGGATCCAAACTCGGAGTATTCCGCGGTCATTCCGAGAGTGGTGACGCGAATGTTGGCCGGACAGCGGCCGATCATCTACGGAGACGGGGAGCAGAGTCGGGACTTTACCTTTGTCCAGGACGTTGTCAGGGCCAACCTCCTGGCGGCTCGGTCTGACGCCAAGGGCATCGGCGTGAACATAGCGTGTGGAAACCGCTACTCCCTCAATCAACTGGTTGCGAGCCTCAACCAGGTCATGGGGAGTCGACTCGAGGCGATCTACGAGCCGCCAAGGTTGGGTGACATTCGTCATTCCAAAGCAGGGATCGCGCTGGCCGAGGAGACGATTCGATTCAAGCCCTCCACCTCCTTCCCCGAAGGTCTTCAACGCACTGTCGAATGGTTTCAAAAGAAGGACTCACAGAAATCCGTCGGGTAGGAAGGATGGCCTTGCTCAGGCCGAATGTCCTCTGAGAGTATTGAAGAGTTGTCCCTGAAGAGGCTGATCGCGCTGGCCGTAGCGGGAGCCATCATCGCTTCCACTGCTTCAATTGCTGCCTCCTATATTCTGCTTGTGGCAGTGCTGGTGCTGTCAATCCTGGACGCCGTGCTCAGTCGAGAAATCCACCTGAAGTTCCCTCCTTACGCCCGGATCCTAGGACTCTTCTCGCTTGTTTTTGTCTTGTCCGCTCTGTTCTCCGACGACGTGCCCCACAGTCTACGGAGTCTCAAACGTCTGATTCGATTCGCCTATGTCCCCCTGGTTTTCAGCTGCTTGGGACAATCGCAGGTGGAGGGGGCCCTGCGCTGGATCCACGCGTTTGTTATCGCTAGCGCCGGCTATGCTGTGCTGCAGTATTTCTGGCTCAAGGATGTCGATCTTCTAAACCGCACCACAGGGTTCATGAGCCATTGGATGACTCTTTCTGGGCAACTCATGTTCGTTAGTCTTTCTCTGACCGGCTATCTGTTCTGGAAGGGACGACTCATAGCCCGCACCTCTCACTCTGGTAGAGCGGAGTCAGCCGGCATAGACCAGACGATGGCTCCCTCTGTCAGCAAGCATGCCTTTTTCTTGTGGGCCGGGGGGCTGGCCCTTATTTTGTGGGCGCTTGTCCTGACGATGACAAGGAGTGCCTGGGTAGGTTTCGTTGTGGGAGGTCTTGTCCTACTGATTTTTATTAGGTGGAAGTGGATGCTGATTGTTCTGGCGGCGTTGGTGGTGTTGGTTCTGACCTTGCCTCAGCCCTTTCGAGATCGGCTGAAGTCCGGCTTTGACGTGACTGACACCACCACTCGTATCCGGGGAGAATTGCTCCAAACCGGGGCGCGGATGATTGCTGCAAAGCCCTGGTTCGGAGTCGGGCCAGGACTCCTGTCCCGCTCATCTCTGGAATATCGCTCTCACGAGGAGTTCCCCGACTCGGCATATCAGCATTTGCACAATAACGTTTTTCAGATCGGAGCAGAGCTAGGACTGTTTGCCTTGGCCGTGTGGTTGGCGCTTTGGCTGTCGGTGGCGCGCGACCTGATAAGCTTGTATCGGCGATCCTCGGATGAATTCTGTCGCTACCTGGCGCTAAATGGAGTGGCTGCCGTGGTGGCATTTCAGGTTGCGGGATTGTTTGAATACAATTTTGGCGACGCCGAAATTATCATATTGTTGCTCTTCCTCGTAACGGCTCCCTATGCAGTCCAAGCTCGAGCGAGCTGATCCTCTTAAAGTTGCGATCCTAGGAAATCGTGGCATTCCAGCTAGTTATGGCGGCTTCGAGACGTTTGCCGAAGAGTTGTCCAGCCGCTTGGTCCGACACGGACACACGGTCACGGTATACGGCAGAAAACAGTTTGTTGATCGAAATCTCCGGCTCTACAAAGGAGTCGACATTCGGGTTACCCCGTGCCTCAAGCACAAATACCTGGAAACGGTTACCCATACGGCGTTTAGTGTTGTGCTCTCACTGTTCAAGGGCTATGACGTACTTCTTGTCTGCAATGCGGCGAACTCTTTCCTCTGTGGGATCCCCAGGCTGGCCGGGCAAAAGGTCGTTCTCAATGTGGATGGTATCGAGAGGCTGCGTAAGAAGTGGGGACGCATCGGCAAGGCTCTTCATCATCTGGGCGAGAGAATGGCAACCTGGGTACCAGATTGTGTTGTCACTGATTCCAGAATCACCGAGGACTACTATTTTCAGGAATACGAATTCCGTTCCGAGTACATCCCCTATGGTGCTCCGGTCGAGAGGTCGAGTAGCCAGGAGGCGGTCGATCGACTGCATCTCAAGCCGCGCGAGTATCTTCTGTTCGTAAGCAGGCTCGAGCCCGAAAACAATGCCCATCTCGTGATGGAAGCGCATACGCAGTCTGGTGTGGAGTTCCCTCTGGTGGTGGTGGGTGATGCTCCCTACAATCAGAAGTACATTCGTAAACTGCAGCGATTGTCCGAGGGTAGGAACATCCTTCTTACGGGGGCGATCTATGGCAATGGCTATCGGGAGCTGTTATCCCACAGTCTCTGTTATGTGTATGGAGGTGAAGTGGGGGGAACCCATCCGGGTCTACTGGAGGCAATGGGAGCCGGATGCGTGCTGCTTGTCAACGATATCCCCGAAAATCGGGAGGCCGTAGGGGAGGCCGGCATCCTCTATCCCTTCAACGATGTCACTGCTCTGAGCCGTTTGATGAGCCAGATTTGTGGCTCGCCTGAAGCGTATCGTCACTATTCGCTCAAAGCCCAGGGATGGGTGCTCGAGCAATACAATTGGGACAAGGTCACAGAGGACTACGAGAGGCTTTTCTATCGGCTGGTTGGCCCGCCCGGAAAATTCTAGTATTGCAGTCTACTAACCCGAATTTCTCATGACTAGTCTACTACGTCGCCGCAATCATCCGCCCTGGCTGCGTTTTTAGGCGATTGTCCAAAAACCGTGGCGGTGGCCTTCGAGCCGCCGTTTTTCGATCCCAAGGCTCGAAGGAAAGAACACGGCGACACGGAGGCCACCGCCACGTCCCTCGGCCGAAGTTTCGCTCTCGAATGGGGCAGCACCGCTGGGGGCCACTAAGCTAAAACTTCATTTTCAGATTCGGACGGAGGAAGCATGGAAACCATTGAGTTAACGTTGGATAAGGAATCTTCCAGGCGATTGTCTGAAAAGCGTGGCACGGCCTTCTAGGCCGTGATTGTGGAGACATCACGGGCAGGGATGCCCGTGCCACTATGGGATGCTGAAGTTTCTTTCCCGTATGATCCGGCGCAGCCTGAGGCGGGGCTAACCCTGGTGGCCCCGCTAGCGCTAGACCATCTTGGAAGCTTCGAAGTCCCAGGAAATCATCCTCTTCTGGAACCAGGATTCATTGGCCATGACGATCGCAGCGACGCCGTACAGGCCCAGCTCGATCGGACAGGCCAGAGAGCTGCCGAATCGGATCGCGCTCTGCAGATTCCTATGGTGCAGTCCGATACTCTCGGAGCCCGTCTTGACGTGGGTTTCCAAGATCTCCTTGGACTCCTCGTCGATGATCTTCCATCCTTCTTTGGTAAAGACAAGCGTCGCTTTGTGACCTCGGATGCAGTGATCAAGGCCATGCGCATTGGCCATGGTGCCGAGCATGTGCACGGTCATGCCAGGCGTGACACCCTCTACCGCCGGATACTCCCCCAATAGCTCGAAGCTGTCGGGCAGTTCTCGGCCATCATCCCAGAGATAGATGCCCCCCATTCCCACCATGCGTTTCGGATAAGTCAAATCGCAGGCTTTCAGGATTCGTGTAAGCCGGTGAATGAACAAATCAGAGGAGATGCCTCCCGAGTAGTCTTTGTAATTTCGCCACTCGTAGTAGCGGGACGCGCTCCAGGGCCGCTTCGGAGCCGATCCCAGCCACGCGTCCCAGTCCAGGTCAGCGGGTCGGGGCAGGTCCGAACGTACCCCTCTTTTCCAGGGTCCCAGATCGACCGGGTAGTTTCGGACATAATCCATCTGGGCCTCGACCACAGGTCCTAACTTGCCGGCTCGGATGGCCCTGTTGGCGCTCGAGTAGCTGTCGTCGCTCATGCCCTGTACACCTACCTGCATCTTGAGTCCGGTCTGCCCTACTTTGCTGACGACAGCCTGGGCCTCGGCTAGGGTGTGCGTCATCGGTTTCTCACAGTAGAGGTGTTTGCCCGCGTCCAGTGTATCGAGGGTCATCTGAGCGTGCTGATGTTCGGGCACCGCGATGGCCACATAGTCGACTTCCTTCATTTCAAGCAATTCCCGGTAGTCTCGCTTACGGGCTGGGTTGCCACCCACTTTCGAGATCCGGTCCTGGAAATGCTGGGCCCGAGTCTGGTAGACGTCGCAGACTCCCACGACTTCGATGTTGGCTTCATCCGCCATTTCCAGGAGAGCCTTTAGATGGGAGTTCCCAATGTTTCCGCAGCCGATGAGGCCGACATTGAGGCGATCGTTGGCACCGGGAATACGGCCATAGGCGCGCGCCGAATAGGCACTGACTCCGGTGATCGCCACACTAGCGCCCTTCAAGAAACTCCTTCGATCAACTGCACTCTCGAGAGGTTTCATGAGGCTCACTATAGCAGCTTGAGGGTTACGGGTTAAGGGGTTAATCGATCAATCAAAGAGGTCGCACGTCTGAACGTCTGAACGTCTCTTGACCGGAACTGCGCGGCCGTGGACTGACAGTAGCGGAAACCTGAAGGTTAGAAAACACCACTGGTGAGCCATGTCCTGGGACGTGCGACAACTTTGATCATCCGATCCGCTCCACAAACCAGAACCCTCCCAGAGCCAGGATGATGCCGGAGGCGAGGGTGATGGCAAGTGGGTGCCAGGTTTTTCGGCTGATGTATAGGATCAAAGGGAAGAGCACCAGGATAACCAGAACCTGTCCGATTTCTACTCCCAGATTGAACGACAAAAGGGAGGTGAAAAGACCTCTACGGGGCAGATCCATCTCTCGCAGGATGTTGGAGAAGCCGAAGCCGTGAATGAGGCCGAAAAAGAAGGTGATGATCCAACGATACTTGATCTCTCGCACGAACATGTTCTCCAGCGCGATATAGCAAATGCTGAGAGCAATCGCCGTCTCTACAAACTGGGTTGGAAGTGCGACGATCTCTAGAGTGGCCAAGATCAGCGTCAGGCTGTGGGCCAGGGTGAAGGAAGAGACGACACCGACCAACGCGGATAGCGGCCCTCCGAGTACGATCAGTCCGATGAGGAAGGCAAGGTGATCGTAACCCGTAAAGATGTGCTCGACCCCCAGTTCCAGGAAGCGGATCATGCGCTGAAACAAGCCAGGCCATCCCTGGAGGATCTCGATACGTTCGACTGGGTTGCGGACGTCGAGGACATACTCCGTGAACTCACCCTCGATACCTACGCGACAAAAGGTCTGATGTTGATCGTCGGTTAGCTCAAAAAGGGTGGACTCGATTTCGAGAGTCCCCAGCCTGGCCTCGAAACGATGGAGAACGGATAGCTCCAGGTTACCCGATTTGAGGACACGAAGATCACGGACCTCGCTCGTCCCTTTCTGCCCGTCATTTCGGATCAGGAAATGCTGAAGAACCCTTTCCTCAACCAGGGCGTGTTTCGCCTCAACCTCGTCGAAATCGAGGAGTCCGTCGCCATCACGATCCAGTTTTTCAAGGAAGTTCAAGTCCAGCAGAGAGATCGCGATCTTGCTTTCGATCTCCTCGGGGCCAGCTTCAATGGTCCAGAAGGCTAGTGAACCTTGGTGAGCTTGGACGCTGAAGATGAGAGCAGCCAGGAGCAAGGGGAACAACAGCCAAACTGATGACCGCGGGACAAGCCTCACAAAGACTATCCTTCAGGCAAGCTAACGTTCTTTTGGAGCTCGGTCTCGATGACCTCCGAGATGTCCTCGAAGGAGCGTGCTCCCGAGAATGACAAGCCGTTGATGAATAGGGCAGGGGTGCCCGTCACACCGGCCTTCACGCCGTCGAGCACGTCTTGCTGCACCGTTGCCGCATATTTTCCGGAGTCCAAGCATCGGTTGAACTCTTCCAGGTTCAGCTCCAGGCTGGTGGCTCTCCCCCTGAGGTCGTCGAGTTTGAGGCTGGTATCGGTCTCGAAGAGCTTGTCGTGCATTTCCCAGAAGCGGCCCTGATCGTCGGCACAAAGGGAGGCCTCGGCTGCCTTCTGGGCCTGGGTATGGATGCTATTGAGTGGAAACTGCCGGAACACGAGTCGGACTTTCTCGCCGTAGGTGTCCTTGATTCGCTTGAGCGTGGGCTGCATGCGAGAACAGTAATGGCACTGGAAGTCCGAGAACTCGACGAGAGTCACAGGTGCGTCTTTGGGTCCCTCGGAGGGACTGCCCTCGACTGCTATGTCGGCCCGAGGGGGCTGAAGAAAATACTCGACGTTGTGCTTTTCCTTGAGTCTTGCGACGAACTGTTGGTAGCTCTGATTGTAACTCTGCTGTTTGAGGTACTGGCGAATCTGGGGCTCAACCTCTTTCAGCGACTTCCCCGGGCGCTTTTTGTTGGCCTCGTACAGAGTAGTGATTTCCTTTTCGCCGGGCTCAGCTACCTTGCTCTGGACTTCTGTCTCGAGAAGTTCCTTTACCTCGATAGAGCGTTCTTCCGCCTCCCTCCTCGTGAGCTCTTGCTGAACCAAGTCCTCGATGCTCGATTGCAGAGCTTCGAAATGTCCCTTCTTGTACTTGGCTTCAAACTGAAGCCGCTCCATCTGTAGTTTCTCGAGTTTCTGGTCAGCCGCTTGCAAGACCTTGTCCTGAGGGATCTCGGATCCGCTGACGACAGCCATGATTTTGGGCAGGTTGGAGTCCTCCTGCTGTTCCGGCTCCTGTCCGGCTGGTTCGGGAGCACATCCAACCCAGGGCATCGAGACTAGTATGATGGCCGGAAACAGCAGCATCAGAGGGTGTTTCTGGGTCATTTCATCGGTCGGAAGATTTCTCATTTTGGCTCCAGCACGATGGGGCAAGCAGTGGTATGGGTTCACGCTAAACAACACGGGGAATACCAAGAATTTCGAAGGGCATCATAACATAGAACGACTGGTTCGCAGGGGGTTGGGCTAAAGCCTGCTTACCTTTCCTTTGAAGGCGAGGAAGCTGGACGCTACTGCGGCCAGCAGAACGCCTCCAACGAGGATCGCAAAGGAGGGTGAAACCCGAGAGGCCACCGCCCCGGCCAACAGGTTGCCGAGAGGGATTCCCCCCCGAAAGCTGACCGTGAAGATGCTCATCACCCTTCCTCGCATCTCGTCGGTCGCGGCCAGTTGGACCAGGGAAGTGATGGATGCGAAGAGTGACATCATGCAGATCCCGACGAAGAAGAGGAGGACGCAGGCAAGGTAGAAATTCTGGCAAGATGCAAATAGCACCAGAAGGGCTGATAGCAGCAGCTGGACCCTCAAGACGAACCGCCCCCGGTTCTTCATCCAGGCCAGGTTGGCGTACAACAGCGCTCCCACGACGGCCCCTACTCCTGAGAATGCCATCATGCTGGCGTAACCGCCCGACCCCAGATCGAAGACTTCCCGGGAGAAAACGGGCAGGAGAGTCAGCAGCGGAACGCCAAAGAAGGTGCTGGCGAATCCGAGAATGCTAAGCTGCCAAAGGGCTCCCTGACCCTTGACGAACCCAAATCCTTCCTTGATCTGGTGCCAGACGGAATCGTCGGAGGGAGCGGGAGAGAAACTCGACCGGATCAGGAGGAGGCTCAGGATTACAGCCAGGAAGGATACCCCGTTCAGGGCGAAACAGGCCGCCGCCCCCAACGAGGTCATCACGACGCCCGCCAGGAGTGGGCCCAACACCCTGGCCAGATTGAACTGGATCGAGTTCAAGGCAATGGCGTTGGGCATGTCCTTTCTTTTCACCAGACCAGGAATCAAGGCCTGATAGGCTGGAGCGCCGAAGGCCTGGGCTGTCCCCACCAAAGAGACGAGCACCATGAAATGCCAAATCTGGATCAAGTCCCAATAGACCAGGGCGGTCAGGATGAAGGCCGAGCTCATTTGGACATACTGGGATCCCAGAATCAGTTTACGGCGATCGATTCGATCTGCGGCTGCACCACCCAGGATGGAGAAGAGCATGATCGGTGCCTCGCCCAGAAAGGCAACCAGACCCAGGTAGAAGGGTGACCCGGTCAGTGAGAACACCAGCCAGGCCTGGGCGACAGTCTGCATCCAGGTGCCGATAGTAGAGGTGAATGCTCCACACCACATCAAGCGGAAGTCACGGTATCGAAAGGCGTAGAACGTGCGAGAGAAGAGACGGGTGGACCCCGATTGTGAAGCCGAAACCTCCTGTTCGGACAAAGGCGTTTCCGAAGTGTCTTTGCGGTCCATGGCCGGCCATTCTCTCTGCAAAGAGGATTGGGAATCAACCAGGTCACGGATTCGAGGGGACCGTCCCAGGGGATAGGGTGAAAGCGTCTATTGGTCTGGCGGCGCCTGTCCCAACGAAAGCAGGTTTACCCAAAGCCGAAGGGCTCCTGGAACGCCAGCGGGGAGCTGACGAAAGAGACTCAGTCCAGTATACACATAGGTACCCTTGCCGTATCGGGCTACTAGCAGGGAGCCCCTCTTGGCTTCCTGGTTATAGGGCCAAGGATCCTGCAACTCCAGGAGCGGCTCGTATTGGGCATCCCATTCTCCCCAGAAGTACAGCCCCCGTTCCTGGACCCATCCCAGCCAGTCCTCACCCGTCAGTTGGTTGGGCGAGCGAAAGATGGGGTGGTCGGGTACTAGAATTCGAACCGGCGACCCCTCATCAGTGACGCGATCGTGGGGTCGGTGAATCTGGGAGGGATAGGGCCCGTATTGGGCCTGGTTGAATTCGTATTTGTTGTATTGGACGACCAGATGTCCCCCATCGTGTACATATTGGAGCAGGCGATGGTTAAAGGCCTTCAAGTCGTCACGATTGAGATAGGAGCGAACGCCGGTTACGATGACATCGAACTGGTCCAGGTTGCCCCCCTCGAGGAAACTCCGGTCGAGATAGGTAACCTCCAGTCCGAGTTCCTCCGTCGCTTTTCCCACCTCGTCTCCGACACCCGTGACGTAGCCCACCCTGAGTTGGGGTAGGTTCAGGTGGAATGCCTTAACGATGGCCTTCGCCGGCTGGTACAAGTGGCGGGTCTGAATATGGTGGTAATTGACGATCTGGTATCCCTGATCATAGGTCTTGCCAGCGCTCTTGGCTCGAGCCTCAACCGGATACTCTCCCGGTTCCAATCCCTCCGGTACCTTGACTCTGAAAACGACTGAGATGGTCTCATTCTCATGGTTGAACTGGAGCCGGTGCAGCAGCGGCGCAGATTCCCAGTCCGGGGGAGTTTCGAGGAAGACGCTGGCCTCGGTCTTTCCCGGTCCGTTGTTGCGGACGGTTACGCGGAACTCCTTCTCTTGGGCTTTTCCCAGAGCCACAATTCGTACTGCTGGCTGCAGAACAACCGAGAGTTTCGGTACGATCTGGATCTCCGATGTGCGTGTCTGTCCCACGTCGGCGTCGAACCAGCGGTACTGGACGGGACGTTCAACTGAAAGCGGCACGTCTCCGCTTTGAAACTCCAGTCGCGCTCTAAGAAAGGGTGGCGAGACGGCTTCCGTTCCCTGAAAGCCGTCTCGGGTAGAGAATCTATCGATAGATCGGTCGCTCCGATACCAGTAAGGCTGGGTCGGCTCGGCGCCCTGGGGGACCGTCATCTTGAACCGAACGGATCCGCTATTTTCTTTTTGATCCTCGATTTTGGCTGGGGCTCCGAGTACCCCTGAATTCTGGAGAAGGTAGATCGAATTTAGCTTCAAGGGAGATCCCTCTGGAGTCCGGAAGCGGCTCTCGATCTCGAATGTTTCGCCGGGGACCAGGCTGCCGTCACGCTTCTCTACGAGGATCGCATCGAAGTAGAGAAAATGGCCTTTCTCCAATGCCAAGACGAAGTCAGCTTGTTCGGCCTGAAGCAGAAACTGTGCCTCAGGGTGCTCGGTCGAGCCTTTGAGCCTGCGGATCAGGTCGAGTCCCTGGCTGAGAGCCGTGGTGGCCGCACCATAGTCGGAGTGTCGGTACGCCTCCTGAGATTTCGAAATCAGATTGTTTAATCGGACGAGTCCGTCCCTCAGTCTGGAATCGTGGGCCGAGATTGAGTAAAGGGATAGGTCCAGGCCCTCGAACAGGCTCCCTGGCTTCGAGTCCAGGACCTGGTCGGCCAGTCGAAGTAGGGCCGTGCGGGGGGCAGGGTTCGGTAAGACATTCATTCCTTGGCAGCGGTGGTTTGCCCTCGCTCGGGCACCAAACTCGGAATAGGACTCGCCCAGGAGGGGATCGTAGGTCCCCAGAGCGACTTCTACGGTAATCACCTCAGACTCTTCCTTGGATTTCTTCTGGCCCGGTAGGGATGTCTGGAAAAGGCGCAGCGGTTGCCAGGGGCGAAGCTCCGCCCCAACCTGATCGGGAAACTGTCTTGGATCCGCGGCTAAACGAAAGGCCTTGGCAGCCAAACGGGCAGATGCCTGGTGATGCTGACCGCCGCCGGTGCCCTCCGGATTCAGAGAGATCATAATTTGGGGACGGAAGCTCCGAATTACACGTACTATGTCGCGAAGGATCTCTTCCTCTCCCCACTTGTTCAGCGTCTCTTCAACGCTGAAGGAATAGCCAAACTCGAAGGCACGAGTGAAGAACTGTTCGGCTCCATCGTAGCGGTGGATGGTCATGAGCTCCTGCGTGCGAAGCACTCCCAGGGCCTCGAATAGCTCAGGGCCAATCTCGTTCTGTCCCCCGTCTCCACGAGTCAGGGTCAGCAGAGCGGTTCGAATTCCCTGGCCGCGGCTCAGCTTGACGAGTAAGGCGTTGATCTCATCATCGGGGTGGGCAGTCACGTAGAGAATGGAGCCGAGCGTCCCCAGTTTTCGAAGGGCCAGGCCGAATCCGGTGACGCCCTGGTCCTCCTCAACAGTCTCGGCTTGGCCCAGGAGGGGGAAAAATGCCAGGAGAAACAGAGGCGCGGAGATCAGATAGATTCGTATGAATGTCATGATTGGTGACTAATAATACCTGAGTCTAAGCTGAAACTTCATTTGGTTCCGGCGGGTCGAGGTGGGTTCGGTCTCCAGGCCGAAGTATTCTTCTTCTCGAGCCTTTGGCTCGATACACGGCGGCCTGGAGACCGCCGCCACGGCCGAGACTCCAAGTTTCCTTCTCGAATGGGGCCAGCGCTCCTGGGAGTGGGACCAAGCTAAAGCTTCATGGACAAGGTAATCGTGCCAAAGCCCCAGCTGACAGAGTAGTGACCCGTAGGACGGGCACTCTTGCCCGTTAGGAATCGTAAATGAATAAAGGTAGCATGTGACCATTGAGGGGAGCTAGGTTCTATCACATAGTTCCATTCGCCATGGACGGGGTTGGGCCGCATCTTGATTCGCTTCATTTCTTCATTGGAGACTTGGCGTCCAGTG
>Ga0310121_10001945_pt1 | contig 20343 bp, 12 predicted proteins | sample CB27_Tmax_986_MG_FD_203504 | JGI IMG/M metagenome (GOLD analysis project Ga0310121, IMG submission 203504) | Marine microbial communities from Western Arctic Ocean, Canada - CB27_Tmax_986 | ecosystem: Environmental > Aquatic > Marine > Oceanic | place: Canada: Western Arctic Ocean | collected...
GGTCGTGTTTTGGTGGCCCCCAGTGTGACGAAAGCAAGATTGCTAAAGTGCGGCGGGCACATCGACCTCCGCAGCGAAACTGCACGGACGAGCCGTGTCAGAATTCGTTTCTTTGATGCCAAACGTCCTTGCAATTGCTTTGATTACTTCACGGTAGCGGAGCGGCAGTCCCAAATTGTCGTCTCAATCAAAGTGCCGGAATCTCATGAAGATGGGACACAAATAAGACACGCTCGAAGGCAAATCTTTCCCCCCAGAGGAAGGGCGGCTTGTCTTCGAATCGGAGTGGCCCGGACGCGCTTCGGTCCGACGGCACCGACGCGCGCCATCAGCAGGGCCGTCGATCGCCGAATTGGCAGCTCGGGTTGTAATCATTTTGATGGCGCGATCCATCGATCCGTTGCCACGATGTCATTGATCGCGCGACAACGACGAGACAGCAAAGCAGATCTGTGCTGCGCGGAGTGACTTGGACCGGCTTTTGCTAGTTCCATTCGCCTTTGACCGCGCTCGCGCACCATGACCAAAAGCTCATCAGCCGCGAGTGCGGAAGCCAAATCAGCAGTGACACCAACCAGGTCGAATCACCTGGGTTGCAACGATTACGCAGCCGCACCGTCCGATAACGTGGGGTATGTGCGACTCGAAAACGCACGGGCGGCTAGTTTACGGCTACTGTTGTGTGATTCGCTTTGGGCCGCCGGGGACTGTCAGCTTGTGCTGGGCGCCGTGCAGTTTTCCACGGCTTTCTGCGGCATCATCGTGGTAATTCCGGCCGCTGCCGCTGGTCGTCGATAGCTCGATATTGCACTCCAAGTCGAGCCATTGATCGGCGGCAGAGTGCAGCGCTATCGTACGTGTCTGGATCAAGGCACGCTCGCTCATCACCTGCTCATCCTTGCCGGCCGAGTCGCTCTCCGAACGTGGCAATCCAGATACGTAACCTTCCGCATAAGAGGCACCGCTGCCGCGCACACAACCACCATATTGCAGCTGTGCAGCCGCAGCGATTGTCAAGAGCAGTTCACGAAATAATGCGATCCCATTCTGCACGTCAACCAGTGGACCGTAAAACCAAAAGAACGTCCGGTGCCCCTTTGTAGACCAATACCACTGAATCGTCGGGAAAATCTGCTGGGTCACATACGACGCCAGCTTCCGTTCCCAATCGCACGCTCGACGACCGTTGACCGGACAGGCAATTCGAGTGAATTGAACATGCTTCACGTCGTCGTCATTGACAATGTCATCGCGGCTCAGATTGTGACGCAACATCAAGTTCTGCATCATCCTCAGCGCGTTGCGTTTTTCCCCTTCGGTACTAGCTCTATTGATGGCCGTGCTGTCTAACGCTCGCAAACGCTTCAGAACCCTGTCAAATTCTCTTTGAGTTACCTCTTGCTCTTTGCTGATTCGGCGTTTCGGGCCAGGGATCGGTAATGTGGTATCTCTGCTGACGTTCGGACATGTCCAATAACACTCAACGATGTAGTCATCATCGTCGCCTGGGTTCCAGGTGTCATGAACAACGTGATCGATCACCGTGCAAAGGTGTTGCGATGTTTCGTCGCGCCAGCTCAGATGGACGACCACAACGCCCTTCGGCAAATCGCCAAGAACGAACTCTTTGCCGAATCCGTTTGAACGCTGCCAAGCTCGTTCTCTCAAATACACTGCTGCGATTTCGGCCGGAACCCCATTGCGCGGAGACTTCAGGGCCGCATCGCCCAATTCGCTGTACACGTCTCTGTAGACTTTACCGGTAGCGATGGCAATTGCACGGGTCACACAGTCACCAGTCAAACCGACGTACCCACCAGCAGCACGTCCACCGTCGTTCCACACGAAATCCATTCCACGTTCCTAGACTGTCGTCACACGTTCGATGCGGACTGTAAATTCGCTATTCTGGCAACGAGCTGCGGTAAACACTCCAATCCGACAATTGTATGACCAGCAAGCGAAAAGGTCTTGGCCCCCACAGTCTCCGGATTTCTGACTCCGGTGCACAGCCACGCCGCGACGTATCACGCTCCGCGCAAAACTACTGACCGCACACTTCCCGTGTCCCCGGCCGTACCGCCCATAAGAGCCGGTAGCACGGGCCTTGCGGTTTTCAAACGCGTGTCAAGATTCCTCGTGACTATGGCTAACGACAAACCCGTTCGCTCGACTCTTATCATTGCAAGCAATTGCATGATGGCAATGGCTCCATCGGATCTAAGCCGCGAAGAACACGCGCAGATGATTAAGGCGACGGCCCAATGGCGCGACGATCGCGAGCGGCAGCAACGCATCGGCCTGACGTTTGCTGAGCTGACTGAATTCATGGCGACTCGGTTTGCGATGCTGGACCGACAACGGCCGTACGGCCCAGTCCCGACGGCAACTGCGCCTGGGAGTCACCCTTGTGAGTTGCCGGTGCACCGTGCACACGAACCTTTTCTTTCGCGCAACTTCAGCTCTCTTGAAATACCGCGTCGATTGCATCGGACTGCCCAACCCGCACAAGCGCAACATCAACCGAACATACTCGACATTCTCCGACGCGGCCTGCCCAGGTCCCGGACCAAGAGCGGTCGGAGCTCGATGACTATGAGCGGGTTGCCGCTTTACTAGAGTTTTTGCAGTCGAGGCGCGGACCTCGCTCAAGCGAGCCGGAATATCTCCGTGAGCATCCCGGCCGAACTCCAGCGGACAAGAGCCCTGGGAAGCTGTGGGGTTTGACGACGTCATCCTGCTTGTTAGACCTCAAGTGCCGCGACGAACTCGTCAAAACAACAGCGGTTGCCGCAGCAGACCAATGGCGTCGATCGACTCAACTTCCCACAAACTAATCAAGTCTGGCAAGCCACCACTCGTCAGTGTGGATCACCAACTTTTGTCGAAGGGCTATCGCGACACGGAGTTGACGGGCTGACCGGCGGCGCGAAGGGAGTCGGATGAGATGTCCCCTGCCTTTGCTGTAGACGGTTCAGGCGGTTTACGAAACTCCAGCGAGCCAATGAGCATCTGGTCGGCTTCCGCGAAACGTTCAGTCAACCGGGCATCCAGCGTAAACACGAGGGCCATCTGACGGCCCTTGTCGTTCGAGATATGGTAGTAGGTCCAATGAATGGGTAATTCCGAAACAACACCGGAGACTACGGCGCGGAGCACCCGCAAACCGCTATCGGTGGTTAGCTGGGAGGCTTCCGTGAATTGTCCGAACTTGTCTCCCAACGCCCGCTCGACATCCGTTTGAAACGCGGCGAGCTGCAGGTGTTGACCGGGTTTGAGCGGCGGCAGACTGGATGCGTTGCATTGCGCAATCAAGTCACCCCGCTCGATCAACCGCAAGATGGCGACATCGTGCCGGTCTACCATTACCTGCCAGCCGCGGCCATGAACGAAACGAAAGCCGCCTTCCTGCGACCGAAACTCGATTAATTCGGATCCTTCGTGGTGGTCAAGGGGCAGGCCGGCCAGCGCCGCGTCTGTCAGGTGCGGCGGTTCGTCGATCGGTGTCAGGGCAATTCGTAAGCGAGCCGTCGCGTCAATACCCGGCTCGGCGTGTCCGATTGCGCGTTGCTCCTTCAGGGACATTGCCAACCAGGTGACCTGGCCTAGATCTCTATCAAAGTTGTAGATTGCGTCTAGTTCGATATCGGTGGAAACTCCACCGACCGCACCGCTGACCACACCCTTCATCTTGATAATCACGATCGGACCTTCGATTTTTCGGAGGGTGCTCGTCGTGTCGTTCTGCAGCACCGCTTCGAGGCCCAGCAACACTGCGATGGTGGCATCATCGTTTGGCCAGCTATCGCCGATGCCGACTCTTTCGAGGGGAAGCAGCTGGTCGAGCACCGCGCTGCTCCCTTGGATATCAACCAACTCGAGGGCATCGCGGGTTAGCGGCCCCAGCGGCGAGTAGAGCGTAACAGACTGAGTACCCTGCTGCGAAACCAGCAACCGCCGGTCCTCCGGTAGTCTGGTCTGTTTTCGCGTCTGTCGCACCTGGATCGTCGCCTGGGCTTCGTGGTAATAGCGTACGTGCTTACGCCGGCCTCGGTCCGCAACCAGCATTCGCTCGTCATACAACAGCTCACCTTTGACCTTGATGGGCAACTTGGTAATCCCGCTGCCGTCGGCGTTTAATTTGAGCTTCCCACGGACCTCCAGCGCGGCCTTGACGCGTTGAAACTTTCCGGTTGCCTGGGAGGGTTTAAGCAGGTAGTCCTCGCCTGCTGTGACGTTCGCCTGCGTGATCAACAGGAAGCTCAGAGAGACGAATACCGAAACGCCTAGCCTTTGTTGGCGAAAGATTTTATTTTCGGCGGCAACATTACTGCGTACGCGGAAAACGAAGGGGCTATTCCAGCAGCCTGCGGACGTTTGCGATGGTCGGGGTGATTTATCTCGAGAACGCGGTTTCAGGAGACGTCCTAAGAACTGAATCTGGCCGTCGAATACCATGTCGGGCCTCGGTATCGGTTTGCTGGAAGGGGATTTGCGCCACTGGCGGTTGTCGGCCTAGATCGACGCCCGGTTTACGATAGATCCAGTTAAACGATGCGTCGCGGAACAAATTCGGATTTTCGGGGTTACTTGATATCTCTGAGCACGATCGGAGGGCTCAGGTCACGGCAGACAAGGTGTTGTTGTCGAAGCAGATACGACAACCGGCTTGGTGTATGGCGATGAGTTAAGGCGGATTTAGCTGGATTAAGGCGCGAACTTTTTGACTCGAAGGATCGACAAATAGGTGCACGGTTTCAACTTGTCCGTCGTTATAATCCTTGCAGTACCAGCGGATTGGGACTCAGGCGGCGGACTGAACAGGCGATTTTCCGAATCTTTCGGCGAATTTTGATGGAAACTTCAACGAATTGTGGCTGAGAACAATTGAGAGGTTCGGAGCGTAGCAATCTCGGTCGGGGAGCTTACTCCGAAGGCGGAAGCGTATCTTGGACTGGACGCTTTTCCGAAGTGGACGATCGATTTTGCCAGGCGCAGGAGTCGCAGGGAAGACCGGCAGAGTTGCTCAGAGAAGAGGTGATGTGATGCATAGTGACTATCAAACCCCAATTCTCCGGCAGTTGCGGGACCAGCAGGTTCGTTTCGCGCCGCGCGACAAAAAGCTCGAGCAACTGGGCCGAGCTGAAAGCTTGCTGTCTGAGCTTGATCCGGCTCGAACTTACAGCTACGAGTATTTATGTTTCCGGATCACGGACTACCGTCCGAATTCGTCGCCGCACAATACGATGTCCGGTCTGGACGCGCGGCACGATTTGCGACTCTTCGTCGAAGACGTGTCCGATGCCGCCGATATCCCGGTCGAAGACGCTGGGGAGCCGGTGCATACTGTCGAAGATCTGAGCAAGATCTTTAAGGTCTCGACCAAGACCATTTCGCGTTGGCGGCAGCAAGGCCTGGTGAGTCGTCGTTTTCTCTTTGGGCGACGCAAACGAGTCGGCTTTCTGCGCAGCAGCGTCGAGCGATTTGTTTTGAAGAATCACGAGCGGGTCAAGCGAGGCGAGCGTTTCAGTCAGCTTTCGGACGACGAGCGCGAAGAGATTGTCGAACGCGCCCGGCGGTTGGCTCAACAGGGCGGCTGCCCCTCGGAGATCGCGCAGCGAATCGCCCATCTGATGAATCGCAGCATCGAGACGATCCGCTACACGCTGAAGCAGTTTGATGACCGTCACCCAGATTTGGCGATCTTTCCCAATCACTCCGGACCACTCAACGAAGACGCGAAGGAAAAGGTCTATCAGCAGTACCGTCGAGGTGCCGGAGTTGACAAGCTGGCAAAGCGATATTGCCGCACGCGAACAAGTATTTATCGCGTCGTGAATGAAATGCGGGCGCGCCGGATCCTCGAGCTGCCGTTGGATTACATCGACAACGAGTGCTTCAGCAAGCCGGGCATGGAAAACGAGATTCTCGCACCGCTTCCCCCTGCGGAGACGACACGCCGCAAAACACGGCCGCCGACCGGCCTGCCGCCCTATCTGTCGTCCTTGTATGAGACGGCCTTGCTGTCGCGCGAGCAGGAGTACCATTTGTTTCGCAAGCTGAACTTTCTCAAGCACCAAGCCAAACGGCTCCGCGAGGGCCTGGATCCCGCGCGGGCTCGCAGCACATTGATGGACCGGATCGAGCGTGTTTACGACGAGGCGGTCAAGACCAAGAACGAGATTGTTCAGGCTAACTTGCGACTCGTCGTTTCGATCGCCAAGCGACACGTTACTGCTTCGGAAGACTTCTTCAGTCTAGTCAGTGACGGGAACGTCTCGCTGATCCGGGCGGTCGAGAAGTTCGACTACTCGCGGGGGAATAAATTCAGCACGTACGCAAGTTGGGCGATCATGAAGAACTTCGCTCGGACAATCCCGGACGAGTTCAAGCAACGCGACCGCTTCCGCACGAGCCTGGAGGAGATGTTCACGGGGAGAGAAGACGAGGGGAGCGATCAGTACAAACAGGAAACCGCCCAGCTACTACGGGAGCAGCAGGTCAACCGGATTCTATCCCGGCTTGACGAGCGCGAGCAGAAGATTATCATTAGTCGGTTCGGTCTCGATCACAGCCAGGAACCCCAGACGTTAAAGGAAGTTGGCGCGGATCTCGGCGTCACCAAGGAACGGGTTCGGCAAATTGAAGCACGGGCACTGAACAAGTTGCGATTGGCGGTCCAGGAAGAACCGCTTGAGCTACCAGAGTGAGAAGCACCAGAATTTGGAACTTCTTGTTCCGTTCTGTCTAATAAGTCACGAAACCGCCCCAAGTTAGGGGTAGCAGCCTAAGGGAGTTGCTTAGAGCACTCAGGAAAGTCGGTACGGGCGTGGTATCACCGCGTTTGAGGGACCGTCTTTTTCTGATGGCTGGCGAGCAACTCCCTTGTTTTTTGTTGAACGAGTTTTCCACATTAATTGTCTGTCTTGAGAAGCAGTGTATTTCTCGAGAAGAGAAGTGTATTTCTCGAGAAGAAGGGAGAGCTGGATTCAGGCGGGTCCTGAATGGATTCCGTATTCCGCAGCACCGAACTGTAGGCCGTCAATAGCGATACTCATATTGCAGTAAGCCGAGCGTTCGGTATATTAACTGGTTTTCAAAGTAGGAGATTTTGCCAGCGTAGCTCAACTGGCAGAGCAGCTGATTTGTAATCAGCAGGTTGTGGGTTCAAGTCCCTCCGCTGGCTCCATACACGTAAACACGTTGGCCGAAGGCAATCGCGTCGGTCGGTATTTTGGGACGATGAAGGGGGGATTCCCGAGCGGTCAAAGGGGTCAGACTGTAAATCTGATGGCAACGCCTTCGCAGGTTCGAATCCTGCTCCCCCCATTTAATCGCTTGCGGCCTCAGTTGAAGATCATGTCCTTGCAGTTTTGAGCTTTAGAGTGTGGGTGCGGGTGTAGCTCAGTGGTAGAGCCACAGCCTTCCAAGCTGAAGACGAGGGTTCGATTCCCTTCACCCGCTCTCTGGTCGCTAAATGAAGATCACTTGTTATGTTAACGATCCTTGCGAGTTGACGACCCTTTGCCATGACCGGAATTTGTGATGACAAGCGACGGTTTGGGGACGGCAGCAGACGGGCGCGGACCGAGGAGCGAACCATCGGCGACACCGAACTCACTTGCCGCTGCTGTAGCTCAGTTGGCAGAGCGCGTCCTTGGTAAGGACGAGGTCATGGGTTCAAGTCCCATCAGCAGCTCCTTACGATTACGATGACTAGCCTGCGTTCTCGGTTTAACTTCGACACTATCAGACACATAGGTGCACTAGAATGGCCAAGGAGGTATTCGAGCGGTCGAAACCGCACTGCAACGTTGGAACGATCGGTCACATCGACCACGGGAAAACCACGCTGACTGGCGCGATTTTGGCCGTCCAGGCCGTTAAGGGAAAGGCCCAATTCAAATCGTACGCCGACATTGCCAAGGGCGGGACGGTGCGGGACGCGACGAAGACGGTCACCATCGCGGTGGCTCATGTCGAATACTCAACGGACAACCGCCATTATGCTCATATCGACTGTCCGGGCCACGCCGACTTCATCAAGAATATGATCACGGGTGCCGCCCAAATGGACGGTGCGATTCTGGTTGTGTCCGCGGCAGACGGCCCCATGCCGCAAACCAAGGAACATGTGCTACTCGCGCGCCAGGTCGATGTTCCCTCGATCGTGGTCTTTATGAACAAGTGTGACTTGGTGGACGACGAGGAGTTGTTGGACCTCGTTGAAATCGAGATCCGCGAGTTGCTCAGCAAGTACGATTTCCCAGGTGACGATATTCCCATTGTAAGGGGTTCGTCGCTACCGGCTTACAAGAAACCGGAAGACGCCGAGGCAAACGCCTGCATTGGCGAGTTGATGGATGCAATCGACTCCTATATTCCCCAACCCATACGCGAGGAAGACAAGCCTTTCTTGATGGCCATCGAGGACGTGTTCTCGATTGAAGGTCGGGGTACAGTCGCCACAGGCCGCATCGAACGTGGCATTGTCAAGGTCGGTGAGCAGGTCGAGATTGTCGGCTTACACGAGGAGTCGCTTAAAACCACGGTCACAGGCGTCGAGATGTTCCGTAAGTTGCTCAACGAGGGCAAGGCTGGCGACAACGTGGGTTGTTTGCTGCGTGGCGTCAAGCGGGAACAAATTGAGCGTGGTCAGGTGTTAGCCAAGCCCGGATCGATCACTCCGCATATGAAGTTTGAGGCGGAAGTTTATTGTTTGTCAAAAGACGAAGGTGGGCGACATACGCCGTTCTTCAGTGGATATCGGCCGCAGTTTTACTTCCGCACCACCGACGTGACCGGTACAGCCAATTTGGTCGGCGCTGAAATGTGCATGCCTGGTGACAATGTGAGGGTCAGCATCGAGCTGCACAAACCGATTGCGATGGATGACGGAGTGCGTTTCGCCATCCGCGAAGGCGGCCGGACGGTCGGTTCCGGCGTGGTCACCAAGATCCTAGAGTAAGAGGGATCCCAAATAAAAGGGATCGTAAAAGTAAGAAGACGGAATCGTACAAACGTGAGACACAGGGGTGTAGCTCAATTGGCAGAGCACCGGTCTCCAAAACCGGGGGTTGCGAGTTCAATTCCCGCCGCCCCTGCCATATTGTCTTGTGCCAACAGGCGGGCAGTCTGCCATCGCTCGTCTTTTGGCACAGGTGGTTTTCGATAGTAAGGCGGAATACTTCCCTTGCAGGCAGTGCTTCCGTAGCAGGCAGTGTCGACGGACCGCGGAGTCGATCGGGTTTTCGAGAAGTCGAGTTGTAGTGGCTGTGCGAAGCGCAGTGGAGCGTCATGTCAAAGCAAAAAGCGATAACAGCGAGTTCGTTTTTGGGTGAGATCTTCCAGTTCGGCTTTTACAAGGCGAGCCAAGGGCGGATCACACGCCAAGTGACACTGGCCACCCTTTGGGGTACTTTCGCGATCGGCTGTTGGCGACTCTTCTTAGCGCTTTACCAATGGACTCCCATGTGGCAGTGGATAGTGCCGCTGGGCATCCTGGCGCTTGGTGTTTGGATCAGCTTTCGGGTTGTAAACTATCCGCGCTTCGCCGACTTCTTGATCGCGGTGGAAGCGGAAATGAACAAGGTATCATGGCCCTCGCGTACCGAGCTGATTCGGAGCTCGATCGTCGTGATCTTCGTGATTTTTTCGTTGGCGATTATTCTCTTCAGCTATGATCTGCTGTGGAGATTTCTGTTCAAAGAAGTGCTGGGGATCCTGAAATAGTCCTCCGCTTTTAATGAGGTGGCGGCGCCTGTGAGCACCGAGCCGAAGATTCCCACAGATACATCAGCCGTCGCGCCGAATCTCGACGCGGTTCAAGCAGTAGATGCGCCGACTCCCGTCGACGCTCCTGTGGATACCGCTGCGGTCGAAGGTGCCGATACGGAAGGCGCTGATATGGATGCTCCGTCGTCTGGCCCCGAGCAATCCGAGGGTGTTCTTGAAGACGCTCCCGCGGAGGCGGATGCCTCGGTAGCCCAATCTCCAGACTCCCAGTCTCCAGATTCCCAATCTCCAGACGCCCAGTCTCCAGATTCTGCCGTGCCGGATGAGACTCCGGCGGAAGCGGAAGAGGCGTCGGACGAACCTGCGATGAATTGGTATATCCTCAAGGTTCAGGTGAACCGGGAGGAATCGATCCGTGATGCCCTCCAGCGGAGAGTCAAGATCGAAGAGCTGGATGATTTCTTCGGCGAAATTGTCGTTCCTACCGAGGACGTGGCCGAGTTTACCAAGAGCGGTAAGCGGCGTGTCGTGAAGAAGAAGCTGTATCCCGGCTATATCATGGTGCACATGGCGATCAACGACGACACGTGGTTCGTGGTTCGCGAAACGCCGGGTATCGGTGATTTCACCGGTTCGGCTGGCAAACCGACTCCGATGGAAAACAGGGAGGTAGAACGGATCCTGAACCTCGGCGGCGGTGACGGCGAAGGCGAAACGCCGGTCAAAACGGCCATTCCTTACAAACCGGGCGACCGAGTACGAGTCAAAGAAGGCCATTTCCTGAACTTCGAGGGCGATATTGAGTCGCTTGACGAGGCGAACGGTCGTGTGACGGTGATGATCAATATATTTGGCCGCTCGACACCCGTCGAGTTGGAGCATTGGCAGATCGAATCAGTATAGTCCCTCCGATAGCACGCTGGTGTCCAGCACGGTCCTCCCGCAAGCTGCACCGGTAAAGCAAACAGCTTTCATCGAAAGTAATATGGCAAAACAAGTAACCGGACAGGCAAAGTTTCAGGTACCCGGCGGACAGGCAACTCCTGCTCCACCGGTCGGTACCTCGTTGGGTAAATTCGGGATCAATCTTGGACAGTTCGTGCAGCAGTTCAACGATCGGACCAAAGAGTACAGCGGGACTCCGATTCCGGTGATCGTTACTGTCTATAAAGACCGCTCTTTCGATTTTGTGACGAAGAGTCCCCCGGCGGCGGCATTGCTGAAGCAAGCTGCGGGCATCGCCAAGGGGTCGGGGGTTCCCAACAAGGAAAAAGTGGGGAAGGTCACACAGAACCAGATCGACGACATTTGTCAGAAGAAACTGAACGACTTGAATGCGCGCGACTTAGAGCACGCTCGTCGCCTGATTGAAGGTACAGCGCGCAGTATGGGTATCGAGGTTGAGGGATAAGCGATTCATGCCAAAACAATCGAAGCGATATCGGGCCTTGGCGGAAAAGTGCAACATGGAGGAGCCGTTGCCGCTGGCCAGTGCAATCGAAGTATTGAAGAAGTGTGCCACCACCAAATTCGACCAGACGGTCGAGATTCACATGCGATTGGGGATCGACCCCAAGCAGGCGGACCAAATCATACGAGGCTCGGTCGTGTTGCCCAACGGCATCGGAAGGACGCAGCGCGTGGTGGTCTTTGCCAAGGGTGATTTGGCGGACGCGGCTCAAGAGGCGGGTGCGGACGAGGTTGGCCAGGAGGAGTTGGCCGAGAAAATCAAGGGTGGCTGGCTGGACTTCGACGTCTGTATTGCTGCCCCGGACATGATGGGCTTGGTCGGACCGCTCGGTCGAATACTCGGTCCCCGCGGTTTGATGCCGTCTCCACGTGCCGGGACGGTAACACCGGATGTTGCCAGGGTCATCCAGGAATACAAAGCGGGAAAAGTGGAGTTTCGGAACGATTCGGGTGGCAACGTGCACGCCATCGCGGGGAAACTCAGCTTCGACAATCAGCGATTGCAAGAGAATATTCAGGCCTTCATCGACCACATCGACGGACTCAAACCGGCGACCATTAAAGGCACCTACGTCCGAAGCGTGTCGTTGAGCGCCACGATGAGTCCCGGCGTGCCGGTGGCGGCTTAATCAAAACAAACCGGGTTGGGTACAACAAACCGGCTCAGTCAAAACAACAACTATGCGGCAGCTACAAAGATGAGCAAATTCGTAAAGGATCTTTTGGCCCAGGAAATCCATCGCCGATTGAATGGCGTTGAAGAAGCGGTGTTGGTGGACGTCATTGGGTTGAATGCCAATCAATCGGTGATACTGCGGAAGCAGCTGCGCGACAAGGACATTCGGCTGTTGATGGTCAAAAACAGTCTCGCCAAGCGGGCGACCGAAGGGACACCGCTGGCCGGGGCGTTCGAGGGACTCGAGGGGTCCGCGGCGATTGTGTGGGGATCCGAGGATTTCATTTCGCTGGCAAAGGAGGTCAGCGAGCTCGACAAGAGTCGTGAATTCGAGCATTTTCGCACCCAAGGCGGGGTGATGGATGGCGAGTGCCTAACGGCGGACAAGGTCAAAGAAATCAGCAAGTGGCCCAACCGCATAGAGCAGCTCAGCATTTTGATGGGGCAAGTCCTCTCGGCGGGCGGCAAGCTGCTGTCCCAGATCGAGTCCCCCGGTGGTTTGTTAGCTAGTCAGATCGAAAAGAAGTCTAAAGAAGAAGAATAGGTTCCGCGAGCCGATCGGAACCAAGTCAAGAATGCCGTGACCTACAGATCCCGTGCGAGCAACGGGAAGAAGAAACACTCGTGACCTTGCGATTCCGGCTTCCGCTCGGCTTGCGGGAGCTGATCCGTCGCGAGTAGCCAGTGCGAAAGGAACTGATCGAATATGTCCGAAAGCGAAACCGCAACCGAAACCGAAACCGCACCTGTCGAAGTCTCTGAAGAACTCAAAGACATGGGTGACAAGATCGCCAATCTGACGCTGAAGCAAGCCAAGGAATTGAGCGATTACATCAAAGATGCCTACGGTATCGAACCGGCCGCTGGGGGAGCTGCTGTGATGGTCGCTGCCGGATCTGGCGGAGACGAAGGCGAGGTGGAAGAGCAGACCGAGTTCGACGTTATGATGACTGGTTTTGGGGATAAGAAGCTTGACGTCGTCAAGCTCGTCAAGGCCTTGACCGGATCGACGCTGATGGAGGCCAAGAAATTGGTCGAGTCTGCACCGGTCGCCATCAAGGAGAAGGTATCCAAGGAAGAAGCCGAGAAAGTCCAGGGAGAACTGGAAAACGCCGGCGCCTCCGTCGAACTCAAGTAGCGATTGTCGCAAACACGTTTGCGTTCTGGCCCGACGGGAGGTCGGGCGGAACGCGGGTGGATGTCGCTTGTTGGAGAGACTTCTTTTGAGCCAAGCGCTTTTGCGTGCTTTTCAGGCTGTGGGAAGAGTGCGCGCCCAGCCTACCGTTCCGCCATACCAGCTGCCGCTGCGCCCCGGCAGCTGCGCCTCCCCCCGAACTTCTGTTCCTACCTTTACTTTGGAGCGATGAGCCTATGGCTACGCCAGAACAACGACGCTTGAGTCCTCGGGAGGTTCGTCGTTTCGGAAGCGGTCGTGACGCGCATGATACGCCTGACCTGACTCGCATCCAGACTCATAGCTATGCGGCGTTTTTGCAGGAAGAAGCGTCCTCCGACAAACGTAAGGACCATGGCCTGGAAGGCGTGTTGCGAGAGATCTTTCCTATTGAGAGCTACGACAAGCAGATCAGCCTGGAATACCTCAAGTACGAGCTCGGTAAGCCCCGTTACACACCGGACGAGTGCCGCCAATTGCGGCTGACTTACGGGAAGCCTTTCCGCGTTTGGCTGCGGTTGAATAAAGACGAGCCGGTCGAAGAAGAAGTCTATTTGGGCGATCTACCGATCATGTTGGGCGGCGGCGAGTTCATTATTAATGGCGCCGAGCGGGTTGTGGTCAGCCAGTTGCATCGGAGCCCGGGCGTCGACTTCGTGATGGATCAGGACGGTACGTCCGACCGCAAGCTACCGAGTTGCCGGATTATCCCAGAACGCGGTAGCTGGATCGAAATCAACGTGACGAAAAAGGAGGCGCTGAGCGTTCGGATCGACCAAAGCGGCAAGTTCTCCGCCTTAACTTTGCTACGGGCCATGGATCCCAAGTACAGTTCGGACACAGACATCCTCCGCGCGTTTTATGACACGTCGATCGAGAAGATCGTGGACGGTCGCAGTGTTGGCAAGGTCGAAGGCAAGATCGCTGTGGATGATGTGGTCTACCCGGCCTCGAGCGAGCGAGCTGGCGAGATCCTCGTTGACGCCGGCCAGAAGATCACCACGAACGCCGCCGAGCTAATTTGTACGTCGGGCGTCTCAAAAGTCGAAGTGATGTCGGCGCCCCGTTTAGATCTGATCCCCAACAGCCTGGCCGAGGATGCTACGTCCAGCCACGAGGAGGCTTTATTGCGGATCTACCAACGGCTCCGCCCAGGCAATCCACCTCAGTTGGAAAAGGCGCGGACTCTGTTTCAAGAGAAGTTCTACGATGTGAACCGCTATCGTCTGGGACGCGTGGGCCGCTTCCGAATCAACCGGAAACTCAAGCTGGACGTCTCCGAAAAGGAGATGACACTCCGCCCAGACGACCTGATTTCGGCCATCAACTACATCTTGGAATTGGCTTTCTCCGGCGACGCCGAGATTGATGACATTGATCATTTGGGAAACCGACGACTGCGGACCATCGACGAGTTGGCCTGTGACGAGCTCCGTAAGGGATTCTTGAAGCTACGACGCACGGTTCAAGAACGGATGAGTTTAAAGGATGCCGAGGATATGACGCCTCGCAGCCTAGTGAATCCCAAGAGCGTCTCGGCAGCCATCGAGTATTTCTTCGGCCGTGGCGAATTGTCACAGGTCGTGGACCAAACCAACCCGCTTTCGCAACTCACCCACGAACGGCGCCTATCCGCCTTGGGACCCGGTGGGCTGAATCGGAAGCGTGCCGGCTTTGAGGTTCGTGATGTGCACATTTCGCACTACGGCCGGATTTGCCCCATCGAAACACCGGAAGGTACGAACATTGGGTTGATCTCGAGTTTGGCGCTCTATGCCGGAGTGGACGAATATGGATTCTTGATCACACCCTACCGCAAGATTACCAAGGGAAAACTGACGGACGAGATTATCTGGCTTCGGGCGGACCAGGAGGGAGAGGCTTTTGTAGCGCCCGCCGATACTCTGGTTGACAAGGGAAAGCTGATCGGCGGGGCGAACATGATCGCCCGCTATCGCTCGGACTTCCATATCGTCCAACCCGAACAGGTCGAATTCATTGATGTCGCGCCGAGCCAAATGGTCGGCGTCTCGGCGGGGTTGATCCCCTTCCTGGAACACGACGACGCCAACCGCGCGCTGATGGGCTCAAACATGCAGCGTCAAGCAGTCCCGCTGCTGGTCACCGAGCCGCCGATCGTGGGCACGGGAATGGAACGTGAAGTGGCCACGAATTCGAGCATGGTCGTGCGTGCCCGGCGAGCTGGGAAGGTGACCAAGGTGGATGCCGAATGTATCGAAGTCGCCTCGGACTCCTACGACCTGCGCAAGTTCCAAGGACTCAACGAGCGCACTTGTATGAACCAAAAGCCGATCGTCAAGCTCGGTGAAAAGGTCGAAAGAGGACAGGTACTGGCCGATGGTCCGGCGACGTACCTGGGCGAATTGGCACTGGGCCGCAACTCACTGGTCGGCTTCATGTCGTTCGATGGGTACAACTTCGAGGACGCGATTATTATCAGCGAAGAGCTGGTCAAAAACGACACCTTTACATCGATCCACATCGAAGAATTCGACGTTGAAATTCGGGAAACCAAACTCGGTCGCGAGGAATTTACTCGTGACATCCCCAACGTCAGCGAGAAAGCGCTACGAAACCTTGACGAGAACGGCATCGTCCGGATCGGAACATACGTGCGACCCGGAGATATTCTGGTCGGTAAGGTATCCCCCAAGTCCAAGACGGAGTTAACGCCGGAAGAAAAGCTGTTGCATGCGATTTTCGGACGGGCCGGTGAGGACGTCAAAAACGACTCGCTGGACGTCGCGTCAGGGATCGAAGGGATCGTGATCAACACCCAGAAGTTCTCGCGCAGGATGAGCTTAAACGAGGAAGAGCGGAAGAAGTTTGAGAAGGATTTGAAGGAAGCCGAGACCGAGGGAAACAAGCGAATCTCCGAGGTGTTCGGCGAACTGATCGCCGAAATGGAACGAGTGTTAGGTCGCGTATTGACGGACGAGGATGGTACGCCGCTGGTGCGTGACCAGGATCCGAAGTACGTGGCCGAGCAAGCTCAACAGTTCCGGCTGGAATCGATCACCGGCAGTATGCGCAGCGAGGAGCTGATCCAAGAGATCGCAACTTTGTATAAGACCCAATGGCCTGCCGTCGAGGCGACAATCGATGTCCGCGACCGCAAGCTCAATAGCATGAAGCGTGGCGATGAACTCCGCAGCGGTGTGCTGCAGATGGTCAAGTGCTACATCGCGACGAAACGAGTCATTTCGGTCGGCGACAAAATGGCGGGTCGTCACGGTAACAAGGGGGTGATTTCCAAGATCTTGCCGGTTGAGGACATGCCGTTCCTACCGGACGGCACCCCCCTGCATATCATGCTCAATCCGTTGGGCGTACCTAGCCGGATGAATGTGGGACAAATTCTGGAGACCCATCTCGGTTGGGCTGGAGCGAAGTTAGGATTCCAGGCCATCACGCCCGTGTTTGACGGGGCTTCCGAGGAGGATATCAACGAGTGCTTGGGGAGCGCGGGTTTACCGAGCCACGGCAAACTTCGGCTGTACGACGGCCGCACTGGCGAACCGTTGGAACAGGAGACGACGGTGGGGTACATCTACATGCTCAAGCTGCACCACCTAGTGGACGACAAGGTGCACGCTCGCAGCACGGGACCGTACTCATTGATCACGCAACAACCGCTGGGCGGTAAGGCTCGGTTTGGCGGTCAGCGTTTTGGCGAAATGGAAGTGTGGGCCCTGGAAGCCTACGGCGCGGCTTACATCCTCCAGGAATTGTTGACGGTCAAGAGCGATGATGTGGAGGGCCGCACCAAGATCTACGAGTCCATGGTCAAGGGCGAAAACACACTGGAAGCGGGTACTCCGGCGAGTTTTGACGTGCTGACCAACGAGATCCGCGGCCTTGCGTTAAACATGCAACTGGAAAAACGACGGATCTAAGAGGAATGGCGAATTGGAGAGCACCACTTTGGACTGTCACACGGGCTCTTCAATGACAAAGGATGAAGGAATGATGACGAAGAAATAACGAATTCCGAAGCCCGATGACGCCCATCGAGTTGATTCGCAGTGGATCGAAGATGCGCGGGCTTCTAATTGCAGCAAAACGCGGTCCGATCAATAGCGACAATCGCAGATTGAGACGGACCCACCAACCGGTGACCCTAAACAGGAGCACAGGCAGATGACCATCGGCGAAACCACGTACGATCGCATCAACGATTACGCAGCGGTCAAAATCAGCCTGGCCAGGCCTCACGATATTCGCAGTTGGTCGTTCGGCGAAGTGAAGAAGCCGGAAACGATCAACTATCGCACGTACCGGCCGGAGAAGGATGGGCTGTTTTGCGAGCGGATTTTCGGCCCAGAAAAAGACTGGGAGTGCGCCTGTGGGAAGTATCGCGGGATGAAATACAAGGGGATGATCTGCGATCGCTGCGGCGTGAAGGTCACCCATTCGCGTGTTCGCCGCAAGCGCATGGGACACATCGAGCTGGCGGCTCCCGTCGTCCATATTTGGTTCTTCAAGGCCATGCCTAGCCGGTTGGGCAACTTGCTCGATATGAAAACGACCAGTCTGGAGAAGGTGATCTACTTCCAAGACTACGTCGTTGTCGATGCGGGTGATACGAGCCTGGAGCGAAAGCAACTGTTGACAGAGGAAGAGTTCCGCGCCGCTCGCGATCAATTTGGGGAAGGCAGCTTTGAGGCCGACATGGGTGCGGAAGCAGTTCGCAAGTTGCTGGTCCAACTGGACCTCGTCCAACTTTCGCAACAGCTCCGCGAGCAGCTGACCCAAACCAACTCGAAGCAACGAAAAAAAGATCTCATCAACCGCCTGAAGATCGTCGAGGCGATCCGTGATAGCGATAATCGTCCTGAATGGATGGTGTTGGATGTGATCCCCGTAATCCCACCCGATCTGCGGCCGTTGGTTCTGCTCGATTCCGGCAATTTTGCCACGAGCGATTTGAATGACCTGTATCGGCGCATTATCAATCGCAATAACCGGCTCCGGAAGCTGGTGGATTTGAATGCACCAGAAGTGATCATTCGTAACGAAAAGCGAATGCTCCAGCAGTCGGTCGACGCGTTGTTCGACAACAATCGCTGCAAACGGCCCGTGTTGGGTAGCAGCAACCGGCCGCTGAAATCGCTGACCGACATGATCAAGGGCAAACAGGGGCGCTTCCGAGAGAATCTACTCGGCAAGCGGGTCGACTATTCAGCCCGGAGCGTGATTGTGGTGGGGCCCAGGCTAAAACTGCATCAATGCGGATTGCCTAAGAAGATCGCCTTGGAACTCTACCAGCCGTTCATCATCCGCAAACTCAAGGAGTTGGGGCACGCTGACACGATCAAGAGTGCCAAGAAGATGCTCGAGCGGAAGGACGAGGAAGTGTGGGATATCCTCGAACAAGTGATCCAGAACCACCCCGTGTTACTCAATCGAGCCCCTACGCTGCATCGCATGGGGATCCAGGCCTTCGAGCCGATCTTGGTCGAAGGAAACGCGATTCACCTGCATCCGCTGGCCTGTAAGGGCTTCAACGCCGACTTCGACGGCGACCAGATGGCTGTGCATCTGCCGCTGTCAATCGAAGCTCAAGTTGAAGCGCACACCCTGATGTTATCGACCAACAACATCTTCGGGCCTGCCAATGGTCGGCCGATCATGAGTCCTTCGCAGGACACGGTGATGGGCTGCAACTATATCAGCCTGGAAATGCCGAATCGTCCGGGCGCCGGCATGGTATTCTCCTCGCTCGACGAGGCCGATCTGGCCTTCTCCTCGGGCGTGATTGATATGCATGCCAGCATCAAGGTCCGTTTGCCGGCCTACTGCCGCGTCAAGACCGAGGATGAAAACTCCAAGCCCGGCGAAAAGATCGCAACCACTTACGGCCGTATCCTGTTCAACATGATGTTGCCTGTGGGAATGGATTATTACAATGTCACGCTGAAGTCCGGTGATTTGGCCACCGTCATCTCCGACTGCTACCAAAAGCTGGGTCGACGAGCAACGATCAATCTGTTGGACGACATGAACCAATTGGGCTTCAAGGAGAGTACCCGCAGTGGTTTGTCGTTTGCGACGGACGATTTGGTCACTCCGGAATCCAAAACAAAATTCATTACCGATGCTGAAAAGCAGGTGATGAAATTCAAGAAGTTGTACGAGCGCGGAGTGATCACGGATCAGGAACGTTACAACCAGGTGTTGGACACCTGGACGCATACTCGGGAAGCGATCACGGGCGAAATGATGGATGCCATGAAGTCGGACGATCGCGGTGGGCATGGTTATGTCAACCCGGTTTATCTGATGGCCCATTCGGGTGCCCGCGGCGGTGTCGAGCAAATTCGCCAATTGGCAGGTATGCGGGGTCTGATGGCCAAACCGACCGGCGAGATCATCGAGACGCCGATCAAGGCGAACTTCCGCGAAGGCTTGACGGTGCTGGAGTATTTCAGCTCCACGCACGGTGCCCGCAAGGGTTTGGCCGATACGGCGTTGAAGACTGCTGATTCAGGTTATCTCACCCGCAAATTGGCTGATGTCGCCCAAAACGTAGTGGTCACGCTGGAAGATTGCGGCACGACGCAGGGAGTGACGAAGGGCGTTATCTACCGCGGCGAAAAAGTCGAGGTGCGATTGGCTGATGCCGTCAATGGCCGCGTGAGTCGTCAGAACATCGTCCATCCGATCACCGACCAGGTGATCGTTCGTGAGAATGAACTGATTACGTTTGATATTGCTCGTAAGATCGAAGAGCTGGGCTTGGAAAAGATCCAGGTCCGTAGCCCGATGACCTGCGATGCGTCCCTGGGTGTTTGCCGATGTTGCTACGGCATGGACCTCTCGACCGGCTCGAAGGTCGAGGAAGGAATGGCTGTGGGCATCATCGCTGCGCAGAGTATCGGCGAACCGGGTACGCAGTTGACGATGCGGACGTTCCACATCGGTGGCACGGTCAATACGAGTGTCGAAGAAAACGAGACGAAGGCCAAGCGTGACGGCGTGGTTCGTTTTACGCGGATGCGCGTCGTCAAGACCGAGGCCGGCACGGACATTGTGCTGACCCGCAACGGTGAAATCTCACTGCTCGATCCGAGGGGCCGTGAAATTGAGAAATACGAGGTTCCCACCGGGGCGACATTGCTGGTTAAGGAGGATCAGGAAGTCAAGGCAGGCGCGTCTCTGTGCCAGTGGAATCCGCACAGTATTCCGATTTTAGCCGAGGTTACCGGCAAGATCCGCTTTGAGGAAATCGTTGAAGGCGAGACGATGCGCCGAGAGACGGATCCCA
>Ga0310121_10001946_pt1 | contig 20342 bp, 12 predicted proteins | sample CB27_Tmax_986_MG_FD_203504 | JGI IMG/M metagenome (GOLD analysis project Ga0310121, IMG submission 203504) | Marine microbial communities from Western Arctic Ocean, Canada - CB27_Tmax_986 | ecosystem: Environmental > Aquatic > Marine > Oceanic | place: Canada: Western Arctic Ocean | collected...
CGTTCGTGAAGAATCTTGCGCTCCGCCGAGCGAGCTCGGTGGGGGCGGACCCAAGCACATTTCGTGCCGAACAGTATTGGGTTGTGACCTGAAATTCCCCACAATATTGGCTTCGAATCAGGAGTTATGAAGTTGCGCTTTTTGGTATTCTATTTTGGCCGAAGGCCTTTATTCACCGTAGCCTGGGGCATCGCCCCAGGAATCTGTGACGTCATGGATACATTGGCCGAAGGCCATAATCAAAGCGCAACCCATGACGGTGAATATGGCCTTCGGCCAAAATTCCTCTAGATTTCTAAACTTCCTGGGGCGTTGCCCCAGGCTACTTCGGCCAAAACAGTCAATGTCTCAAATAGCGCAACATCAAAACTTGCGCGTCAGGCTAGTGTTTAATGGGGGAAACGCGCAACTTCAAAAGTCACGCGTCGGATTACCATGTTCATGAACCGGGCTAAGCAGGTATGTCTGCCGGTAGCATTACCCGCAAAGTGGCGCTTTCCAGCTCCCTCAAACGAAAGGGCACTAGCGGCCCGCGTGACCTTTCTAAGAAAGGCGTCGCGGACTGCCGTGCCCTAATCGAAACTATACGTAGGTTGTGATCCTCTACCGTCGGCGAGCTCCCAGCATCACGCCCAGACCGATAACGATCAACAGGCACGAGGATGGTTCGGGAGTACCTGACATAGCATGGACCTCGGTGCGAGTTAGTTCGTGGTCATAGATGCGAATATCATCCAGCGCACCTTGGAATGTCCGCTGTGGAAATCGGGCGCCCGATCCCATTGTAAATGTAAACGGTGGATCTGCGTCGACGGAAGTGGCTTCGCTAATCCAAAATTTTCCCGAGTCCGGGTCGCCGGGGCCGCCTCCCCCAAGTGGTCGCACGGGATCTAGAAAACCGTCAACGTAGATCCTGTTCTCAAAACTGGTGCCATTGTACGTGTACGCAACGTGATGCCAATCGCCGTCGGTATCGGGTAAACCGTCAATCCACGAAGCATTGCCCTCTTGAGGAGCGGTACGACAGCAAAGCGCCAGGTTGTTCGCACCCCACGCACCGTATTGGAAAGCTAATCCGGTATTGGAATGTCCCTGGGAAAGGGGAATGTGCAAGCCCTCCGCCTGGTATACTGGATCACTCTTGATCCAGAACGCGACGGTACGGTCGCCGGACTCCGGGATCGAAACTTCGTTCGTTTTTACATCGGCATCGAGAGAGTCACCAAGAAAACTAAACGCCTGCCCAAATCCGGTAGGGCCCGAGACATAGGATACGTCTGCGCCTGCGACGCCGTCATGAGTACCGGCCGAGTCATTTGCGTTACCTTCGGCTTGGTAATGGTGGATCAGCGCGGCTTGCGCTACATTACCTACCAAAAACACGCCTGCGACAACAGTGAGAACCAGTGCGAAATAAGCACTGCTACGAATTGCATTGAACGTCAACATTAACCTTCCCCCTTGTGTGAGATAAATACAGAAACTCAACGGTTTGCGGATACCTGACTCTCGAATTCGGTGATGGATTGGCGGAGCGCGCAGGGTTTAGCAGGACGCTCGAGGAGGTGCGCGCAGCAAGACAGCTACATGCACTCAATCGAGAACCCCGCAGCAGAAGAAGACGTCGGACAGGCAAAAAAAAGACGCTCGTCCCACACCTGTGTACCTGCTGTCGCCTCTCCAGCGCGACGAAGGGTGTCAAGATACGTATTGACTCACGAGCGTGTCAGCCTAGTGTTAATCCCAAAGAACCAGATCCATTAACAGGTACAGCTCAGTCTAGCCGCTATGTTGTGCATGTCAATACTCTACGGAAAAAAAGGGTTTGAATATTTTTCCGGCCACGTTACCCCTCATTGGTTGGGTTCAGGCTTCAATTCTCCGACGATTTGCACGGTGTTTTGGGTAAGATATCCGTAGCTTCCTGTGGCGGCGAGTTTAACGTTGAGTGGGTAAGTATTCGCCGAACCCGTCCGCGGCGAAGGTGCGCGTGGGGTTGGGGGGCTGTCGGTGATACACAACTCCTGATGCCAGTTGGCCTTGATCATAACTCCGGCCAATGCTGGCAGTGCTACAGGTTGCCTCGCTGGGAAACACTAGGCGCGACGCACAAGTTTTGAAGTTGCGCATTTGTAGAAAACACTAGCCTGACGCGCAAGCGAGGGGAGCGAGGTTTGCCCCGCGAGCGCACTATGGCGCTGCCATACGAGTCCGAATCCAGGTCCTCGTTGGCAATTCAAACCGCGTTCTCCTCGCTTGCGCGTCGGGCTAGTGTTAAGGTGGCATCGCTTTCAACGCTAGATTTGGCCGGAGTCATGATCAAGGCCTACCCACAGATTCTGCCGAAGAGCTTAACTTAAGGAGCAACCGACGGCGCGTCGTTTAACCGGCGACCAGAGGAGACTGGCTGAAAAGGACCAACCGAAAAATGAGTATTTGTGATTAACGTGTGTATCACGAGCGAATTTGCCATTCCAAGAGATCTTTTCAGCCAGTCTCCGTCGGTCGCCGTTGAATCACCAAAACGCTCAACATATGCATCTCCTCCTGGCGCCGATTCGTCGAGTCCATTGCTATGTTGAAATGGAGGCGCTCTTGGCGGTACAACGACGCCGCTTCCGCAACCGGTTAAACGGAAAGAGTCCTACGGGTTTCGGAGAATACTTACAATGTTGGAACCGCATCAGGAGTTCTGAGGATAGGCACCGTGGCTTCCACTGGTGTAGAATAGGTGCTGGGAGTTGTGTTTGGTGAAAATCAAGGCTCGCTTCACTTCACCTCCCAATGCATCCTCGGATCCCGGGACGGGAATTACCGTACTGCTCACAATCTCCCATGGCTATCACCGTGTGCTGCTATTTCGAGGCCGATCGATGATGAGATTTAGCATATTCCTTTTGCTGGTCTTTACCGTTGGCGCGCATGGCCAGCATCAATCGCCCATCATTTTTGAGCGTGACATTCAACCTGTATTGCGCGTTCGCTGCATGCATTGCCACGGATTGGAGGATCGCAAGGGCAACCTCGATATGCGTACCGTCGAGTTGCTCCTGCGGGGTGGTAAGGCCGGTGCTGCCATCGTCCCGGGAGATGCCTCGGCGAGCCTGATCTACAAACGCATCATGGATGACTCGATGCCGCCATCCGGGGAACTGCGTTTGCCGGAAGAGAAGAAGCAACTCGTCAAGGATTGGCTCGACCAAGGGGCCCAGACTCAAGGTGTGCCCGAAATCGCTGAAAAGATGATCACGTCGTCAGACCGCGACCACTGGTCGTTCAAGTTGCTAGACCGCCCGAGAGTGCCGAGAATCAAGGATCATTCGCTTGCCAGGACGCCGATTGACCGTTTCTTGCTGGATAAATTGGCCTCCGTCGGGCTTTCCTATTCGCCTGTGGCCGACCGCCACGGCTGGATTCGGCGACTGAGTTTCGATCTCACCGGTCTGCCGCCAACACGGAGCGAGATCCGCGAATTCGTGGCAGACGAGCACGAGGGGTCCTACGAACGGGCCATCGACAGATTTCTCGAAAAACCGCAGTTCGGGGAACGCTGGGGACGACACTGGCTGGATGCAGCCGGCTATGTTGACACCATCGGCGATGATACCGACGCAACCGCTGCCAAGGTGGCGAACGGTAAATGGCGTTATCGTGATTGGGTCATTCGTAGCTTCAACGAAAACAAGCCCTTTGACCAGTTTGTGCGGGAACAGGTTGCCGGCGATGAAATGGTCGCTTGGAGGTCGGCCGATGAATTCGACAAGCGAACGACGGACCTACTCATTGCCACGACGTTCCTGCGAAGCTCGGCGGATGAGACCATCCAAGATGTACTCAATACGGCCGTGACGCGGCATGAAGTCGTGCAGCGGACGATGGAAGTCACGTTCAATTGCCTGCTGGCACTGACCATGAAATGTGCCCGCTGTCACGACCATAAATACGACCCGATCCGTCAGATCGATTATTACGGACTGTTGGCTTGCTTCACTCCCGCGTTCGATCCCCAGGCCTGGTTGTCGCCGCAAGAGCGTGAGTTGCCCGATATTCCGCCGCGGAAACTCGCCATTTTCGAGAAGCACAACGCAGCGATTGACGAGCAGGTCAAAAGCGTTGAATCACGGAAAACCAAAGTCATCGAGGCGGTTCAGGCTCGAGTGACCGAACAGCGCTACCTCGCGATCCCCGAGCCGATTCGCGCGGATGTTCGCACGGCGATTGCAATACCGAAAGAAGAACGGAACGAGTTGCAGACGTATCTGGCCGATAAGTTTACGGCATCGGTCAGCGTCACCGCGGAGGAAGCTCAGAAATTATTTGCGGAAGCAGACAGCAATGCCACGAAAAAACTGGATGAAGAGATCGGCCAGCTGCAGTCGCAACGGAAGAGCTGGGGGGTTTTTCAAACGGTATACAATGTTGTTGACAGTCCGCCGACCTACGTATTGGTGCGAGGGAATCATGAACAGCCGGGGCTCCAGGTCCATCCGCGGACGCCGCGGGTCCTCAGCCTGCCTGAGTCGCATGATCTGTCTGGACACGCATCCAATCCCCGGACCGCGCTGGCACAATGGCTTACCAATCCGGAGTCGCCCGCCGCGGCGCTGATGGCCCGGGTCGTTGTCAATCGTGCCTGGGACAAGTTGTTCGGCCGCGGCCTGGTGGAGACGACCGAAAATTTCGGTCGGAGTGTCGCCACCCCAACTCATCCTGAACTGCTGGAGTGGATCGCCGCCGAGTTCGTGGAAAGTGGATGGGACTACAAAAATCTGATCCGGCTGCTGGTCAGTTCGCGAGTCTACTTGCAGCGGTCCGACTGGGACGGTCAAAAGCATGACGTCGATCCAGCGAATAGACTCCTGGCGCGCATGCCGCTCAGGCAACTTGAATCGGAAGCGGTGCGGGACGCCATCCTGCACGCCAGTGGCCAGCTTAACCCGCAATTGGGCGGTCCGCCAGTGTTGACGACGGCTCGCCCGGATGGATTCGTTGTGACGACCGGATCCACGGACGAGGTAAAAAACCGTCGATCGATGTACCTGTTGCAGCGAAGACGCTACCACGAGTCATTTCTTGAATCGTTCGGTCAGCCGGAACTGACCACCAATTGCACGAGTCGCATGCCCATCGCCGTTGTCGGCCAGTCGTTGTCACAGCTGAACAGCGAATTCCTGTTCAACCAGTCGCAGGCATTCGCGAATCGAGTGATCGCCAGTCGTGGACGTGACGATCTTGGGCAGGATGGTCGTCAGCAGGATGATGTTCGACAGGATATTGTGATGGCCTACGAGTTGGCGTTGGGGCGCGCGCCGTCGGACGAGGAGGCGGTTCTCGCGAAAAAACTGGTGGAACAGCAGCGGCAAAAGTACGTCGAGGCCGCTGTAGCAGAAGATCAACTTTACCCCGATGCATTCAGGCACCTGTGTCATATGATACTATGCACCAACGAATTTCTTTATGTAGAGTAGATTGGGAGTCACCATGTTGAGTCGCCGAGAGTTGTTGCAGAACAGCGGAATGGGGTTTGGCGCTCTGGCGCTCAATGGGATGTTGCAGGGGGCGACAGTGCAGGGGGCGACAGTGCAGGGGGCGACGGCGGGCAGCTCCGTGCCGGGCCGACCCCACCATGTCCCCCGGGCAAAGTCGGTGATCTTCCTGATGCAATCGGGTGGCGCGAGCCAGATGGATCTGTTCGATCCGAAACCGGTGCTGCAGAGAATGGGTGGCAAAACCTATGTCGACAAGGTGGAAATGTTCCAGCCGGGCAGTGAGAATAATGTCCTGCTGGCCTCGCCTTGGAAATTCAAGAAATATGGCGCATGCGGCATGGACTTTTCCGATGCCATAACTCACACGGCCCGCCATGCCGACGACATTTGCATGGTACGGTCGATGCACACCGGTCATAACAATCACACGGAGGCGCTGGTGATGATCACCAGCGGCAAGATTTTTCCTGGACGACCAACCTGGGGGTCCTGGATCACCTATGCCCTGGGAAGTGAGAACGAGAATCTGCCTGCCTTTGTGGTTCTGCGGGATCCGGGAGGCTACCCAGGTACCGGGTCCACACTATGGCAAAACGGCTGGCTACCGGCGGTGCACCGCGGCACGGAGTTCAGCTCAAAGGGTAGTCCCGTGTTGAATCTGGCCGCGCATCAACAGCCGCTGGCGGGTACCCGGGAAACCGACCTAGCGTTTCTGCAGCAGCTCAATCGCCGGCATCAAAAGAAGTACCCGCGAAATTCGCTGCTGGATGCCCGGATCCAGAATTTCGAGATGGCGGCCCGGATGCAGGTGGCCGCGCTGGACATCCTCGATATCGAAAAGGAATCCGAGGCGACGCAGAAACTGTACGGTTTGGACAATCCGACCACCGCCGGCTACGGACGCCGCTTGTTGATGGCTCGTCGCATGGTCGAATCGGGTGTGCGCTTCGTCCAGGTGTTCGCGGGGACCGGAAACCCGTGGGACAGCCATTCAGATGTAGACGGCGAGATCCGGGGAATTTCCGGTATCACCGATCTTTCGGTCGCCGCGCTGATAACCGACTTAAAACAGCGTGGCCTGTTGCACGAGACCATCATTGTTTGGACCGGTGAATTTGGTCGCCTTCCGGTATCCCAAAACGGCAAGGGCCGAGATCACAATCGCAACGGGTTTACTTTGCTGCTGGCCGGTGGTGGTTTCAAGCCAGGTTATATTCACGGCGCCACGAATGATGTCGGTTATAAGGCAGTGGAGGGGCGAGTGAGCGTACCGGACCTGTTCGCCACATTGATGCACCAGCTAGGCATCGATCACGACGCGCTTACCTATCAACATCACGGTCGACCGGAAACGCCCACCGATTCCGTCGTCACGGATGCAAGAGTCGTGCGAGAGCTGTTGGCATAAGATTGCACTGCCTGCTCGTGATTTCCACGCGTCATGCAGGTAGGTCGCGCGAGCCGAGCGGGACCAGCACGTGGCCAAGAATCACGACGCCTCGTCGCCACACCAAAATGGCTAGGAGAATGCTTTCAGCCGTGAGCTGATTGAAATCGGCGCTGGGAAGATCGGGATCGCACTGGTGCCGCTCGGCTCGCGGCACCTACTTGCCTCGCCAATCCCGATAGGGGTCGACTAAATCAACAGCCCGCATGCGCGGAAGCAGCGTCAATGGAAATGCGCCGTCGCGCCCGGATTGCGAACCAGCGATCGCTCTGGTAGGTTTCTGCAGCCCGTATGGTGGAGGCCCGCAAGAAGAGCTAATCAAATGCCCACGTTTGCTCACGAAACCCTGAGGCAGGTCGGCAGGCGAGTCTTTGAAGCCTGTGGTGCGCCTCCAGAAGAGGCAGCGCTGGTGACCGACGTGCTCGTCGATGCGAACTTGATGGGGTACGACTCGCACGGTTTGGTTCAAACTTCGTTCTACGTCGCCGAGTACTTGAAGGGCCGCATCGTTCCCGGCGCACCGATCGAGGTAAGGAAAGAGTCCGACACCGCGGCCGTGCTGGACGCGAACAAGAACTTCGGCATCGTTTCCGCGATGCGGGCCACCGAACTTGCGGTTGAGAAAGCGAAGCAGTGCCAGGTGGCCTGTGTCACGGCACACAACGGCCATCATGTCGCTCGCCTCGGCGCGTACATCGAAGCGGCGGCACGCAACGACAACGTGATCTGCATCGCTGCCGCCAGCTGGCCAATCAGCGGCCACTACATCGCGCCGTGGGGTGGCCGGGAAGCGCGGCTGGCGACGAATCCGTTTGCCTGCGCCGTACCGACCGACGGCGGGGATCCGTGGATTCTCGACATGTCGACCAGCGCCATTTCCGAGAGCAAGGTTCGGCTGGCGCGGCACAAGGAGGAGACGCTGCCGCCGAACATGGTGCTGGACGAGCACGGCGCCATGACGTGCGATCCACACGGGTTTTACGGCTCTGGGGCCGGCCGCGTTGGACCCCAGAGGCCAGTCGGCGCCATCCTTCCGTTTGGTGGCGTCCAGGGCTTTAAGGCTTCGGGCTCTCGGTCCTGGTCGAAGTGCTCACCGGAACGCTCAGCGGGCATGTCATCACCGATAATTCGGTTTACGGCAACCGGTTCTGCTGCATCGCCATCGATGCCGAATTCTTCGTCGGCAACGAAGGTTACGCCGACGCGATCGCGACGCTCAAGTCCTACCTGAAAGACACGGCCCCGGCCCAAGGATTCGATGGCGTCATCTTGCCCGGCGAGTATCAGTTCCGTCGCAAGGCGAAGCGGCTGAACGAAGGCATTGCGATGGACGGGGAAACCTGGGATCAGATCGTGCAGGCGGCCGACAGCGTCGACGTCGATCTGGCCGACATCGTCGGTCATTGAAGTAACTCGACATGTCTATCGCCGGACAACGCGTAATAACAAGATGCCTACGAGATAGAAAATCGCCAGACTCAACCCGGTGGGCTCCGGCACCGAGCTACTAACGCCCGCGCTTCCAGGAGAAATCGTACCGCCCTCGTTGTTTACGTCGGCACCGACGGTACCGTTACCGGTGATGATGCCCCCGAGCAGCTGGACCGCGCCCCCGCCCGTGGTAAGCACGTTGTTAATCGCCATTTCTCCGGCGCCCGTTTTCGTGAGCGTGTTGCCCATCAGGTTCAGAGCATTGTTGAAGATCAATGTCGCCCCCGATGCAATGTCGACCGTGACATCGTTGTTGATTTGGACGGCGGCTTGAAACTGGTGCGATCCCTGATCAACAGTTACGCCACTGGCTGGCTGATCGACTGAGTTCCCGGCCGTCAGATGGATGGTTCCACCACCGGAGACCACATAGGTTGACGAATTATCAAATTGAACATCGTTGACAGCCACATCCGTGTTGGTGAAAACCGTCTGAAGGGTCGTGATTGCATCGCCGAAAACAGCCGACTCGCCCGTGTTGTCTGGCGGCGCACCGATGCCCGTCCAGTTGCTGTTGTCATTCCAATCCCCCGACACGTCGCTTCCCCAGAAAAAAGTGATGTCGGGTGTACCGTCGTTGTTCGCAAGCTCCGCGACTTCACCGGCGCTTAGTTCGTGGTCATAGATGCGAACGTCATCCAGCTGACCTTGGAATGTCCGCTGTGGAAATCGGGCGCCCGATCCCATTGTAAATGTAAACGGTGGATCTGCGTCGACGGAAGTGGCTTCGCTAAACCAAAAACCGCCCGGGTCCGGGTCACCGGGGCCGCCCCCTCCAAGCGGTCGCACGGGATCTAGCGCGCCGTCAACGTAGATCCTGTTCTCAAAAAAATCGCCATTGTACGTGTACGCAACGTGATGCCAATCGCCGTCGGTCTTGGGTAAACCGTCAATCCACGAAGCATTGCCCTCTTGAGGAGCGGTACGACAGCAAAGCGCCAGGTTGTCCGCACCCCACGCACCGTATTGGAAAGCAAATCCGGTCTCGGAATGTCCCTGGGAAAGGGGAATGTGCAAGCCCGCCGACTGGTACACTGGATCACTCTTGATCCAGAACGCGACGGTACGGTGGCCGGACTCCGGGATCGAAATTTCGTTCGTTTTTACATCGGCATCGAGAGAGTCACCAAGAAAACTAAACGCCTGCCCGAGTCCCAACCCGGGCACACTGGGGACATACGATACGTCTACGCCTGCCGTGCCGTGATGAGTACCGGCCGAGTCATTCGCGTTACCTTCGGCTTGGTAATGGTGGAGGAGCGCGGCTTGCGCCACATTACCCACCAAAACCAGGTTTCCGAAAACGGAAAGGATCAGGACCATATGCACACTACTGCGAATCACGTTAGAAGACAACATAGTGTTCTCCGAATGGGGACTATTAACGATGGCGTACAACAGTGCAGTGTTCATGGTAATGGAAGCACCGTGAAAATGTCAAGGAACGAGGGTACGACGACGAGTTCGAGATCGATCGCTACCGGGTAGATGGATAGGCCGACAGGGGAAAAAATTACCACCGTTCAATAACATTGGTTTCAAAAATACCTGCTACCGGCTTAACTGCTTGATCAGGACACCGATTTCCGACATCAGATGACCCAACACCCGGCGCTCCCCAGAGCGCAATTTCGACGAGGTACCTAAGTAAATTGGACGCAAGATTTCGTCCAGCAGATCGTAATGGTTCTTCAGTTCCGCCATCGCGTCGTCCGGCAGTGGTGTCCGACGATCAACACATTGGTGCGGCTTTTTCCGCGGTGGCGAGATCGGTGTTATGCCGTCGCAACTTCCATGCGCGTCGCCGTTCTTCCGCGCGGGACTACCTCGCTTATTAGACTGTATCGTTTCCAGTCGCAGCACGTCGGCCGCCACGATTTCACCTCCTGCCTCGTGCTTCGCCCGAAGGTACTCTTCGAATACCTCTTCGGAAACCGGGCCTCGCGCTGCCAGCGCGTTGACTGGTTCTGGCTGATCCCAAGATCATCCAATTTCAAACCATCATCGTGACCGTTTGATTTTCGGTCGCCTCCTCGCAGACGAAGTGAGTTGAGCAGCTGGCCCGCCTTTCGCTCGGCACGTAGTTTCACTTCCGCAGCGCGGTTTTGAGCATCAAGTCCCATGGCGGCGCTTTGGGCATATTTGCGCACCGCCTCGGCCTTATCACGGATAAGTTTGATGTCGTCGATTGTGATGGCCAGAGCCAGGGCACGGGCGGCGCTGTCGAGGGCGACAAGTTCTTCTGATGGTATTGCGGACATCTGTCGCTTGGATGGAGATAGATTCGGGCGCCGAGTTGTGATTGACCGCGGCGGCCATAGCAGGACTTAATCAAGTCTAATCACCACCGAAGACCATCGCCAGCGATTTTTTCACGAAAAAACTGTCGCTTTATCGTTGATCTCCATCAATTCGCAGCAAAAGAAAGCCGGTACGAATCGAGTCGTGTCGGCAAATTTCCGCGAAGCGGCTAAACTCCAGAGCCCAGGGTCGCGGCGCAGCCGCGCACCCTGGGTTGCCGAGCGTCGAAAATCTTTACACCGAAGGTGTTATACAATGTGCGGCGTCCATTCCCAGTTCGTTGTACAACACCTTCCGCACAAACGTAACTAAAACGCCATAAACCCAGGGTGCGCGGCTGCGCCGCGACCCTGGGCTTTGGAATTTAACGCCTTCGGCGTAGCTCCGCTGCGCCACTTTGCGAGGTGGCCTACGCATTCACCGATTTAGAACCTTTTCCTATCAATTCGACGTCTCTGAAAGTTAGTACCCTTCGGGGCAGGTCCGAAGAGGTCTCGCGGTGAAACTGGAAAAGTCGAACTAGGATTAAGCATCGTTGTACGCCAAAAACCGCCAATCGGTGGCAAATTGTGGGTCGCACGGAACCAGCCAAAGCCTCAACATCTTTTTTTTTGTCCTCCCATGCCTTGGAAAACCTTCCGACCAGGTACGGCACACTGAATCGCCGATTTGTTACCCACAGATTCTGCCGAAGAGCCTTTCAGTCTTACGGGCTCTGTGATTTTCAGGCTCCGGCTCCGGGTAAACCCCTCAAGAATCGGCTCACCTTCCTCGTCGAGAATGTTTAACAGCTAACAACGCTCGATCAAGCGCCCAGCTGGCTGGGGTCGGTTTCACACCGAGACTTGCGGCGCCTTGATGAGCAGATCCCCCACGAGGCGGGCGTCGGTGACGCGCGAATCGGTCAACGTCTCTTCGTTGCCATGCAGCCGGTAGGTCAGACGCTTATGATCAAAACCGAGCTGATGCAGGATGGTAGCGTGCAAGTCATGCACGGTCACCCGATTTTCCACGGCTCGATATCCCACGTCGTCGGTCTTTCCGTAAATGAAACCCGATTTGAACCCGGCACCGGCCAAGAACAGGCTGAAGGCGTTGCGATTGTGATCGCGCCCCGTGCCGTTCTGCGAAACCGGCAGTCGACCAAACTCGCCCGACCAGATTACCAGCGTGCTCTCTAAAAGACCGCGCTGTTTGAGGTCTTTGATCAGAGCGGCACTGGGCAAATCGGTCTCGGCACTGATCGACTCGTTTTGCGACTTCACGTTCGTATGCGAGTCCCACGGCTGACCCTTGGAGGGAAAGATCTGCACGAAGCGCACTCCGCTTTCCACCAATCGTCGGGCCATCAGGCACCGTAGGCCGTAGCTCGAGGTGACGGGATTGTCCAAGCCATACAGTTCCTGCGTGGCCTTGTTCTCGCGCGAAAGGTCCAACGTTTCGCTGGCGGCTAACTGCATGCGGGCAGCCAATTCATAGTTGCGGATACGCGTCTCCAGCACCGAATCATTGGGGAAATCCTCCCGATGCCGCTCGTTGAGCTGAGCCAAAAAATCGAGGTTACGGCGCTGAATGGGCCGCGGTGTCTTGGACTTCATGTTGAGGATGGGAGTCCCCTGGGTGTTGACTTCCGTCCCGCGATATAGTGCCGGCAGCCAGCCGTTTTGCCACAGTAGCGTTCCGCTGGTGTTGTATCCCGCGGGGTCCCGCAGCACGATGTACGCCGGCAGATTTTGGTTGTCGGTACCCAAGGCGTAGCTGATCCAGGATCCCAGTGCGGGCCGGCCCTGAAAAATCTTGCCGGTATTCAACAACACCAAAGCCTCCGTATGATTGTTGTGCTCGCTGACCATCGAGCGGACCAGGCAGATTTCGTCTGCCACCGATCCGATGTGCGGAATGATTTCGGACAGCTCCATCCCGCACTGGCCGTGGCGGTGGAACTTGAAAGGGCTCTTTAACAGCTGGTCAGAATTGCCCGGCTGAAATTTCTCCACGCTCGTGTCGTAGGTCTGCCCGTCACGTTTGGTCAGCTCCGGTTTGGGATCGAAAAACTCCATCTGCCCCGGACCACCGTTTTGCATGAACATGATCACCGACTTAGCTTGCGCCGAGAAGTGACTCGGGTTGGAATCCAAGCCCAGGCTGCGTTGGCCCGTTGTTCCGCGCTCCGCGGCTAACAACCCTTGAGAATCGAGCAGGGTCGTGAGAGCCAAGGAGCCCAACCCCAGCCCGGACATCTGCAGCATTTGCCGGCGCGACAGGTTGCGAAGCGCGGATCGCGAAGTAATATAGCCGTGTGAATCGATCATGACGTTGCTGCTCCTCTATTCAATGCGGAGTGCGGAATGCGGAATGCGGAATGTGCACCGACATTCCGAATTCCGCATTCAGACTACTGGATATACAGGAACTCGTTGGTGTTGAAAAGCATTTGACAAAACTCCGCCAAGACCTGTTGTGGAACATCGTCCGGCGGATTCTCGGTAGATTGATAGTATTGACCGTGGTGTTCGAGCAGATCGAGACCCCAGGCGAGCTCCACGTCAGTGGGTGGGCGCGCCAGCACGATCTGAAAAGCCCTCCGGATCCAATCTTCCGTGGACTTCAGTGAAGGATCTTGCCTCACTCGTGCGGACAAATGCTCCGCGTGCTCGATGACGAAGTCATCGTTGAGCATGGCCAACGACTGCGAGACCACCGCCGAGTACGTCCGCTCGACGCAATTCATGCCCATGATAGGCTGGTCGAAGGTAGCGAGCATGGAGAGGTTGTAATTACGGCGGGCCAAAAGGTAAACGCTTCTCCGTTCCTTGCCAGAGCGACCGGGCAGCCCCTCAGTAGCTAAAGTCACGTGGCCATCGGGGTGATTCTTCAGCATCACCGGAGGGCCCCCCATGGTGTGGTCGAGCTGGCCGCTGACCGCCAGAATCGTATCCCGCACAACCTCCGATTCCAGCCGGCGGAGGCGTACGCGCCACAGCAATTGATTGTCGGGGTCCACCTCGAGCGGATCAATACCGCGTTGATGTCCTGGGTTTTCGGATGTTGCCTGGGTGCCTGCTGGACGGTAGCCGTGCGGGCGACTTGACGACGACTGCCGGTACACGGTAGAGGTCATTAGCAGTTTGATCAGCGGCTTGTAACGGCGCTGATTGCGGATGTACTCTCCCGCCAACCACTCAATCAATTCTGGATGAGTGGGTGGCTGCCCGGACTTACCCAGGTTGCCGGCTGTGGGAACAATTCCCTCTCCAAACAACCGCTGCCAGATGCGGTTGACCCGTACCCGGGCAACCAACGCGCCGCAGCGTCCGTTCCAATCGGTCAGCCAGCCAGCCAGCGCCAGGCGACGCCCGCTGGAACCGTACCGAGGCTGGATCTCGCCAAGCAGCGCGTCCTGCTCGGAATCACAGAGAACGGTGATGAAGCCTGGGGTAATCGCCTCTTGCGGAAGCGACTCATCCCCGCGGTGAAGCAGCCGGGTGCGCGGCGTCGGGCCCACCTCGTAGATCGCCTGGATGAACCCCGCCGACTCGCGTCGTTTCTGCAGCCCTGCGAGAAGTTCGGAGAGCTCCACGTCTACGGACCTCGTCTTGTCATCCATGGCCGCTTGAAATTCCTGGGGAGTCACCGCCAAGAACTCTCCGAGCTTCTCGGCGAGATACTTTTGAACTTCGTTGCGTTTCTCGTCCGCCGTTTCGAGGGCGGTTTTCGTATCGGCACGGATGGGTTCCGGAAGCGTGGTGTACTTTTCCTCGGAAAGACGTTGCCGATAGGGCGCGCGCAGCTGCTCGAGACGCGTCGTGAGATCTCCTGTTTGCTGCTCGATGCTCGTGCGATCCGCTTCCGCCAGACCAGGCAGGGCCCGCTTTTCCGGCTGCAGCCAGGAGTTGGGATTGTAGGCCGGTTGGAAGAATGACATCAGCCGGTAGTAGTCACGATGTGGGACCGGTTCGTATTTGTGGCTGTGGCACTTGCCACACTCCATGGTCAACGCTAGTAGATTGCTGCCCAGAATCTCACCGGTCCGTTGTAACACGTCGTATTGCAGGTCCGGAGTGTTCAGCACATCCTGGTCGGTGTCGTCGGCCGCACAACGCAAAAAGCCGGTAGCAATCAGTTTTTCCCGGATCTCTGGAGTCCATTGCTCGGAGTTGCGCCAATCGACGAGCTCGTCTCCGGCCAATTGTTCTGTAATGAACAGGTCGAAGGTCTTGTCCTCGTTGAAGGACCGGATGACGTAGTCGCGGTATCGCCATTTGTCTCCTTTGCCCAGGAAAAGACCGGGTGCGTCGATATCGGCGCCGAAGGTATCCGAGTAGCCGGCTTCGTCCAGCCAATGGCGGCCCCAGCGTTCACCAAACTGAGGCGCGTCGAGCAAGCGATCGATAAGCTGTTCATAGGCCAGCGGCGAATGGTCCGCCAAAAACTCCGCCACGTCCCGCGGAGTGGGTGGCAGCCCGGCAAGATCGAAGTAGGCGCGGCGGATCAAAGCGACGCGGTCGGCAGCGGGCGAGAGAGTCAGGCCGTGGGCTTTCAAACGGGCCAGGACAAACCGATCCACCGGCGTGCGCACACGCTCTGAATGCTGCACGTGCGGTGGCGCGACGGCGCGTATCTTGCGGAACGCCCAGAATGCGCGATCCTCCTCACTGACCAATTCCCGTGGCCGTACGTCGCCGATCGGCTCCCGCGAGGGCGCGCCGGCTCGGATCCAGCGGCGGATGAGGGCCACTTTGTCCGGAGAGAGCTTCTCATCCTCCGCGGGGGGCATCTTGCCGCTGTTGACCAGGTACAGCAGCTTGCTCCGTTCGGGTTGGCCGCGCACAATCGCCGGTCCGTTCTTTCCACCTCGCAAGATGGCGGTGAGAGTCCGTAAATCCAGGTCCGCTTCCCGGGTCTCCTGTCCATGGCAGCTATGGCAGTTGCCGGCCAGCAGGGGCAGTATCTCCTCTTCGAATTGCGGCGGGGGAGCGTAGGCAGTCCCGATCCGGTATTTTTGCTCCAGATAAAGTCCCAACACAGCTTGCTCGTTGCGGCTGAGTACCCGCTGGTAGACAAGTACTTCGGCCAGATCGCCTTGGTAGAACGTATTTGTGCCCTCGCTCCCGTAATGCTGGCCGATAGCCAATTTTGCGCCGCCAGCGAAGCCCTGAAATCCCTTCTTGCTAAATGTGCCGCTGCCGTCTTCCCGACCATCCAGAAAGTGGGCCCAGTTCTGAGCGCCGGCGTACACCGCCGCGACCAAATGGGGCTGGTTATCCCAGGCCACGGTGTGGGCTTCCCCCTCGTCGCCACTGTAGATTCCCAGGCGGTTGTGGCCGTTGCCCTGATAACCGATCCAAAAACCGTTCCGCTGAGTCGTGCTGGTTTCGGTGTAGCGGCCCCCAGCGGCCTGAAGGTCGATCAACCGGGAATATGCATGCGGGCCCATGCTGGCCTTCATCACCAAGACCACGTGGAACGGTTGATCGCCGGGCTCGAAGCCTGACAAAAGTGGGCGATCGAGCGCGTCGTTCCCGTCGTACCGCACCACCGGCCGGCCACCAATACCGGGAGATTGGACGGTCGGCTGATGCGAAGCAGCGGATTGCGATACATGATTTTCCTGACCGCTGCGGTCTTTCCAGATCGCAATCTGAGTTCCCGCGCCAGGCTCATTCGACTGGCTGCCGTCGCCATCCAGATCGCTGGCATCGAGCCACAACACCAGCCCGCGAGATGGCGGCAATCGCGTTTGGAGCGCATCCGCAATGACGGTGCCGCCGAAAAAACAGAGTCCGCACAGCACGGTCGAGATCAAAAACAGACCGTTAACACGGGAACAACCGCTGCGGAGATAAACCCTTGGTCCAAGTTTACGCATTTTCTCAGTGCACGAAAAATGGAGACAAACTACGCGTAGCTCCGCTCGCTGACGCTACAGGCTCCTATGATCCGGGAAAGTTTGAAACGCTCACGACTCATCCGAGTCGGTCAGATTGAAGTCGGTCTCATTTCGACCCGGTTTCAAGTCCTCTTTCAGTTCAGACGCTGTATTATACTTGGCGGGAATGACCTCGATTCTCTCGGCCATTTCCACGGCACCTCGACCCATGCCCACGGTGACCATTTTTCCGGTCTCACGAACGGCATTAATCTCGACGCGATTCGTGCCGACGATGGGCCCTTTTTTCCTGCCGATGGAATACTTTCCCTCGTGAATCGTGCCACCCGCGGACGGCCCCGAATTGCCTCCCTCCGGTATGAACACAATCGAACCTTCTGAAAGAGGTTCACCGTTGAATGATACACTTCCAGAAACGGAAGCCCTGTTCGAGTCTTTATTGCAGCCGGAAAAAAAGAACAGGCAAGCAAACACGTGAAAAGTGCAGACTAGCAAGGACCGACGAGACAACAGATCCAGGCGAGCGAACATCGAGTCCATCCTTTCACGTACGGTTGAAGAAGGCACACACATCAGCAGAAGTCGTGAATGTGCGCGACAACCGTCGCCCAAGCGAGGAAGAGCCGGCAACCGCTGTTCTTCCTCGCTTGCGCGTCGGGTTACAATCTTTTGTGGAAAACACTACGCACACAGACGTCAATCAAGTTCAATAATCAAACCATCTTTGATCCATGCCATCGACTGCCAAGTCTTCAAGTCAATGCTGTCCGGTACAAAACGTATACCCACGTCACCCATCATGGCCATGACACCACCCGGGTGAGAGCTTCGCGGAGAGGCGTGGTTATTTCTCCCGTTAGAACCACCTGTCGAGCACGGCAAATTAGCCTCGGGGTAGCTATTCTTTGCCGGATCGCAAAACCACATGACATCGGGGGCGGATGTGTTCGGAGTGTAGCGGACAAGCAGAAGCTGTGCCGAGCTGCGGGTCGTTGTCAGCCTGCCGCGGTGATCGTCCCCATAGCCGGATCCTCCCGGGGAGTTCATGGGATCACCGGTCAAGTACTCAGAGAAGATCATCGTTTTGCTGGTGCCGTCCAACATGTCCTTGATTTTGGTTCCTGAAACCATATGGAAAGTAGCTCGTCTGCTGACAAGTAACGGGAAATCCGAATGCTCCGCATCGCTCAGCCCTGAATTGATACCTTTGTAGTTACTGATAAACACAAGTGTATCGCCGTATCTCTTCAGTGGACCAGCCCTACCATCGCTGGGGCACAACATACCCTGGACGGGTTTTTCGGCAATTCCCGCGTTTTGCCATAACGCGTTCGCCCCACCCCATTCCGGGTTGTCGATCTGCGTGCGGTCGGTCCCATCGTAGAAAGCTGTTTGCTCCAAATACGGCAGCAGCATGTGAAGAATGTACACCCATTGTGGTGGCGAGAATGGACGCGTTGGATCGTTGTGAATCGATCCCAGCGGAAACCTACCATTGCTGCTATGGTAGTTGTGTAAGGCCAAGCCGATCTGCCTCAAATTGTTCATGCATTGGGTACGCCGCGCCGCCTCCCGGGCCGCATTCACGGCTGGTAGCAACAGAGAGACAAGGATGCCGATGATGGCGATGACTACTAGCAGCTCGACCAACGTGAAACCACGTTGACCCCGATGCGCGCTACGTTGAGATCTATAGAACATTTTATGGGTTCCCAAATTCTGACAGGGACTATTTATCCTCAACACCCCGAAAATGGATGTGTTCCGACTATGCCCGGTCGGGGGCGATTCTGACACGATGCCCGCCGTCGAGAACAGCCTGACAGGTACAAGGTAAAAGCGATCACGATAGCTGTCAAGTCGCACAAGTCTTAGGACGGGCCGGAAATCGAATGTGGCCTTGGGCTCGGCGAAATACGTGAGTAGCGCAATAGCACGGCGGTCGTACGGGAGGCGAGGCTCCCGCCGAGCCGCTTCGGCGTTCCATCGCCCAGCATTGGTGGCGATCTTGCCAATTTCACACGGCGTCAAAAGCAACACTAGCCTGACGCGCAAGCGAGGGTCACGCGAGTGGTCCCGCCAACGCGGCATCAGGTTTGGACCCGTATTGAACTAAATCGTGCGTTGGCGAATTACCATCGCTCTTCTCGCTTGCGCGTCGGGCTAGAGTTTGTGAATAATCCGGTATAGAGCCTCAGCCGCGCCGCGTGGTTCCGGCCCCAGTTCTTCACGGACCGACCTCTGGCGGCTATTTCATTCAAGCCTTTTCGACCGTGGTCGGATCGTCTAACGTCGGGACCTCCAAGCACCCAGACCCAGCACGCCGACTAGCAGGAGTAAGCCAGCGCTCGGTTCAGGGACCTGGCCGGCGCCGGGGCTGTCGCCGGGCGCGAACGTACCACTCAAGTTAACGACGTCGCCACTGATCGTTCCTACGCCGCCGATGACGCCGCTGCTGCTCACGATCATGCCATCACCGGTGCTGAAGCTGTCGTTAACCAGTAGTGACCCGCCACCGGTCTTCGTAAGCGTGTGACCATTCAACGTTAAACGATTGGTAAACTCCAACGACGCTCCCGATGCAATGTCGACCGTCACATCGTTGTTCAATTCGACGGCGGCTTGAAACGCGTGCGATCCCTGATCAACAGTTACGCCACTGGGTGGCAGACCGTCTTTGGTCCCGGCCGTCAGATGGATGGTTCCACCACCGGCGATGGTATAGGTTGCCGAATTGTCAAATTGAACATCGTTGACAGTCACATCCTCGTTGGTGAAAACCGTCTGGGGGGTCGTGATCGCAATGTCGAAAATAGCCGATTGGTCCGGTTGGTTAGGCGGCGTGCCGAGGTCCTCTGGCATCCCCACCCAGTTGGTTCTGTTATCCCAATTCCCGGAACCGTCTATGTTCCAGAAAATCTCGATGTCTGGTTCTGGAGGAATCCTACCAGCGATCGCGGAGATCTGATCCAGGCCTAGTTCCTCGTCATAGACGCGAACGTCATCCAGCAAACCATCGAAGGTCCGGCTGGGAAGCCGGTCGTCCGTTCCAAATCGCAGTGTATTACCGCTGGAAGTGGCTTCGGAAACCCAAAAAGTTTCCAACTCACCGGGGTCTCCACCAGTTGTCTCAAACACTTCCGCAGGACGGCCGTCAAGGTACATTTGGTTCACAAAACTGTCGCCGTTGTACGTCACCGCAACGTGATGCCAATCCAAGTCGTCGGAGGGATATTGGTCAATGGCCGAAGCTGGGCCACCTGTACGACAGCAATAATTCAGGTTGAGCGCACCGAACGACCCGAACTGGAAAGTAAGTCCGACGGCGCTATGCCCCTGGGAAAGGGGAACGTGCAAGACCTGTCCGTTGTAGAATCCGCTCTGATCCCGGTTACTCTTCATCCAGAACGCGATGGTACGGTCGCCGCCCTCCGGGATCGAAGCTTCGTTCGTATCTATATTGGAATTGTTCTGACCGTTAAAACTAAACGCCTGCCCGAGGTCGAGGTCAAAATCGAGGTCACTGTTGGGCACGCTGGGGGCATAGGATACTCCTCCCGCCTCGACGCCGTGATGAGTACCGACCGAATCATCGGCGTTGCCTTCGGCTTGGTAATGGTGGATCAGCGCGGCTTGCGCCATATCACCTACGAATAACACGCCTGCGACGGTGGAGAGAGTCAGCACGTGAAAAGCGCTGCTCCGAACTACATCAAAGGACAAC
>Ga0310121_10001947_pt1 | contig 20342 bp, 12 predicted proteins | sample CB27_Tmax_986_MG_FD_203504 | JGI IMG/M metagenome (GOLD analysis project Ga0310121, IMG submission 203504) | Marine microbial communities from Western Arctic Ocean, Canada - CB27_Tmax_986 | ecosystem: Environmental > Aquatic > Marine > Oceanic | place: Canada: Western Arctic Ocean | collected...
AAATCATTCACCGGCATGCGCTCGTCGACGACGTGATCGACAACGAAGGCTGGGGCCGCAAACGCGACAAGACCTTCTTCCCCGGAAAATCTGGCAATGGTCGCTGGAGCGAAGCGATCTACCATCACTTGCTCAACTGTGGACTACAAATACCTCCAGCCGCCGGCAGCGGATCAGGAGCCAACAAGAATCCTGTCGGCACGAATCGAGTGTATGTCCAATGCGGTGAAGATTTTTCTCGTGACAGTTGGTTTACAGGCTTGCGCGCCGGCAAAGTGATGGTCACGAACGGCCCGCTCTTGCGTACCAAAGTGTCGGGTCAGCCACCCGGTCATCGATTTCATCTCGATGCCGGCGAGTCGCGCGATTTCCAAATAGCGCTGGGGCTCGCTTTCTATGAAAAAGCACCGGTGGAATACCTAGAAATCGTCAAGAATGGCGAGGTTGCACACGAAGTCCGAATCGAGGAATTGGCCGAGCGGCAAGGGCGACTCCCCGTGTTGAATTTTGACAGCAGCGGTTGGTTTCTGGTCAGAGCGATGACGAGCACGACGAAAAACTATCAGTTCGCCACCACGGGGCCGTATTATGTACAGGCAAAATATCAGTCGCGAATCAGTCGCGAAAGTGTGCGGTTCTTTCTCGATTGGCTCGATGCCGCGGCCGCAGAGTTTGCTGACAATCAGCCAGTTCTCGGCGATATCGCGGCGGCCAGACCCTATTGGGAAGACCTGCTAAGCAAATCCAACGCTGACTGACAAACAACGATTACTTTGCGCTGCGAGGTGATTTCGAGCGTGAGCGTTTGTCAGCCGTTTTGCCGTTTGGGGACTCGACCAACTGAAGTGGCGGCAAAGCTTCGGGAGCCCGGGCCACTTCAAGTAAATCGTGTTGCGAACGGTGCTGCGGCTCACCGTTCCAGGCTTTGGCGCGTACAAAAGTGCCGTCTGACTGCAGGATGCGTGCCCTCGAGTTGTCGTTCAGGTAAATGGGCACAATTTCATTGCAAATGCGCTGTTTGGTTTCAGGGGCTTCGACTGGAAACATGACCTCCACACGCCGCTCAAAATTGCGCGGCATCCAATCGGCACTAGATAAGAAGACCTGGGATTTCTCCCCCGTTCCAAAGATCATAATGCGGCTGTGCTCCAGGAATCGATCGACGATACTGCGGACCTGAATGTTCTCGGAAATACCTGGCAATCCAGGCCGTAAGCAGCAGATGCCGCGCACCACCAATTCGATCGGCACCCCAACCTGGCTGGCGAGATACAACGCTTCGATCACTTCTTGATCCACCAACGAATTGAGCTTCGCAAAGATTCGCGACTTTTTGCCTGCCGTGGCACGTTCGGTCTGTTCACGGATCAAGGAAATCGTCCGTCGATGCAAATCTTGAGGCGCGATAATCAGCTTGGTCCATTCATGTCCTTGCGAATACCCCGTCAAAAAATTAAACAACGCCGAAGCGTCGTCGGCAAAATACTTGTTCGCCGTGAACAGTCCCAAATCGGTATAAAGCTTCGCTGTGCTAGGATTGTAATTGCCTGTGCCAAGATGGACATATCGACGGACCTTCTTTCCCTCTTGCCGGACGACCATGGCCAGCTTGCAATGGGTTTTCATATCCATGAAGCCATAGACGACGTGAACACCCGCGTTTTCCATCTGGCGGGCCCAGACGATATTATTCGCCTCGTCAAAGCGGGCCTTTAGCTCAACCAGCGCTGTGACGTGTTTGCCGTTCTCTGCAGCCTGGATCAAAGCTCGCACAATTGGGCTGTTGCCACTGGTACGGTAGAGTGTCTGCTTGATCGCCAGCACATTCTCGTCATCGGCGGCATTTTCAATAAAATGCACTACGGGATCGAAAGCATCAAACGGATGGTGCAGCAGCACATCATGATCGGCAATTTCGGCAAACAGATCATCTTTGGGCCTTACTCCCAAAGGTTGACGTGGTACGAACGGTTTACCGACAAGGTGTTCTTTTTTGCTGAACTGAGTCACTTCCGTCAGACTCGTCATGTCCAACATACCGTCGACGCGATAGATCTCGCTGTAAGTCTCCCCATCAACGTCGATTTTTCCGTGCAGGTTTTCTTCCTCGACAAGCATCCCCAGCAGATCGCGACTCATATTATCGTCGACTTCTAGCCGAACCGCTTCAGAATGCTGACGCCTGCGCAAGCGTTGTTCGATCGACTGCAGCATGTCGTCGGCCTCCTGCTCCAACAGATCAACGTCCATGTCTCGCGTGATGCGGAACGAAGCGTGACGGGCGATTTCGTAGCCGCCGAAAAGCTCCGGAAGCTTTGAAGTAAGAATATCCTCCAGCAAGATATAAACATTCTCTCCGAGAGGCCCCAACGGGACAAAACGGGGTAGCACCTGAGGCAATTGAACTACGGCGAACAGGTCGGGCGGCCCTAATCCGCTGGTGCGCTGCAGGAAGGCCACCAAATAGAGGCCACGGTTGTGGAAATGGGGGCTGGGGTGACTCGGATCGATCGCCATCGGTGTGAGAATCGGAAATGCTCGCTGACGAAAAAACTCGTTCACCAGCTTCTTTTGAGGTTTGTCGAGATCTTGTTGCCTTAAGATATGGATATCTTCGGCGACCAAAGCAGGTAGGATCGCCTGATTAAAACAGTGATATTGGTCCTCGACCAACTGTCGAGTCCGCTGAGAAATTTTGAGTAGCTGCGGCAAGGCACGCAGCCGGTCAGCTGTGACATCTTGCGCGGTGACTCCGCCGAAAGCCTGTTCACGCAGACCAGCCACCCGAACCATAAAAAATTCATCCAAGTTCGAGCTAAAAATTGACAAGAACTTCACCCGCTCCAGCAACGGGTTGGATGCGTCTTGCGCTTCTTCCAATACGCGCGCGTTGAACTCCAGCCAACTCAACTCGCGGTTGATGAAATGCTCGGACTGAAACAATTGTGAGGTGTCCATGAGATGAAGAGCGATTAGTTGGACAGCGCCCAGTTGGACGGCACCCAGTTGGACAGCAGCAAGTTGGCGTCGTGACTTATTGAAATTATTGGTTCAAGTCGTTCGTTTGCTTGCTAAGCAGGGCGCGATCCGAGGCGGCGCTGACGCTAACTTCGCCGCCAATTTCGCCGCCGGTTTCTTTGGTCGTATAGACCGAGGGCCCGATGAAGGATTCGATCTCGTCCGTGTCGAGAACTTCTTTTTCCAGCAAGGCGGCTGCCAGAGCGTCTAGCTTTTCCCGATTTTCGGTAAGGATCTGCTCTGCTCGATCCGCTGCCGCGTGAAGGATTTTGGCGATCTCTTCATCAATGACCTGCGCCGTGCTTTCACTGAAAGTGCGATGTTCTTGGGCCATTTCTCGACCGAGAAACGGGTGCTCTTCGTTGTTACTGTAGGCGACCGGGCCGAGTCGTTCACTCATCCCCCAACGTGTCACCATGCTACGCGCCAAAGCTGTGGCGCGTTGCAAGTCGCTTTCTGCTCCCGCACTATACTGGTCAAAACGCATCTTCTCGGCCGTCCGTCCCCCCAAGGCGATGGTCAGCTGCGCCAGCAAATCGCGTTGTCCGATATTGTGGCGATCTTCTTCGGGCACCAGTTGAGTGACCCCGAGAGCCATGCCGCGCGGAACGATCGTAACTTTATGAACGATATCACTACCAGGCACCAACCACGCTAACACTGCATGTCCTGCTTCGTGATAAGCGGTAATATCTTTCTCTTTTTCCGAAAGAACGTCCTCGCGTTGAGAGCCCATCAGAACTTTGTCACGCGCGTATTCGAAGTCTTCCATGTCGACCTTGTCTTTTTCATGACGCGTGGCCCACAGCGCTGCCTCGTTGACAAGGTTGCGAATATCAGCGCCAGTAAGCCCCACGGTCGCTCGAGCCAACTTTTCGAAATCGACATCTTCGGTGATTGGCACCTTGAGGCTATGTAGCTCGAACAACTCTCGGCGGCCCTCGATCGTCGGGCGGTCGACCATGATGTGTCGGTCAAAACGTCCAGGGCGAAGCAGCGCGGGATCGAGAACATCAGGCCGATTCGTCGCGGCCAGGACGATAACCGTGGAAGTTGGACTAAAACCGTCCATTTCGCTGAGAATCTGGTTGAGCGTTTGCTCACGCTCGTCATGCCCTCCGCCGAGGCCGGCACCCCGTTGTCGGCCGACCGCGTCAATTTCGTCGATGAACAGAATTGCTGGGGAATTTTCTTGCGCGGTTTTGAACATGTCGCGCACTCGCCCGGCGCCCACACCAACAAAAAGTTGAATGAACTCCGAACCGTTAATCGAAAAGAAGGGCACGCCCGCCTCACCGGCAACAGCCCTGGCGAGCAAGGTTTTGCCAGTTCCAGGCGGACCCATCAACAAGATGCCTTTCGGAACTTGAGCACCGAGATGATGAAATTTCTCAGCGTCTTTTAGAAAGAGCACAATTTCTTGCAGGTCTTTCTTCACGCCGCCCAAACCAGCGATGTCGTCAAACGTGATTCGTTGGTCATCAGCGTCATAGCGTCTGGCAGGGCTCTTGGTCACTCCGCCCAACATGCCGCCCCCCATCATCTGATCACGGCTGCGGCGGATCATCGTCCAACCGAAAAAAAAGATCAGTAGCAAACCGGCTAGCGAGGCCATCAAAAACAGGTCTCCGAAGGCCGCCGGATCTTCGGCATCGATTTCCACACCTTTCGCTTCCAGCTCTTGCAACCAACTTTCGCCGACCTGAGCAGGCAATGTGCAAGAAAACTGCTTGATCGGTTTGCTCTTGACGTCGCGCTCTGCCTCTGTCGTATTGCGGGTAACAGGTTGAATCGGCTCCTTGAATTTTCCGGAAACCTGCCGACCGCTGATTGTGACGCTCACAATGTTGCCCTGTTCCAATTGCTGTTGGAGCTGGCTGTAGGTGACGACCTTGGTATTGGTCCATGCCGAAACGAGAAACAGCAAGGTCAAAAAACCAAGCAAAAGCAGCACAAACCACTGCAACGGGTTGCCCCGTTTTGGGTTTTCGCGGGTGGACGGTGAAGATGGTTTATCCTGATCGGTCATGGCAAGCCGCGCTAGAATTCACTCACTACTTGTCGAATCGGACAATTTCTCCGACTATCTTTCCGTTTTCGAAGAGCGCCTCCGCCAGCTTTTCACCATCCTCATTCCATTCGGTCATCATCCCATCCATCTTGCCGTCCTTGAAACGAATGACTTGGCGTTGCTGGCCAGTCTCATAATACGTGATGCGTCGTCCAGTAGGCTTGCCTTGCTCGTAGCTGACTTCGAATCTAGGCTTCTCGCCATTTTCGTAGTAGCTGATCCACTTGCCATGGCGTTTGCCGTTCTGGTAGCTCTTCTGCCAAGTCCGTTTTCCCTCTTTACTAAAAACTTCCCACTGGCCGTCGGCTCTTCCATCCTTAAATAACACGCTCTTGCAGATTTGGCCATTGGGAAACCAATATTTCCACTCTCCCTCGAACACGCCCATCTTGTAAGTGCCTTCAACATACTTTTGGCCGTCGCGGTAAAACTCGACATAGATGCCATCGTTGACTTTCCGATCATCCGAGAGCCAAGCAATTCCGCGATCGATGCGCGGAGTTTTGTCTTCGTAGACGTTTTTTACGACCTGTCGATGGATCACCCGCGCCGCCGGCTCCGATTCTGGCTCGTCGAGGTAGATGGGCGAATCATCACTTTGGGTCTGTTGCGCAAGAGACCAACAAGCCTCTGCAGCGAACAACCCCGTGAAGATCGCCGTGAAGATTGCCGTGAAGATTGCCGTGAAGAGCTTAGGAAAAGCCGAGGCAACAAAGCGCATAGAGGTTCGATGGATGAAATACATGGGCACGACTTCTCCGCCTCACTTGGTACGAGAGCTAAGATAGATTTGGCAAACCTTTAGTATGCCACAGGCAAGGCAAACTACCAACCATCGGGCGAGCGATTACTGCTAGAAATTCTTAATACCTGGGCTTTTCTAGCTACCGAATATTCCGAATCTTACAGTCCTGACGCCTTGCCATGTGTCGGTCAGGCTCGCCAACCGTCAGCCAAGCAAGCGTTTTTTTCGACCACCAAAATACCGTCGCGAATGGCGCAAATCTCGCCGATGTTGCCCTCAACCGTTTGATCGTGGTTTACGACTTGGGCACCCGAACCAATCCGACAATTCTTATCGACGATGGCCCCCTGGATCCTGCTGCCAGCGCCGATGCCAATGGGCGGCAATTTGGCGTCGCTGGCCGCCCCGAGACTTCCAGGCATCTCGTAATTGTCGGCCCCCATAACAATCGAATTACGAATCGTAACGTCGCGGCCGATGTGGCAACGGAGGCCGATCACGCTGTTCTCGATTCTAGCCCCAGGTTCAATGATGCAGCCATCCGCCACCAGGCTACGCTCAATCGTTGCCCCATCGATCCGGGTCGGGGGAAGAAAACGTGGCCGCGAAAAGATCTGCGATCTCGACGTGGCAAACTCAAACGGCGCTGACGACTGCGCCAACTGTAGGTTCGCTTCGAAATACGAACCAATCGTACCGATATCTTCCCAGTAGCCATCAAATAAATGCACTTGAACGCGCCGGTCATCAATCAACGACGGGAACACTTCCTTGCCAAAATCTTGATGATCACTATTGTCCAGGGCGTCCACCAACATCTCGCGACTGAAAAGATAGATCCCCATGCTGGCCAAACAGCTACGCCCATCGCTCACGATTCCGTGGGCATCGATCCAAGCGGGGTCCATGCGGGCTTCGTCCAGTGCTTGCTCGGTCTTTGGTTTTTCGGAGAAACCGGTGACGCGCCCTGTGTCGTCCACTTGCATAATCCCCAAAGCCGAAGCTTCGCGATCGTAGACCGGCTTGGCTGCGATCGTGACATCGGCCCCAGACTTCTGATGCGTTTTGAGCATCGCGGCAAAATCCATTCGATAGAGCTGATCGCCCGAGAGGATCACGACAAAGTCCGTATCGGATTGTGTCAGATAACGCAGGTTCTTCCGTACCGCGTCCGCGGTGCCCTGATACCAGTCGGTGCCATCGGTCATGGTCTGCTGAGCGGCCAGTATTTCGACAAATCCGCCGCTGAAGTTGTCGAATCGATAGGTACCACGAATATGACGGTGCAGACTGACCGAAAGAAACTGTGTCAGCACATAAATCCGCTTCAGGCCGCTATTGATGCAGTTCGACAGAGGAATATCGATCAACCGATACTTACCTGCCAGCGGCACCGCCGGCTTCGACCGATACTTGGTCAGAGGCATCAACCGCGCCCCTTGGCCACCGCCCAAGACAACTGCTACGACATTTTTCATGACCACTTCCTGACTTGAATCACTGCGGACAGATCGAGTCACACGATTAAAGATGTCCAACCGATCAAACCACTTTGACGATCGTGAAATCCGCTCTAAGCGTGGTTCTTATCCCTTGACGACAAAGTTTACCAAACGCTTTGGCACGACGATAGTTTTTATAATCTTTTTGCCGTCTATTAATTGATTCACTTTCACATCTGCCCGTGCAATTTCCTCAATGCTCGCCTTATCGGCATCCGCGGGAACGGTGAGCTTGGTCCTGACCTTGCCATTGATCTGTACGGGAATCTCTAGCTCGTTTTCCACCAACAAGGATTCATCGCAAACGGGCCAAGATTCGTAGGTGAGTGTTTTACCGTTTCCCAAAATCTGCCATAATTCTTCGGCAATATGCGGGGCAAAAGGCGCCAACAGCAACACAAATTGCTCCATTGCCTGTTTCGATCGACGGTCTTGCTTGGTAAAAAAGTTCGTGAACTCCATCATCCGTGCGATCGCCGTGTTGAACGACAATTTGGCAATATCGGCAGTCACCGCTTTGATCGTCTTGTGCAAGACGCGATTCTGCTCGTCGGTCAGCGGATAGTCACCGATGGCGATGTTGAGTTGCATGCTCTCTGCTTGGTCGTCAACGATCATTCGCCAGGCCCGGTTCAAAAAACCGTAAACGCCGTTTACCCCGTCCATGTTCCAAGGCTTCATTTGCTCGAGTGGGCCCATGAACATTTCATAGAGACGAAGCGAATCGGCCCCATATTCCGTAACGACCGTGTCGGGATTAATCACGTTGCCACGGCTCTTCGACATCTTCTCGTTGTTCTCGCCCAGAATCATCCCCTGATTCACCAGCTTTTGAAACGGCTCGATCGTAGATACAACACCACGGTCGTAAAGCACCTTGTGCCAGAAGCGAGCGTAAAGTAAATGCAACACTGCGTGCTCAGCGCCGCCGACATAAAGGTCAACTGGCATCCAGGCTTTTTCGATTTCAGGATCGATCGCTGCCTTACGATTCGTCGGATCGAGAAAACGTAAATAATACCAGCACGAACCGGCCCATTGTGGCATGGTGTTGGTTTCACGTTTGTAGCGCACACCATCGATCACCCGATAGAGCCAATCGTTGGGCGCCTTGTCGAGCGGTGGCTCCGGGCGGCCGTGCGGCTTGAAATCTTCTAAGTGCGGCAGATCGACCGGCAGCTGTGCTTCGGGCACAGCACGGACCACGCCCGTTTTGTTTCCGTCGGCGTCGACTTCGTGGAGGATCGGAAACGGCTCGCCCCAAAACCGTTGCCGGCTGAAGAGCCAGTCGCGGAGCTTGGTGTTGACTGCCTGAGCGCCAAGGCCGTTATCGGCCAACCATTCGGTGATCTTCGTTTTGAATTCCGCCGTCGGCAGTCCGTCGAAATCGCCCGAATTGATCGCCGTGCCGTGGCCAGCGTAGACCTGCTCACCTGCGAGGATCGCGGCACGCTCTTCCGAGGCAGCCGACACGCCAGGGTCGACGACAGCTCGGACAGGAATATTGAATTGCTTGGCAAACTCAAAGTCGCGCTCGTCATGAGCGGGCACCGCCATAATCGCACCGGTACCGTAGCTGATCAGCACATAGTCGGCGATCCAGATCGGCACGAGTTCACCATTGACTGGGTTGATCGCATGGCTACCGGTGAAGACTCCGGTCTTGACTTTGGCCAGTTCCGTACGGTCCATGTCACTTTTGAGTGCCGCATTTCTCACGTACTCCCGTACCGCGGATCGTTGCTCGGGCGTCGTGATCGCTTCGACGAGTGGGTGCTCTGGAGCGATGACCATATACGTGGCTCCGAACAGGGTGTCAGGCCGCGTCGTATAGACTCGCAGAGAAAAAGATTCATTCGGCTCGGTGGCGATCTTCACCTGTTCCATCTGGCTTCTGTTATCGCCATATTCAGCTGACGCGGAATCGGCGATGCAGCCTCCGCGATCGACCTGAAACTCCACCTCGGCGCCCGTACTCCGACCGATCCAGTTGCGCTGCAGCGCTTTCACCCCTTCTGACCAATCAAGTCCTTCCAAATCTTTTTCCAGCCGACCCGCATAGGAAGTTATCCGCAACATCCACTGCCGCAGCGGGCGCCGTTCGACAGGGTGGCCACCCCGTTCGCTTTTGCCGTCGACCACTTCTTCGTTCGCAAGCACCGTACCAAGTTTCGGGCACCAATTGACCGGTGCTTCACTTTGGAAGGCCAAGCGATGCTCGTCCTGATACTGCCGAACCGTGTCTTCGCCCTCAGCCGCGACTGCTGCGGGAATCGGCAGCTCACTGATCGGTCGACCCCGTTGTTGCTCGGCATCAAACCACGTGTCGTAGATCTGCAAAAATATCCACTGTGTCCAGCGGAAGTATTCGACATCGGTCGTCGCTACTTCGCGCGACCAGTCATAGCTGAAGCCGAGCATCTTCATTTGCCGACGAAACGTCTCAATGTTTTTTTCTGTTTGTGCGCGCGGGTGTTCGCCCGTCTTAATGGCGTGCTCCTCGGCCGGCAATCCAAACGAATCAAAACCCATCGGGTGCATCACCGTCTTGCCCTGCATGCGGGCAGCTCGGCAGACAATGTCGGTCGCCGTGTACCCTTCGGGATGTCCCACGTGCAGTCCATCGCCGCTGGGGTAAGGAAACATGTCTAGCGCATAGAGTTTTTCACTGGCGGGGATCCGCGGCGTGGCAAACGTTTTTTGTGCCTCCCAGAAGGCCTGCCATTTGGGTTCGATCGTGGCCGGGTTGTAACGAGGCATAAATAATGAATTCGGATGGCGGAATGGGGGAGACGGAACTTTTAGCTGTTAGCGAGCTGCGGCGCCGGCACGAATTGCAAGAGTTGGTCGGCCAGCGGCCAGCGGAGCCCCGATTCTAGCGACCCTGCTCCGTGGCGCAAACCGCGTTGCCCGTTGACTTTGCTGCCCGCCGCCAATTACGATGGCCGGTTTATCCATTGCCGCGGCGGGGCCGCTTCTGCGGGGAGATCATGGAAAAAACCAAAGTCGCCATCATCGGATTGGGAACCGTCGGCTCGGGCGTCGCACGCCTGCTGCTCGATTACGGCGACCGGACCGCCCGCCACGCCGGCCGAACCCTCTGGCTCGAAAAAGCGGTCGTCCGCGATCTGGCTCGGCCCCGCGACTGTGAGCTTCCCGCAGGGGTGCTCACTGACCAGTTGCAGGCCGTCATCGACGACCCCAATATCAAGGTCGTCGCCCAACTGATCGGTGGGTTGGAACCGGCTCGCACAGTCATGCTCCAATTACTGGAAAGCGGCAAAGATGTCGTCACGGCCAACAAAGCGCTGCTGGCTGAGCATGGGCCAGAGATCTTCGATCGCGCGCGTGAGTTGGGCCGTTGCGTTGCCTTTGAGGCTTCGGTCGCCGGTGGTATCCCAATCATTGCCAATATCGGCCAATGTCTGTCGGCAAATCAGATTCTATCGCTGCACGGCATTCTCAATGGCACCAGCAATTTTATTCTTAGCAAGATGCACGAAGAGGGCTCCGCCTACCAAGAAGTCGTCGCCGATGCCCAGCGGCTCGGCTACGCAGAGGCAGACCCAGCCATGGATGTCGACGGTACCGACGCCGCCCAAAAATTGGCGATCCTCGCACATTTAGGTTTTGGTGCCCGCGTCCATTGGGACGAAATTCCGCGTACTGGTATCGACACCCTCGACATCGCCGACGTGCGCTACGCCCAAGAGATGGGCTACAAAATTAAGCTCCTGGCCGTCGCCCAACTTGTCGACGACGCATTGGAGCTGCACGTATCGCCGACATTGGTGCGCTCCGGCCGTCCACTGGCCGAAGTGGGTGGTCCTTACAACGCAGTCCGCGTCGTCGGCGATGCAGTGGGCGAGTTGTTGTTTTATGGCCCAGGTGCTGGCCAAATGCCAACCGCTTCGGCCGTGGTGGCCGATATGATCGACACCGCCGTTGGCCGTTCACCCATTACCTTTCGTACGCTCGAATTATGGTCCGACCGTCAAGCCCGCGTCGCCCCGGCCGACTATGCCAACGCCCGCGGACGGTTTTATTTGCGCGTGACAGTCGATGATAGCCCGGGGGTACTGGCGCAGATCACTCATGCCCTGGGCGAGCAAACCATTTCGATCGCGTCGGTGCTGCAGCATGAGGCCGAAGCCGACGGGCCATCTACTGCGACGCAGGCTACTGGGAGACGGGCGATTCCGCTAGTGATTATGACGCACGAAACTACCGAGGGGGCTGCGAGCAAAGCCTGCGAAAAGATGAAGCAACTCGATTGTGTCCAAGCTCAGCCTGTGCGTATGTGGGTAAGGGACTAATGAAATACGCAATCATCATTCCTGACGGTGCTGCCGATGAGCCGCAAGACGCGCTCGACGGTCGCACGCCCCTTGAAGCCGCCCACACCCCGGCAATGGATGCTTTGGCCGCCGCTGGCGTCGTCGCCCGCGCCTGCCACACTCCCAGCGTGCTCCCTGCCGGCTCCGAAGTTGGCAACATGAGCCTCTTGGGGTACGACCCACTCGTCAACTTCACGGGTCGAGCGCCAATCGAAGCCGCCGCCCAAGGCATTCAGTTGGCCGACGAAGATTGGGCCATTCGCTGCAATCTGGTGACAGTCGAAGACCAAACAATGCGCGACTTCACCGCAGATCATATTTCGACCGGGGAAGCGACGGAGCTGCTTGCCACGGCTCAGGAAGCGCTTGGTGGTAACGGCCTGGAGTTCGTCCCAGGCGTCAGTTATCGTAATTTGCTACTCTGGCGCGGGGCTGAGCAACCGGCGCCGTTTTCGATGGACATGCGAGCGACGCCGCCGCACGATTTGACCGACAAGTCGGTGCTCGACGATTTCCCCCGTGGTCCTGGTAGTGACATCTTGAATGAACTGATGGGGGCGACGGGCAAACTGTTTGCCGACCACCCAGTCAACAAGAAACGCATCATCGCCGGAAATCTGCCAGCTACTCATGTCTGGCTCTGGGGCATTGGCAAAGCACCCAAATTACAGCCATTTGCCAAGGCCTACGGCCCGCAAGGTGCGATGATCACGGCCGTCGATCTGCTCCGGGGTCTCGCTTCGCTCGTCGGCTGGCAACGGATCGAAGTCCCAGGGGCGACCGGCTATACCGACACCGATTACGCTGCAAAGGGCAAATACGCCGTCGAAGCCCTGAACAAGGTCGACCTGATATGTGTCCACGTCGAAGCCCCCGACGAGGCCTCGCACGAGGGCGATTGTGCTGCGAAAGTAAAAGCAATTGAAGAGATTGACACGCATGTGGTCGGCCCACTTGTCGGAGCCATCCAATTGCACGGCGACCATCGCGTGATGATCTCGCCCGACCATCCAACGTTCCTGAAGACCAAAACCCACACCCACGGCAATGTTCCCGTCATCCTAACTGGCACTGGAATTCAGCCCGATCGCTTCACCAGCTACGGCGACTCCAACGCGGCCCAATCCGAGTTAGCTTTCGAGGAAGGCTGGCAAGCGATGCGGTATTTTATCGGAGAACGATGAGTTTAATTGTTCAAAAATTTGGCGGCACGAGCGTTGCCGACGCTGAAAAGGTACGGGCTGCGGCCCGCCGCGCGCTGCGCGCCCAGCAGCAAGGTCACCAGGTCGTTATGGTGGTGAGCGCGATGGGCAAAAACACCGACATGCTGGTCGATCTGGCTGGCCAGGTCTGCGACAACCCGCCGGCGCGTGAGATGGATGTGCTGCTCTCCACCGGGGAACAGGTAACGATGTCAGTGATGGCGATGGCGATCCATGACCTCGGCGGCAAAGCAATCAGTCTCACCGGCGGTCAGATGGGGATCCGTACCGACTCCAGCCACACGAAAGCTCGCATTCAGTCGATCTCAACAGACCGCATGAAAAAACTGCTCGACAAGGGCAACATCATCATCGCCGCCGGTTTTCAGGGCGTTGACGATGATCTCAACATCACCACGCTCGGCCGCGGCGGTAGCGATACCTCGGCTGTGGCACTGGCCGCCGTGTTGGGGGCGGAAATGTGCGAGATCTACACCGACGTCGACGGCGTATTTACAACCGACCCGCGGCAAATCGCCGACGCCCGCAAGATGTCTAACGTTAGCCACGACGAAATGCTCGAGTTGGCCAGCCTCGGTGCTGGCGTGATGCACAGCCGGTCGATTGAATTCGGCAAAAAATTCAACGTGCCCATTCATGTCCGCAACAGTGGCGTCTTTACCGACGAACCGGGCACCATCATCGGTCCGATCGCCGAATCGGAGAATCGCGCCGTCAGCGGTTGTGCGTTAACCAAGGAAGAGGCGCGCCTAACCGTCTTTGGCGTGCCCGATAAGCCAGGCGTGAGTTTGACGATTTTTGAAAAGCTGGCCGGCGAAAACGTCGCGGTCGACATGATCATGCAGACCGCTGGTCACGACGGACGGGCCGACATTTCCTTCACCGTCCTCGAAAGCGACCTGCAACGAGCATTGGCAGCCGTCGAAGAATCGGCTGCCGCTGTTGGAGCCGCGGGTGTGGCCCACGAAGCGAATGCCTCCAAGGTGTCGGTTGTCGGCCTCGGCATGGCGACGCAATCCGGAGTGGCTGATCGCATGTTCCGAGCGCTGGCCGAGGCGACCGTCAACATCGAGGCGATCACCACCAGCGAAATAAAAGTTTCCTGCTTGGTCGCACGCGAACAGGGCCTCGAAGCGCTTCGCGCCGTCCACGCCGAATTCGAGTTGGGGCGTCCGCCCGAAAAACGAGTCACCTTCGCCGATTCACTCGCTGCGGCCAGACAGGCCAAAGAGGCCGACGCCGTCGCGGTTGTGAGCCGACTGCAGGCGATGGAAGAGCTGACAATCCATGGCGTGGTGCTCGACGATTCACAGGCCCTCGTCACCCTGACCGACGTGCCTGACAGCCCCGGTATTTCCGCCGACATCTTCGAGGCAGTCGCCGCCGACGGCAGCATGATCGACATGATCGTACAAGGTGTCGGTGCCAACGGCAAAACCAGCGTCAGTTTCACTACTGCCCAAGCGGTCACGCAATCGGCCGCTTTGGCAGCAGCGAGCGTAGTGGAAACACTAGGGGGCACGGTCGAGAGCAATCCGAGTATCGCTATCCTCTCGGTAACCGGTGTGGGCATCCGCAGCCACACCGGAGTCGGTTTGCGGATGTTCCGCGCCCTCTCTCACACCGGCATCAACGTTGAGCTAGTCAGCACCAGCGAAGTGAAGGTCAACGTCGTCGTCGCGGGCGACAAGGGAGCGGCAGGCTTGGCAGCACTTCAAGAGGCTTTTGCCGACGTGATTGGGTGAAGGATGTACGATTGATGATGTGAAGCGACAAGATCATCAATCGAACATTTTACATCTAACATCCCCCCTACATCTCGCCCTCCCCGATTACATCATTAAGCACATCTTCGCTCACGTAGATCGGCAGTTGCGGGTCGCACGTCACGGCCACGGCAATCGCATCGCTGGGCCGAGCGTCAACTTCAATCAGCTCACCCTCGCAGCGCACTCGCAGCGCCGCGAAATAGGTGTGGTCCTTGAGCTCCGTGATTATCACGTCCTGAAAGTCACCACCGAGCGACTCCACGGCGTTGACCAATAAATCGTGCGTCAGTGGCCGGGGCGTTTCCTTCTTTTTCACCCGGGCATCAATACTCATCGCCTCAAACAGACCGATCAATATCGGAAAGGTCCGATCGCCTTCAAATTCCTTGAGGAATATCACTTGCTCGCCAGAGGTTTCGCGGATAATTATCCGGGTAAGTTCCATGAGTACGGGCATTGTCAGCAATCCTAGCAAGCTTTATTTTGGGGGAGTACAAGCTTGTTTCATTATAGGAATGAGAAAAGTGTTTGGGATAGGGTGCGAATCGAGTCGCCTACAACTTCGCAAGCGAAGTTTCCACCGCCGCGAGTTGCTGCTCGACTTCGCCCAGCTTATCGCGTTCCGCCTGCACCACATCGGCCGGTGCACGGCTGATGAAGTTTTCGTTACTGAGCTTGCCGTTGATCGTTTTGACAAACTTTGCGAGGTTGTCGCGTTCGCCCGTGAGCCGTTTTTTCTCGGCGTCGGCGTCGAAGAAATCGCTGATATCTAAGTGGACTTCCATTCCCTCTAACGCTTTGCTCGCGGCATTCGCCGGGACCGGCACGTCCGCACCGATCGCTGTTGCCGTGGCCCGCGCCATCGACTCGAAATAGGGCAGCATCGGCAACAAAAGCGACTCGGTCGACGCATCGCAACGCGCGCTAAAGCTGACCGACTCTTTGAGTGGAATATTATTCTCGGTGCGAATGTTGCGGACCGCCGACATCACCGCCTGGAACTGGGCAAACTGTTTTTCAATCGCCTGGTCGACACGTGTGGTTTCAGGTTCGGGCCAAGGAGCGATGCAGATCGATTCAGACGCCCCCAAGGGCGACGCTAAGCCACGCGTGTTGGCGACACTACCCAGCAGCTGCCACACTTCCTCGGTCAAAAACGGAATCATTGGGTGCAACAACCGTAACAGCGTGTCGAGCGCATCGGCCAGCACGCGCTGGGCGACCGCCCGTTGCTCTGGCACCGCGAAACGCGCTTTGATCATTTCAACATAAAAACTACAAAAATCGTCCCAGGCAAAACTGTACAACTCGCGAGCCGCGTCGGCGTAACGGAATTCGGTGAGGGCCGTCGTTACTTCGCCAGTGATCGTTGCCAGACGACTTAGTAGCCAGCGGTCTTCGAGTAGGAGCTGGTCATCAGAGACAGGCGCCGCTACATAACCTTCGAGGTTTATCAGCGCAAACCGCGAGGCGTTCCATAGTTTATTACAAAAATTGCGGCCCAGCTCGAAGCGCTCGCTAACAATCGCCCCGCGCGGCAATGCTTCGTCTTCGTCTGTTTGAGCCCACTGCGTGCTGAACGGTTTCTTGCACTTTTCACATGTCACGCGCGGCAAAATACGATTCTTCTTCGTCTGTTTGAATTGCGATTGGCAGTGCGGACACTCGAACTCAACCGGCATCCGCACGTCTTGCGTCTCGGTTGTCAGATAAGCGATGCCAAACCGCAGTGCATCGGCGCCAAACTTTTCAATGACATCGAGCGGATCGACTCCATTTCCCTTTGACTTCGACATCGTCTCGCCGTAGCCGTCGAGAATCTTGGGGTGTATGTAGACATCCGAAAACGGCACCTCGCCCGTGTTGTAGATACCGGCGAGTACCATCCGCGCGACCCACAGCGTGATGATGTCGCGTGAGGTGATCAGCGTGCTGGTTGGGTAGAATTTTTTCAGCTCGTCCGTTTTATCGGGCCAACCCAAGGTCGAATGCGGCCATAGGGCTGAGCTAAACCAGGTGTCGAGAACGTCCTCTTCCCGGACGAAACCGGCAGCTTCGACCTGTTGAATCAGACCTGGGTCTTCCGTCTGTAGACAAAAGTAGGCCGTACCAGCGAACGTGTCGGGATCCCAGTCATGGTAAAAAGCACAAACCTGATCGGCGTCGCCTGCAAGGTTTTGCGAATAGATCGGCTTTGACTGGACAACAACACTTTGCTTTTCTTCTGCGCCGGAAAAAGGACGGGTCCACACCGGTATCCGATGCCCCCACCACAACTGCCGACCAATCGGCCAGTCGCGTTTTTCGCTCAGCCAATCACGGTAGCCTTTGGCGTAGCGCTCAGGCGTGATCTTCACGCGCCCATCGCTCACGGCATCCATCGCCGATTGGGCAAGCTCACCCATCTTCACAAACCACTGATCGGCCAGATACGGCTCGATCGGAGTTTTGCTGCGGTCGCTGTGGGCAAGGTCGATTTCGCGGTCTTCGATTTCGACCAAGAGTTCGGCCGCTTCCATATCCTCAACAACCGCTGCCCGAGCCTTTTTCATCGTGAGGCCGCGATACTTCTCCGGCACGCTATCGTTAAGCGTGCCGTCCGTGTTGAGGATGTTGATCGCGCCGATATCTTGCCCATCACCTGTAATACTGCGTTGCCAAACTTCGTAATCGTTGGCGTCGTGTGCTGGTGTGATTTTTACGCAACCGGAGCCGAGTTCAGGTTTGGCCCAAACGTCGGCGATGAGCGGAATCTCTCGACCGGTGAGGGGAAGTCTTACCATAACGCCACGTAGGGCCATATCGCGAAGTTGGATCAACTGCGGGAGGATCGCTTGGCGTCGATCGCCAGCAGCCCCGATCTGCGCTTCGATCGCTGCTTTATCTTTTTCGGGCGCGGCCGCAAGTTTTTCACGCAGCTCCGCTTCGACCTTATTGAGTTGCCCGGCCGGGTCGGGATGCACGGCAACCGCGGTATCACCGAGCATCGTTTCCGGACGCGTCGTGGCGATCGTCACATGGGTCGGCTCGCCGGCTTGGGGCCCTGTCCCATCGACGCCGACGACCGGATACGAAAAGTGCCAAAAATGACCCTGCTTCGCTTCATGAAATACTTCGTCGTCGCTGACGGCGGTCTGCAGAAACGTATCCCAATTCACCAACCGTTTGCCGCGATAGATGTTGCCATCTCTGAACAGCTTAAAAAACGTCTCGCGCACCGCGCGGGCGCATTGATCGTCAAGCGTAAACCGGGTTCGCTCCCAATCGCAACTCGCGCCTAGTTGCTTGAGCTGCCCAAGTATGCGTTTTTCGTACTGCTGTTTCCACTGCCAAATGCGATCGACCAATCCCTCACGCCCCAGGTCATGCCTACTTTTTCCTTCCTCTGCGAGTATGCGCCGCTCGACAACTGCCTGCGTAGCGATGCCCGCATGGTCAGTGCCTGGCATCCACAACACATTAAAACCTTGCATCCGCTTCATGCGGCACAAAATGTCTTGCAGAGTGTTGTTGAGCGCATGGCCCAAATGCAACGCCCCTGTCACGTTCGGTGGCGGAATGACAATCGTAAACGGCGGTTTGTTCGACGTCGGATCGGCGTGGAAGTAACCTTTTTCTTCCCAGAACGGATACCACTTTTTCTGTGCGGCATCGTGGTCGTATTGGGAGGGGAGTTCGGCGAGGGAGCTCATTATCGTTGTGGTAGACATGGTTCTTGGAGTTTCAGTAATATCTGTGGCGAAACGAGGAGGCTTCACGCGCCCCGAAGCTTCCGCTCAGGCTCAATAAAAAATGACCCGAATCAGTGCCGAAGCCTAACTTTTTTGCCTTAGCGCCGTAGCGTGAGAATTTCTCAAGTCTCGTTCTTGCAAAGTTTATATTCAATACTGTCGACCAGCGCCGCCCAGCTCGCTTCAATCACGTTTTCATGGACGCCGACAGTGCCCCAGGTGTCGTCGCCGTCGCGGGTTTCGATTACCACCCTGACGCGGGCCGCAGTCGCGGCGTCGGAGTTGATTACGCGGACTTTGTAGTCGACCAGGTGCATGTCGTTTAAGCTTGGAAAATGCCCGTTGAGGGCCTTTCGCAAGGCGGCATCGAGCGCGTTGACGGGGCCATCGCCCTCGGCGACGACGTGGCACACCTGGTCGTCGATCAATAGCTTCACCGTCGCTTCGGTAATCGGCTGCCCACCGCGACTGACGACACTGATGTGATACTGTACCAACTCAAAGTGCTGCAGGTAGGTGCCCGCCTCACGTTTGACCAGCAAATCGAACGACGCCTCGGCCGCTTCGAACTGATAGCCTTGATTCTCCAGGTCGACGACTTGCTTGAGAATACTGTTCATCAGCTCCTTGTCGTGTTCCAGATTGTGCTTGGTCGCTAGGGCAATGATGTTCGACCGGCCCGATAGTTCGCTGACCAGCACGCGACGCTCGTTACCGACCGCAGCGGGGTCAATATGCTCATAGCTCGACGCCACCTTGGCGACCGCATGGACGTGCATTCCGCCTTTGTGGGCAAAAGCGCTCGGGCCGACGAATGCCTGGTCATTGCGGAAGTGCATGTTGGCGATTTCGTAAACGTAGCGCGACAACTCCGTCAGATGCTCAACGCCAGAGCCCGCAAAGACTTCGTAGCCCTCCTTTTTGATTGCCAAATTGGCGATCACCGAAATCAGATCTGCGTTGCCACAGCGCTCGCCCAAGCCGTTGATAGTGCCCTGCACGTGGACTGCTCCTGCTGCGATCGATGCCAACGAATTCGCCACGGCCAGTTCGCAATCGTTGTGCGTGTGAATGCCGAGCGGTTGGTCGACTTTGCTGGCAGCCTCTTGAGTGATCGCTGCCACCTCTTCCGGCAAGCTCCCGCCGTTGGTATCGCACATCACGACGATCGACGCCCCCGCCTCAGCGGCCGCTCGAATCGTCAGCGCTGCGTACTCAGGGTTGGCTTTCCAGCCATCAAAAAAGTGTTCGGCGTCATAGATCACCTGGCGGCCCTGCTCGGCAAGAAAGGCGACTGTATCGCGGATCATTTCCAGGTTTTCTTCCAGCGAGACGCCCAGCACCTTGGTGACGTGAAAGTCAGAAGTCTTACCGACAATGGTGATCACCGGTGCCTGCGATTCAAGCAGCGATTTCATGCCGATGTCATCCGCCGCGCTGATGCCTTTGCGCCGCGTCATACCAAATGCACAAGCCTTGCTGTTTTTGAGCGGCTTCTCGGCCAGCTTCTGGAAGAAATCGGCGTCTTTGGGATTCGACAGCGGATATCCGCCTTCGACGTAATCGAAACCGAGATCGTCCAATCGCCGGGCGATGAGCAGTTTGTCCTCGAGCGAAAAGTTGACGCCCTCGCCTTGGGCGCCGTCGCGTAGAGTCGTGTCGTAGGTTTCAATCCGGGTCATTGTTTTTGAACGCCATTCGTGAGTTTCTAAGCTCAGCCGCGTAGCGACGCAACGCCAGGCCGAGTTTCAACAAAAAAAGCCGCGAAGCTTTTGGGCCCCAGGGCTTGAATAACTATCGGTCAATCCCCGAACCCCCATTCCCCGGACCCCCAATCCCCCACGGCTGACGCTAACTCTAGTCAAGACGGGCAATTGCCCGTCTTGCCCTTTTGAAATTGACCCATAACAAGAATGTGATTATGTGAATCCGCTCAACTACGCTTG
>Ga0310121_10001948_pt1 | contig 20331 bp, 14 predicted proteins | sample CB27_Tmax_986_MG_FD_203504 | JGI IMG/M metagenome (GOLD analysis project Ga0310121, IMG submission 203504) | Marine microbial communities from Western Arctic Ocean, Canada - CB27_Tmax_986 | ecosystem: Environmental > Aquatic > Marine > Oceanic | place: Canada: Western Arctic Ocean | collected...
GGGCCAACCGAAACGCCGTTGTCTTTTGCCCATTTGATAAATTCAGAAACAATCAAAAAGTAACCTGGAAATTCCATTTGAATGATCACCTCCAGTTCAAAACTTAAACGCTCAGAGTAAGGTTCCCGAAATTCCTCAAACGGAACCTCCGGAGCATAAAGTTCATAAAGTTTTACCAATCGGTTTTTCAATCCTTTTTCGGCATCTTCGCGTAGTTTTGAATCAAGAGTTTCAGATTCTCTTGTGGCAATTTGCGGCAGAAATGTTTTTTTATTTTCCAGAGAGACATCGCATTGCTCTGCAATTATACTGGTATTATTCAATGCAGTCGGTGGAAGTTCCGCAAATGCCGAGAGCATTTCTTCCGGACTTTTCAGGTAACGCTGACTTCCAAGTTGTTGAGGAACACCTTCATCTGTCACTCTGCGCTGCAGGCCCATCAGCCAGAGAATATACTGTGCCTCAGCTTCTTCCGGAGTGAGATAAAGGCAGTCGTTTGTGCCGACGAGAGGAATATCGAGTTCATGTCCTAAACGTATTAACTGTTGGTTCAATTCCTGTTGTTCCGGAAGTCCTGTATTCTGTAGTTCAATATAATAACGGTTGCTAAAAACATCTCTGTACCAAAGCGCAACTCGACGTGCGTCATCCGGACGTCCGTCAAGAAAATGTTTGTTGATCTGTCCCTTCATTCCGCCGCTGAGGGCAATCAAACCCTCGTTATATTTTTCCAGCAGTTGATGATTGATGCAGGGGACTCCCTTGACTTTACCTTCGGTGTAGCTGAGGCTCGCCAGAAAACCCAGATTGTGATAACCCAGCCGATTCTGACAAAGAAATTGAGTCTGTCCAATGGAAGATTTTGCAGGTCCGGATTCGGTTAAAACCTCCTCAGGGTCATCTTCAATAACAGATGCACCCATTCCGATAATCGGCTTTAAGCCTTCTTCCTTCAAAGTGTGGAAAAATTCAACGGCACCAAACATGTTTCCATGATCGGTAACAGCACAGGACTCAAAACCATTTTTTTTGAGTGCAGTAACCAAATCTTTAATTCGGATTGCTCCCTCAAGCAGAGAATATTGCGTGTGAAGATGAAGGTGGGTGAACATTACTGTCTGAATTGTTTTTTGGAAGAGTGACCAGTATGCATCTTACATGAAATTAATTTTGCGGGCAAGATTCTTATGAGTATGTTGATTGGAATTTTGTTCCGAAACAGGCTGTATTCATGTCATCAGATTTACGATTAATACCGGCAATCTGGCTCATCTTTGATGTTTTAGAGTTGTCAACTCAGCCTGTTTGATGTAACCTGTTGCACAGACTAGAACTGAATTTAAATCTAAAAAATTAAGATTTTTCATATTTTTTGAAAAGACATAATTGCTGATGTTAGAGTATTTACGACCGGACAATCTTGAAGACGCACTTTTGACGTTAACTGAACAACCCTATACTTTACTGGCGGGTGGAACGGATTTTTATCCGGCCAGGGTTGGAAAGAAGATTACTGAAAATGTTCTCGATTTAAGCGGAATCCGCGGACTTCGCTCCATTCAGGAATCAGAGGAAGGCTTTTTACTTGGTGCACTGACCACATGGACGGATATAGTTGATTCTGATCTGTCGTCTGCATTCGATGGACTGAAGCAAGCCGCAAAAACAATCGGCGGTATTCAAACTCAAAACGCAGGAACACTTTGCGGAAATATCTGTAATGCTTCGCCTGCGGCAGATGCTGTTCCGAATTTAATGGCGCTTGATGCTGAAGTGAAGTTGAAATCTCTGCGGGAATCAAGGTCGCTTTCCCTTGAAGAATTTATTCTCGGAAACAGGAAAACTGCAATAAAAGCAGATGAACTAGTCAGTGAAATTTTCATTCCTCATCCTGGTAAAAATGCTGTTGGAAATTTTAAGAAACTGGGAACACGCAGCTATCTCGTCATTTCAATTGTGATGGTAGGAGTGGTAGTCGAATTGAATGAAGAGGATGAGGTTATGGAACTAAAAGTTGCAGTTGGTGCATGCTCGCCTGTCGCAAAACGGCTCAGGTTGCTCGAAGAAGATGTGGTTGGACAAAAGATAAATTCAATAGAAATACAACCCCGACATTTGGAATCGCTGCAGCCGATAGATGATATTCGTGCTTCTGCTTCTTTTCGAAAGATCGTGACTCCGGAACTTTTAAAGCGCGCTATTCAGGGAGTGAAACAGAAATGAAGAATACCGAAAAAACCTCAGTTTCATTTATATTGAATGATGCTCCACAAACCATTTCCGTCAATCCTCTGAGCCGGTTTTCCGAAGTGCTCCGCGAGGATTTAGGATTGACTGGAACCAAAGTCGGTTGCGATGCCGGCGACTGTGGAGCATGTACAATCCAAATTGACGGAGAACAACGTTATGCGTGTTTGACAGCCGTTGCCCAACTTGAAGGCCGCAATGTCCGAACAGTGGAGGGGCTTTCAAAGAATGGGAAACTGACACCTCTTCAACAAGCGTTTCTTGATGAAGGTGCAGCACAGTGCGGAATCTGCACTCCCGGAATGTTGATGGCGGCACAATCGCTGTTGGATCACACACCGAAACCCTCGAAACTTCAGGTTCTAGACGTATTAGGCGGCGTGTTGTGCCGCTGTACAGGATACACTAAAATAGTTCAGGCTGTACTCAAAGCCGGACAATCTTCATCTTCTCAATCTACTCCTGAAATCAATAATCAGAAATCCGTCGGTACCCGGATGGAGAAAGTTGACGGGTACAAAAAAATTACGGGTGAAGAAATTTTTGGTGCAGATCAGGCTCCGGAAGATGCACTTTGGCTCAGGGCTGTACGCTCCCCGCATCCACGCGCAAAATTCACACACGCCGATCCTGAAAAAGTACTGCAGAATTATCCCGGATTGGTCAGGGTTTTGACTGCAGACGACGTACCTGGAAACAATGGTTTTGGAATTTACCCCCATATTAAAGATCAACCCGTTTTAGCTAAAGATCATGTGCGCTTCAGGGGAGAAGCCGTGCTTGCTCTCGTTGGCGACCGGGAAAGTGTAGAATCTGTGTCAGATGATGATTTGGGTTTGAGATGGGAACCACTGGAGGCAGTCCGTGGCTGGGAGGGGGCACTATCCGGAAAATTGGAACCGGTCCAGGCCCAAATTCCGGATAACGTTTTGGCCAGGGGTTTTCTGAAAAAAAGGGATGTTGAAATAGCTTTTGCAGAAGCAGATTTTGTAGTAGAAGGACAATGGACTACTTCGGCAGTAGAACATGGTTACATTGAACCCGAAGCAGGATATGCCCGTAAGCTTGGCCAACGCCTGGAGATATTTGTCTGTACACAAACACCTTACATGGACCGTTCGGAAGTAGCCCAGGTTATGGGAGTTGATCCGGAACAGATTCGAATTATTCCATCTGCAGTCGGAGGGGGATTTGGAGGAAAATTGGACCTTTCTCTGCAACCTCTGGTGGCTCTTGCAGCCTGGATCCTGGAAAGGCCGGTGCGTTGTATTTACACGCGTCCGGAATCACTTGCTTCTAGTACAAAAAGACATCCGGTTCGGATGAGCGCCAAAGCCAGCTGTACCGGTGACGGTAAGTTGACCGCTTTTGAATATCATGGAGATTTCAATACCGGTGCCTATGCTTCATGGGGACCGACGGTTGCAGACCGTGTTCCGATTCACTGCAGTGGACCTTATTTAATACCGAACGTATTGGCAGAAACACGCGCTCTGCTCACCAACGAATCTCCTTCCGGAGCTTTCAGGGGATTTGGAGTGCCACAGGGAGCTGTTGCCCATGAAGCTTTGATGGACGAACTTGCAGAAAAGACTGCAATTGACCCACTTGAGTTCAGGATCAGGAACGCACTCCGGAAAGGTGACAAAACCGCAACCGGACAGAAGCTTGAAAACAGCGTGGGTCAGGTGGAATGCCTGGAAGCTCTTCAGGGACGCTGGAGAAAATGGCGCGCAGATGCAAAGACATTTAATAAAAATTCTAACCATATCAGGCGTGGAGTCGGTTGCGGAAGTGTCTGGTATGGCTGCGGAAATACATCATTGTCAAATCCATCGACAATGAAAGTTGGTATAAATGCAGATGGAAAAGTTACTTTGTATAATGGGGTAATGGATATCGGTCAAGGTGCAAATACGATCATGGTGCAGATTTGTGCTGATGCCCTGGGTCTTCCCGCATCTCAGTTTGAATTTGTAATGGGTGATACGGACCTGACTGCAGATGCAGGAAAAACTTCTGCATCAAGACAAACCTTTGTCTCCGGAAAAGCTGCACAACTTGCCGGAGAAGAATTGCGGGCACAAATTATTCGTCTTGCAGAAGCATCCGAAAACGTAAGTCTGCGCCTTGAACAAACCGACGATTCCGCTGGAGGCAAACTCATTGTAGAAGACGATATCGGCAGTCATGAAATAGTTCTTTCAGATATTCTGCCTCTGAAGGGTGGTGATGTGCTCACCGGAGAAGGTACCTTCGATCCGCCAACTACAACTCTTGATGAAAATCGACAGGGGAGTCCATATGCGACTTACGGATTTGGGGCGCACATTACCGAAGTGGAAGTAGATACTTTATTGGGAACAACCAAAGTACTGCGATTGGCAGCCGCACATGACGTTGGTAAAACCATCAATCCGACACAGGTTGAAGGACAAATCCACGGCGGAATCGCCCAGGGTTTGGGAATGGCTTTGATGGAGGAATATGTACAAACGGTCAGTGAAAATCTGCACGATTACCTGATGCCGACAGTGGGAGATATGCCTGAAATTGAAGTGATCCTGATTGAAGATCCGGAACCTTTGGGACCATACGGTGCTAAAGGAATTGGTGAGCATGCCCTGATTCCAACTGCACCCGCCATCCTAGGTGCTATCAAACATGCCGCCGGCGTTTCAATCCGTCATCTTCCGGCCACACCGGATCGGGTGTTTGCAGCTCTCCAGGAAGCTGGTAATAAATAATGAGCAATTCTGAACAAAAAAACACAACTGCAGAAAAAGTTAACTGTGACGCCTGTCCGATTCTGTGCAGAATCAGTCCCGGAAAAACGGGGTCTTGCGACCGCTACGGCAACGTTGATGGTAAGCTGAAAAGGATGGATCCCGTGATTTTCACGCAAAAGGCCGTCGACGGGAATGAAACGCTTGTTCCATTTGGAGAACAAACGCAGGAATGGGATGGTTCTTTACTCGCAAATGACGTTCCAGTGAATCCGGAAAGCATTTTTCCTACTGCTGTCGGTGCCGGAACAACCTATCCGGATTACAAGCCTGCTCCTTTTATCATCGGCAGCAGGCATAAGGATGTTGACATGGTGACAGTGGTCACGGAGGGGATTTTCAGTTACTGCAGCTATAAAATTAAAATCGATACCGATCGCTACGTTGGTCCGGAACAGGCGACTGTCCGTTGTCAAGGAGAAGCAGTAGGACACGTAATGACTGCGGAATACGGTTCGCAGATGCTCTCGCTTGGTGGAGTACATCACCTGACTGGAGGCAGCAAGCAGGAAGGTCGTGTGACTTGCCAAATGATGATGGATCTGGGGAACAAAAATGCAGTGGAACTGGAAGTGGAAGAAGGATCCAAATTGGTTGTCCAGGCCGGAGCCGCTCCGGTCATCGACGGTAATCAGGAGGAAAGAATGCGCGTCGGCTGCGGTTCAGCAGCGATTGGGATCTTTGCACAGCAGTGGTTTGGACACGTGGACGAAGTGATTGTGGTGGATGAGCATATCACCGGAATGCTTTCAGAACATCAGGCCGGACGTTTTTTGGGCATGGAACCTTCCGGAATTCGTGTTCGCGGCCGACGCTCCACTCCCGGCAGATATTTTCAGGTCGCCAATCCGGGACACGGCTGGGGTGGAACGGATGTATCTGATCCTCTTGAAATCATCGAACGTATCAAAACGGGTGTCGCATTTCCCGGATTGAGACTGCTGATGGTCAGCACAACAGGAGAGGACGCGGCCTACTTTGTTCTGGATGAAGATTTGAAACCCTGCGTACAACCAATTCCGGAAGTACTGCAAAAAGTAGTGGATCGGATTGGTGAAAACTGTGAACCCGCGCTCAGCAGCGTACTGTTCATGGCCGGAGCAGGAGGCAGTTTGAGGGCTGGAGTTACCGAAAATCCGGTGCGCCTGACGCGCTCTGTTCGGAGATTGCTCACGCGGACGACCTGCGGCGGCGCTCCCGCCTATATCTGGCCCGGCGGTGGGATCACAGTAATGGTTGATGTGACAAAAATGCCTGAAAATTCTTTCGGCAGCGTGCCCACTCCTGCCATTGTCGCGCCCATTGAATTCACCATGAAACTCAAAGACTATGAACTTTTGGGAGGACACATGGCTCAGGTGCGTCGACTTGAAGACATGACACAGGAGCGGGAAGCCAAAATCTCTAACTGGAACGATGACAATCCCTGGCCTTTCGCATAAAACTGTTTGCAATCTATGAAAAAAAAGTCAATTATTTTGACTGAAAATGTCTGAGTATTTAATCAATACGGTTGATTCACTCCTTCAACATAGAGAAATTCCACATCCGGAAAAATTAATCGCTGATGGCAGACAATCGTTTACATTTGCAGCATGGTCCGATTGATATCATTGCACATGTTGATGCACCGGAAGAAGTGCGTAAGCGTTTATATACGTCTGCGTCCAACAGATTTAGTACAGTCCTGGTTGAACTGGTTGCTGAAATGGATTTGCTAAAGCAGCCTTGGAGTGCAGACCTACCGGATCCTAAGGGCGGCATTGCTCAAAAAATGTGTTTCGCAGTGAGAGGTCCCGATATTTTTGTGACTCCAATGGCCGCAGTGGCCGGGGCAGTGGCGGATGAAGTTTTGGAAGCAATGCTGTATGAAGCAAAAAATACTGATCCATGTATTGAAGAAATTCAGAGAATGTATGTCAATAATGGAGGCGACATTGCTTTTTGGTTGAATGCCGGAGAGTCATTTTCAATTGGAGTTGTGGATAATCCGGGAATACCGGAACTGAATGCCAGGGTCAGCCTGGCTTACGAAAGTCCGGTACGGGGAATCGCCACTTCCGGCTGGCGGGGGCGTTCTCAAAGCTTGGGGATTGCTGATGCTGTAACAGTACTTGCTGGGTCCGCCGCAATCGCAGATGCTGCCGCCACACTGATCGCAAATGATGTGAACGTCAATTATCCGGGAATTTTAAAACGTCCTGCTTCTGAAGTAAAGGATGAGAGTGATTTGGGTATGCTTCCGGTCACAGTTGATGTTCCTCCATTACCCGTTGATCAAATTTCTGAAGCACTCAAAAGGGGAGGGCAGACCGCCGGGAATTTTATTCGGACCGGAAAAATAGAAGCTGCTTATCTTTCACTACAGAAGCAAACACTTGTTGTTGAAAACAATCTAAAAAAGGAATCAAATGAATGATTTGATCAAAGTCAGAAAAATCGTAACACACATCGAAAATATTTACCATGAAGGCGGCCCGGCTCACACGGAGCCAATCAAAAAAGGAGCAATCCTGATTGTTCTGGAAAACCCGTATGCAGGAAGTTATGTTGAAGACATCACACCGATGATGGAAGCCTTAAAACCAATTGGACTTGATGCGGCCAACCAACTCATCGAATTACTTGGAGGAGCAGATCAAATTCAAAGTTACGGAAAGGGCTCAATTGTCGGAGAAGCCGGAGAACTGGAACACGGCGCACTCTGGCATGTTCCGGGAGGATATGCCATGCGTGAGGCATTGGGCGGTGCGCTGGCCATCGTGCCTTCTGCCAAGAAAGTCGGCGGAATTGGCTGTAGGATGGATATTCCCATCACACACATCAATGCCTCTTATGTGCGCAGTCATTTTGACGCAATGGAAGTTTACGTACAGGACGCACCAAGAGCAAATGAAATTGTTTATGGACTGATCATGACAACCGGAGGACGTACTCATGCACGTGTAGGCGGATTGAAAGCCCGGCAGATTTCAGCAAATGACGGATTACGTTGAGAGATTTAAAAAAGATTGTCCTTTCCTGAGTTTTTGGGTGGCCTTCGAATCGACTTCATTTTGCGGATTCAGCACAACACCAAAGCGTTCCTGCGCTTCTTGAAGAGTGTAGTAGCCTCTTTGGACATCGTGCCGGACAAGATCCGGATTTCGGAGAAATGGATTTTCGTAACCACCGCCTCCGGGCGTTGATACCCGAATTGTATCTCCTGTCTGAACTAGAATATTTTGATCTTTGGACAGGTGTGGAGGAATGTAAGTTTCTCCATTTTGTTCAACTTGAACTTTATTCACACCGCCGTCTTTGCCTCCCAAAACGCCTTGAGGACCAAAGCGTCCGTGATCCATTACCATAGATACTTTTGCATTTCCTCTACGGAGTTTAATTTTATAATTTACTCCAAATCCGCCGCGCTGCTTTCCCGCACCTCCGGAACCTTCATGTAACGAATATTCTTCAAATAAGACTGGATAAAACTGTTCCATGACTTCAACCGGGGTGGTCTTGGAGATACCAATCGTTGAGCATCCGTTTGACAGGCCGTCACCGTTTAAGTTGCCTCCGTACCCTCCGCCGCTGATAACATACATCACATAGTTGCGGTTGTGCTTTGGGTCATATCCTCCGATACAGAGATTGCCGCTGGTTCCTGCAGGCGCTGCAAAAAGTTGCTCCGGTATTGCTTTAACCAGCGCACTAAACACAGCTTCTGCAATGCGCTGACTTACTTCCGCAGCACATCCGGACACCGGCCGCGGATATCTTGCGTATAAAAATGTGCCTTCCGGATCCTTGATATGCAGGGGTTCAAAGGTGCCGGCGTTTAGTGGAACCTCCGGAAAAATATGTTTGATGGCCAGGTAAACAGAGGATTTTGTTGTGGCAATAACGCTGTTCATCGGTCCCAAACAAGGTGGACTGGAACCGGACATGTCGAAATAAAGTTCAGTACCTTCTTTACGGATCTTCATCTCAATCCGCAAAGGTTCATTGACCACGCCGTCAGAATCCACAAAACCCTCTCCTTCATAAAGGCCGTCTGGAATTTCCTGAATTCGCGCCCGCATCTGTTGTGCAGCACGGCTTTTTAATTCTTTGATCGAGCTTGTTACAGTTTCAGCACCATATCGGTCGATGAGTTCCGTAAAGCGTTTTTCACCTACAGTCAGCGCTGCAGCCTGGGCTTTGATGTCGCCGATTCGCTGATCGGCAATGCGGATATTGGAAAGTACAATCGACAGAATTTCCTCGTCCAGGACACCGGCTTTGTAAAGTTTTACCGGAGGCAGGCGCAGTCCTTCCTGTTCCACTTCTGTCGCATTTGCTGAAAATCCACCCGGAACGGCTCCTCCGATATCGGGCCAATGTCCGGTATTGGCCAGCCAGGCAAACAGTTTCCCCTGGTAAAAAAACGGTTTTACAAAGCGTACATCCATCAAATGCGTTCCGCCAAGATAGGGGTCGTTGACTATATAAACATCTCCTGGCTGTAAATTCTTGGCCCGTTCAATCACACACTGAGTTCCGAACTGCATCGTCCCCACAAAAACCGGCAAACCCAATTCACCTTGGGCAATCAGTTCGCCGTTGGTTTTGTCATAAATACCGTCAGAACGATCCAGTGCCTCTGAAATCACTGGACTGAAAGCGGAACGTACGAAGACCAAATCCATTTCGTTGCATACCTGCTGCAATCCGCTTTGAATTACGGTTAAAGTAATGGGGTCAATATTTTTCACTGTGTTTCTTTCTTGAATTTTACAGGGTTACATAATTAGAGTGAAATGATCAGATTACCATCCAAATCCACTTCCACCTGATTTTCCGGTTCAACGATAATGGTTGTGTCAAATTGTTCAATGATAGCCGGACCTTTGAAACTTGCCTTTAGTGAAAGAGACTCCCTTTTGTAAATTGGGGTTTCTTTCCAGCCAGATTCAAACCAGACTTGACGGATTCCGGTTTTACAATCTTCAATCTGCGCTTTTTGTTCTGTTGTCGATATCAGTGACGTCAAGGGAACCGGCTTGCGGCGTCCAATGACTGCTGTGTGCAAGTTGACCAAAACCGCCCTGATTTCGGGAAGTTCAACTTCGAATCGATTCCAGTAGGCTTTTTCAAATGCAGTCTGCAATGATTCCCGAGTGAGTTTTGTATTCTGTACCGGAAAGTTTAGTATGTGCGTTTGTCCCTGAAACTGCATATCAACATCGTGAATGATGATCAATTCCTGAATCTCAACTCCCTCTGACTCAATGATTGTTTTACCAGCTTCAATTTGAGCAGTAAAGATTGCATCAACTTGATCCATCTCCGCCAGCGCTAAAGGTACATTTATTGAGTTCACATAATCATGTCTTACATCCGCAACTACGCATCCAACTGCATTGGTGATTCCGGGTCGCATTGGTACCAGGACTTTTGGAATACCCAATTCCTTTGCCAAAGCGACAGCGTGAAGGGGGCCGGCCCCACCGAAAGCAAACAACGCAAAATCTCGGGGATCATGGCCTCTCGCCAGCGAAACCAACCGCAGCGCACCTCCCATATTCATGTTGGCAATCTGCATAATCGCTGCTGCAGTTGCTTCTGCATCCTCCAATCCAAGCTGTGCTCCAACCTGCTCCTGCATCAGTTCACGTACCGTTTCCAGTGAAACCGGATTATCTACTGAAAGCAAGGCATCCGGATTCAATCGTCCGAGAACGAGGTTCGCGTCCGTAATGGTTGGTTTTTGGCCACCGCGTCCGTAACAAATTGGTCCGGGCTGTGCCCCCGCGCTTTCCGGACCAACCTGCAGTAATCCAGCGTCATTGACCCAGGCCAGACTTCCTCCACCGGCACCGATTGTATGGACGTCAACCATTGGAACATGGATTGGCATGGCGTATTCAATTTCAAGTTCAGAAGTAACCTGGGGAATTCCGTTGACGATCAATCCAACATCACAACTGGTTCCACCCATATCATAAGTCACGACGCGGTCAAATCCGGATTTAGAAGCAGTATATGCGGCAGCCATCACTCCGGAAGCGGGACCGGACATCACTGTTTTTACCGCGTCTGTTGAAACAATTCTGGAAGAAACCGTACCACCGTTTCCCTGCATTACCAGCAAATCTCTGGAATATCCTCCTTCTTTAAGTTTTTGCTGTAAGCGTTCAATATAACGATGCAGTACCGGCTGAATGGCGGCGTTGATTGCTGCAGTCGTTCCACGCTCATATTCACGAAATTCTGAAACCAATGCACTTCCACGGGTTATAAACGGATTTGGCCAAAGTTTTTTTACTATCTCTTCTGTTTTACGTTCATGAATATCATTTTTGTAGGAATGAAGAAAATGGATAATTACTGCTTCTACTCCGGATTCAAGCAGTTGCTCCAAAGCTTTCTGGACATCTGCTTCGTTCAGCTCTTCTACAATTTTTCCGTCGCAGTCAACCCTCTCTCTAACTTCAAGTCGCAATTCTCTGGGAATGATGCACTCAAAACTTCCTGTCATCCCGTAAGGTTTGGGACGGGTACGGCGTCCCAGTTCCAGAACATCACGAAAGCCCTGAGTTGTAATTAAACCCACACGGCTGATTTTACGTTCAAGCAAAGCATTGGTTGTTATGGTCGTACCATGGATGACGGTACTCAAAGTTTCCATAGTCACACCGGCAGATTCGAGCGCCTGCATTACACCAAATGCTTGATTTTCTGGAGTACTAGGAACTTTGGCGATTTTAACGCTTTCTGTTTCTGTGTCAAAGAGAACGAGGTCCGTAAATGTCCCTCCTACATCTACACCAACAATTTGAGTCATTAGTAATCTGTTTAGTGAAAATCTAATTTTTTATGTTTTATCACAAACACATAGAGTCTTGTGAATGGTCATTCTTTAAATAAAAGCCGATCATCAACTAACCACAGGAGTGGAAAGCAACCACAGTCCAAAAACTGTATAACTGATCATCAACACTGTTACCGGAACTTGTCCCAACAAGGTTTTGTTCCAGGATACTGCTGCATGCAGTTGAAGCAAATGATACACAATTACCGCTCCAATATGGACCAGTACAATCCCGGAGATCTGCATGTACCAGATCAAAACCGCAGATTCATAATTTGCCAGATGAGATGAAGATACAACCCAATTTGCAGTTCCAAAAATGTTCCAACCTACTCCAAATGGATCCGAGAGTGCAATTAAAGCATACTGAATATCAACAATAAATGTCGGTAAATAATGTGCAAAGTGATATCCGAAAGCAATAGGAATCATGGAAAATATAAAACTACCACTATGCTGAACATCCGGATTCAACCATGATGCAAGTCTTTGAGTTATATAAAAAGCAGCTGAAAATATAATAAATGTAGCAAACAGTCCTAAGGTGTTTGGCCAAATCATTTCCGTACGACCGGGAAACTCCAGCGGGTTTATTTCTACCAGCGACATCCACAAGAAAGTTTTTGAAAAGCCATCAAATGAAACCGTGGAAAGTACAAGTATGACAAAGGCAACTCCACCGTAAGGTAGCGTTTCAGACCGAAGCAATCCTGCACAAGGCCAACGGACTGCTATTCTCCTCAAGCTATTGTTGGATACTGATGATTTTAGATAAAACGGAGAAAGCCAGCTAACCATGCGGAAAAATACAGAAAAGGCTTCTCCGGTTTGCAACCAGTATTTCCCACCAAAAAATATTATTCCAAAAATTGTCACCAGAAAATACAGCAAAACCATTTTTGCCAATAAAGTTGGATCCATTGGCGAAGGATGGATCAATTCAAACCACGCAAAACCAAAAAATATGATGGTTGCAGGCCAATAGTTCCAGCGGTTTGATTTTCCTGAGGGTCGTTTTTCGAAATTTCGTGTTCCAGAAAAAAATGAGATCAGTTTCTGCATGGCGAGCCAGGGGCTGATTTTCCCCCAAATATTACCAAACAGTGCGGTTAGCATCGTAAACCCAATCCACCAAATCACCCAGACGGTCAACGGCAACAGATTCAGCTTTGGGTCCCGATTCCCTGTGAAACCAATCCACACTAATATCAGTAGTGTCAGCAATGAGAGTAGACTCAGCCAATAATTTGGCTGAACTTCACTTTCAGAGTTTTGCGAAATAAGATACTGTCCGGATAAAGGCCTGCGAAACACAAATATCATTGCCGCAAAAGTAAGTGCAACAACTGCTGCTCCACCCACTATGTATAATTGTGTGGGCAGAAGCATTACATGTCCACGAGTGCCGGCATGTGCAAAGCTAAGTTGTGGAATTATGAGGGCTACAGCTGCTGGTAAAAAACGTGTGGACATTTTGAGCAGTCTCTTTTGGATACTTCAATGAGGAGCTACAATCAAGTAACTCGGGCTTTTACACCAACATACCTGGCCAGAGGCTCCGGATTTGCGGTAAGTGCCAGAGGGTCAAATTCTTCTCTAATAAATCCATTTTCCATAAAAACTATCCGATCAGAAACACTTAAAGTACCTTCAATTTTCTGTTCAACCAGCAGTACTCCAACTTTTTCGGTTTTAAGTTTTTCAATAGTTTTAAAGATCGTTGCAATCATACTTGGCATCAAGCCTTCACTTGGCTCATCCATCAGCAGAAACTTAGGTTGAAGGCACAAAGCTCTGGCAGTTGCCACCATCTGTTGTTCGCCGCCGCTTAAAGTTCCAGATTTTTGTTTCATCCGGGTTTTCAAAACAGGAAATAATGAAAGAACCCAATCTAAAACATCCATGGAACTTTCCCTCACTAGAAGTCCCATTTTCAGGTTTTCTTCAACAGTTAGCTCTGAAAATAAACGCCGTCCCTGGGGAACATAACCAATTCCGTTTTTTGGAATTTGATGAGCCTGAAGTTCGCTTAAATTAACATCGTCCATTGAAATGCTGCCGGAATTGACTTCAACCAACCCCATGACACTTTTCAATAAAGTTGATTTTCCGGCTCCGTTACGTCCCAAAAGGCCTAATACTTCACCGTCCCTGACCTCCAGAGAAACATCGTTCAGAACCTGTACCTGAGCATACCTGCTTGAAATTCTATCAATTTTCAGCATCAACCTCCTAAATATGAAGTCTGGACAGCATGATTATTTTCAATTTCTGCGGGTGTCCCTTCAGCCAGAATTGAACCATTATCCATGACAGTGACGTATTCCGCCAAATTGAAGACAACTTCCATATTGTGTTCGATCAGAAGCACATTAACCGATTTTGAAATTTTTCGAATCAGTTGAGTCAGATTTTCAATTTCGACTTCAGCCAAACCCTGAGTTGGTTCGTCCAATATCAATAACTTTGGACCGGCAGCCAAGCTCATGGCGACCTCCAGCAGCTTTTGATGTCCGTAAGGTAAAGTTCCCGCGATTTGATTGTCAACACCTTCCAGCCCTACTTCAAGGAGATATTTTAAAACCGCCTTTTCAATATCAGCTTCGCTGACCATGCTCCATCTTTCGAGGAGCGGAGTTCCTTTTTGCTGTGCTCTCAAATTTCTTTGTACAGACAGAGCAACATTCTCATAACAACTCAAATTACTAAATATACTGGTAACCTGAAATGTATAAACAATTCCGGCCTGCACACGTTTCGCGGAAGAGAGTCCTGTAATGTCGTTTCCTTTGAAGTTGATTCTGCCTGAAGAAGGAGTGGTACGTCCGCAGATCAGACTGACGAGTGTGGTTTTTCCGGCACCGTTTGGACCGATGATAGCGTGAAGTCTGTCCTGATAGAGTTTGAAATTTACATCATCAACCGCGACAAGACCTCCATACTGCCGAGTCAATCCATGTGTACTAAGTAATTCTACGGCAACCATTTCATCCATTTTTGTCTAAGCGTTCCCATGATACCCATTGGAAACCAGATGATCATTAAAATCAATACCACCCCCACCACAAGCTGGTAGTTGCTGGTTATTCCACTGATAAAATCAACGAGATAAAACATAATTCCGGTTCCAATAAACGGACCGATAACCGTGCCTGCTCCGCCGAGCAGAGTCCACAGAATTGGTGAGATTGAGTGGTGAATTTCCGCAAATGTCGATCCTATGTAAGTAAAGAGCAAAGCATGCGTCGCACCTGCTATTCCGGAAAAGGTGCCTGAAAGCACGAGCGCAAATAATTTATAGTAAAAGACGTTGTAACCTAAAAGCTCCGTCCGTGACTCATTTTCACGAATTGCGATTAATATACGTCCCACTGGTGAAAACATGATAAAGGTCGAAATCAATAAGTAGGCAGTCAACAAAATAAACGCAAAATTGTAGCGTATGTCAGGATTGCTATAAAGATACTCCTTGTTAAAAATAACTAATTTTCCTAAATATTTCGCCAGTGAAAAACCATCCTGGCCGAAAGTGAATTCGTTGAAATACAGAATTGATAAATAGAATGTTTGACCAAACATCAGGGTTACTATCAGAAAAGAGACTCCGCTTGTTCTGAGGGCAAACAAGCCGAATATCAGTGAAATCACCAGAGTAAATCCCGCACCAAAAAGTAAACCGCCGAGGGCGGAAAGTTCCAGATAATAAATCCCTAATCCTGCCGCATACATTCCAGAGGCAAAAAACATCGCATGTCCGAGACTCATTAAACCGGTATAACCCAACAAAAAATTATAGGCGACCGCATAAGAAGCCAGCACCATTATTTTGGAAACGCTGCTGTGGTGATATGTCGGCAGAATGAATTGCAGAACAAAAAGCAGTAACAAAATGCCGACCTGTAAAAACAGTGAGTAAACTAAAGATTTTTTTCTCATACCACTTCCTCACCGTAAAGTCCGCTTGGCTTCAGGACGAGGACCATTGCCACAAACAAGGTTGCCAGCATTTTGGCTAAAGTCGGTTCATAAAAAACCGAGATAATCCCATCGCTGATGCCAATGATAAAAGCCGCTACAATAGTACCACGAATACTTCCGAGACCTCCGATGATTACCACAATGAATGAAAGCAGAAGCGGTTCCAATCCCATCAGATGATCTGCCTGCCGAATTGGAACTATGAGAACTCCAGCTAGAGCAGCCAGACCTCCACCAAGGGCAAATACGGATGCATATATTTTTTGAGTAGGAACACCGTATGTTTTTGCAATTTCAAAATCCTGTTGAGTTGCACGCATATAAAGTCCAAGTTTACTGCGTTTCATAAAGACCCAAACTCCTAACAAACAAAATGCTGACATGCCAGCCACAATCAGTTTATAACCGGAATAGCCGAACCATGGAAACTGGATCCGGAAATACAATGGTGCTTCAACTGCTCTAGCTTCAGGACCAAAAACCATCAGTGTAACTGACTGAATCACATATAGCACGCCGATGGTGGCCACAATCGTACTTTCCGGGTGATATTTAACTTTGCGCAGGATGAAACGATCTGAAAAAATAGCAATACTTCCGACTAAGGCAGGGGCAACCACGAGAGCAAGCAAAAAACCCCAAAGCGGATCATTGGTCAAATCGAAGGCAAACCATGAGAAAACGGCTCCCAACATGAAAAATTCGCCATGTGCGATATTGACGATACGCATAACGCCAAAAACCAATGACAAACCTAATGCAATCAGCGCTAAAACAAAGGCCGTAACGGTTCCATCCAAAAGAGCCAAAAAAAGCAAAGGTCCGTTTTCGTTAAACCAGGAAATCACAATTTAGGAGGAGATAAGAAAGGCATTAAGGTATAAAGGCACCAACATTCTGTACTCACTCAGTGACTTGATACCTGACTGTGAAAATTATAAATACAATGTAGGCACTAAGGCACTAAGATTTTGTGCGCACACAGTGTGACTTAGTGCCTTGACTGATTAGAGAGACTGCTTGGTGTAATCCGTTTCCGGCTCGTACATACCGTCTGCAATCGATGTTTTGTGAATCATGTTTAATTTACCGTTACCCACTTTTGAAACGAATTGCTGACCATAACATTGATGTGTTTTTCCACTGAAGACCTTTGCGCCTTGTGGATGAGCAATTCCTTCGTTGAAACCGGTGAAACCTTCCACTGTTTCAATCAAAGTCGAATAATCTTTTTTGCTCCTGTAACCACTTTGTTCCACTGCTTCTTTGATTGCAAAGAGGGTTTCCCAACAACCAAACATATGTGAATAGGCAGACACATCTTTCGAGTCGGATCTACTGGCTCCAGAATTATCGACACCAACTGCATTGCGGTAGAAGCGAGAACCCGCTGTGTCAGAACCGTCAGAATAACGCGGCATGGCTTCCCAAAAGTATGAGCCATCCAGAAAATCAAGGCCGGGACTGCTGATATTAACACCTTCCAATGAATCAATGAAACCAAACAGTTGAGGATGATTTGGACCAAAATGTTCCCCAAGTTCCCGTACAAAAGTTAAAACTCCAGGTCCAACCATGACATGGTAAATCACATCGGTATTTTTTGGAATTTTGACAAAATAACGGGTAAAGGAGCTTTCTGTAGGAGGAATAGCGATTTTCGCAACAATTTTTCCGCCATGCTTCTCTGCCGCAGCAGTGGCATAATCCCGATGATTATATCCGAAAGCGTAATCCGGATAAATGAGTGTCACATTTTTTCCAAGATTATTGAACAACCAACCGGATACTGCTGAGATTTGAGCACGAACATCCGTAATGCAAGGCTGAAAAGTGTAGCGATTCAGCGCACCACTGGCCACATGGTAACCTTCACTGACGACAAAATATGGAATTTTCAATTCACCGGCACGAGGCGCGGAACCCATCACTACGTGCGAGAATAGTGTACCAAAAACAAAATCAACTTTGTGCTGTGTTGCCAGTTTTTCTACAACATCCGCACCACGTTTTGGATCAGTGCCGTCATCTTCAGTAATAATTTCAATCGGCCTGCCGGCAATTCCTCCAATACTGTTGATGTACTTTGCCGCTGCGTTTGTAGTACGTTCATACCATCTGCCATAAAGAGCTCCAATTCCAGTACGATGGGCCTGGAATCCGATTTTGATCGGCGCGTCGCTTCCTGCAGCATACACTGTTTTGGCAAGTGGGTCTATAATTTGACTTCCCACGATACCTGTACCGGCAATCACTGCGCCTGCACCTAAAACTGAACGTCTTGTTATATTCAATTCACTTTGTTCTTCACTTTTTACTTCTTTATGACTCATGTTAATCTCCTAATCAGGTTAAAGAAAATTTAAACGAAATGTGAATGATATAGTGTCCTTTTTGTGAGGTCAAGTTAATAATTTTCAATTTGAAAATTGTTTTTCTACCGTAAAAATGCACTAAACTTTTTCTTTAAGAATACCGCAATGGTCATGAGTTTTATCGTGTGATCCCGAACGTATGTGAGGGATCTTATACGATATCAGAACTTTATCATATATCTCCCTTCGGTTGAGATGGAATTTCGCAGTTAATAATATTAGTATCTTACGAAAATTGTTGACTCATGAGAAGAAGAAGAATGTTTCATCAAAGAGCAAAAATTAGTTTTTATTGAATTGGTCTTGAAAATACTTTTAACTTGATTTCATTATGTAAGATCAATTAGCATTCAACCTCATCAAAACTACAAAGACGTTCAAGAAAGTTCCACAGCCAACAAAAAAACATGACAACAGATAACAATCTCCAGCATTTTGCTGAAGACATGCCCCTGAGTAAAACTGCACTTGATTTGAGCTCAAACGGACAGGGATTCGGTTTGATCATTATCGACGAGGTCAACGGTTTTGCCACCGTCGGCGCAGGGAATCTTGCTCCTCAAGTTCCCAATGAACAGGTATCAGTGATGGTTTCCGAAACTAATCGTCTTGCGCATTCTTTCACTCAACAAGCTATGCCTGTGCTGGCATTTCTAGATACACACGATTCTGGTAAACAGGAACCGCCTTATCCACCGCATTGCGAAAGCGGTACAGGTGAGGAGGATTTGGTTCCGGAACTGAAGTGGCTTGAAAAAGAACCACAGGCAACTTTAGTACGCAAGGACTGCATTAACGGTTTCATTGGTGCGTTTAAGCAGGATGGATCCAATGCAGTTATTGACTGGGTCAAGGATAATAATGTGGCTAATGTCCTGGTAGTTGGAATATGTACCGACATTTGTGTAATGGATTTTGTTCTTACACTGCTCTCAGCTCGAAATCACGGGATGCTTCCAAGTTTGAAAGAAGTGGTGGTTTATGACAAAGGCTGCTCTACCTATGACCTGCCCAGAAATATTGTTGAGGAAATTGGACTACCACCCAGTGCCAGCCACCCCCAAGACGTAACTCATTACATGGGACTCTACTTTATGGCTTCACGAGGTGCGCAACTGGTTGAAAGTGTCCAAGTATAAAATTATTTGCAGCTCAAGCAATTTAACTGCAACTTGAATATTTTTTGAAAAATTGACTCTCTACATCCGTACCCGTTTGCTCTTCGGATCATAAAACGCACGCAAAGAAGGTCTTGCACTGTACAGTTCTCCGGCCACTTCAATTTCAAAAACACTTGAATCCAGAAAATCTTTGCTCACACCATCCTCGTGTGAAACATAACCCATTCCAAGACAAGTTCCAATGGTGTGACCGTACATTCCGGAAGTCAGATCACCAACGATTTTGTTATTACACCAAATCGGTTCATTGTGATAAAGCATTGGTTCCGGATTTTCCAGAGCAAACTGCACCAGACGTTTTTTCAAAACTCCGCTTTTTGTTTTGGACAATTCGTCTTTTTGACGCAGCAAGGCCTCCCGACCTATGAAACCTCCGGGTTTGTCAATCTTGACCGCAAAACCAAGTCCGGCTTCCAGTGGCGTGTCTTCGTCCACAATATCGTGTCCCCAGTGCCGAAATGCTTTTTCCAAACGCAGGGAGTTGAGGGCATGCATTCCCGCCAGTTTCAAACCATGTTCGGTTCCAGCTGCAAGGATTTTATCGTAGATGTCCTGAGCAAATTCGGTTGGTGCATAAATTTCCCAGCCCAATTCACCAACGTAAGTCATACGTAAGGCCAGTGCTCTGGCGTAGCCGATTTCAATTTCCTGTGCATTGCCGAAAGGAAAGGCCTCATTTGATAAATCGTCCGGAGTGAGTTTTGAAAGTAAATTTCGGGATTCCGGTCCCATCACGCTCAACACAGCATATCCGGAAGTTACATCCGTGACTGTCACATGTGCGTCATCCGGAATATTTTTGTGCAGCCAGGCCAGATCACGGATTTGACTAGCCCCAGCCGTAACAACCAGATAAACATTTTCCTGCAAACGGGTTACCGTCAAGTCGGACTCGATACCGCCTCGTTCATTGAGCCACGATGTATAAA
>Ga0310121_10001949_pt1 | contig 20321 bp, 20 predicted proteins | sample CB27_Tmax_986_MG_FD_203504 | JGI IMG/M metagenome (GOLD analysis project Ga0310121, IMG submission 203504) | Marine microbial communities from Western Arctic Ocean, Canada - CB27_Tmax_986 | ecosystem: Environmental > Aquatic > Marine > Oceanic | place: Canada: Western Arctic Ocean | collected...
GAAAATAGCCTGTCCCGTTCTGCCATCATTTCGTCGAAACTCGGATATTGACTCCGTGGCATCCGACGATTCGGAAGAAGGGTCAGTTCGAGCCATCGTTCGTTAAATTTGTCAACTGGTTGGTAAAACTCAGATGGTTCACCCACGTGAATCAGCACCGGAATATCTAATGCGGCGCACATCTCAAATACAGGGTCAAGTTCAGGATGGTCGACCGGAACCCTTTGGCCGGATTGATCGCGAACGTCAATTCCAAAATTCTTAAAGAACTTCAAACCGACGGCACCCGTATGAACATCCGTCTCCAACTGCTCCGCAGCCGTCTTACCAAACCCTGGATAGACACCACCACCAAAATCGAGGTTTGCAAAATGAACCATCCGATTCGGTGCATTGCTGGATTCGATTGTTTGAATTTTTCGTTGAAGTCCACTACCAAACCCACCGCTGAGGTTAACAAGAACCTGCAGATTAAGCTGGTCCATCTCAGAAAGGATTTCAGACCATTGACTTGAAGACAGAGACCGGTGATGACTATGAACATCAATGACTGGATACTTGGCACGAGGAACGCGATGTTCTTCCACGACCAGCGTCGACCGAGGAGTGTATTCTTCGACTGTTAGATCGGATCCACTCGTTCGATCGCCATCGTCACGCTGCGCCTCAGAACTAAGACCAAAAACAGCTACGAAACTTCCCAAGCAAATGAGCGCTCCCAAGACCATTACAAAATTCCGCAACTCATCACCTCGCTATCGAAGATTACCTACTAGAACTCATGTCGCGACCTATCTACGGTCACTCTCGTTCCAATCGCCACACAAGCCTCCACACTTCTGTCGGTGATTGAGGTTCCGCCACAGTCGGTCGATAAGCCGAATTCTGTCTCCCACTGGTTGTAATTGCTCACAACCACGCCGGATGACGACCATTCCTCTAGCCCCGTCATTACTGGCGGGATCATGCGACCTACCCGGAGACTTCGGGCGGACCACCCTCAAACGTCTCCCTATTTGGTCTTGCTCCGTGCGGGGTTTAGCCTGCCACTCGCCTTACAGTGAGCGCGGTGCGCTCTTACCGCACCATTTCACCCTTACCCACCTATTCAAGGTCACCATAATGAGCGACCTCTCCATGGCGCGCAACGCGCCAAGAGGTCGGCGGTATATTTTCTGTGCCACTTTCCTTCAGGTCACCCTGACCGGGAGTTACCCGGCGCACTGCCCTTCGGAGTTCGGACTTTCCTCTCCGCATGTTCATCGAAACAAACACACGCAGCGGCCGTCTAACTAACTGCAGCGGAATGTCAAAGATCTATACGTCTACCTCTCTTCCAATCTTGTACTTCTCCGGCGTGTAATACAAGACACTGACAGCGATAAGCTATCTTTCCTCTAATCTTGAACAGCTTTTCAACAGAGTCTCTCAGCGACGCCAGCAACAATGCTGTTTTTGCTGGCGTCGCTGATCTATGCCGACAAAACAAGACCATATCGAAGCCAACTCAGAGAGTTACTTTTGAGACATCAGCGCCAAAAACTCTTGTCCCGTAAGCGTCTTGATTCCCAATTTCTGTGCTTTCGACAATTTACCGCCAGGATTCTCCCCTACCACAAGGTAACTGGTCCCCTTAGTAACAGATGAAACAACCTTGCCTCCTAGCGACTCAATGGCCTTCTTCGCTTGAACACGTGACAACGAGGCCAAAGATCCAGTCAGCACAAAACTTTGCCCAGTGAAAGCACCGACCTCTGGGGAAACATCGAGACTTGCAACTCTCTCTGGCGGATTAACTCCTGCCGCACGCAGCGCCTCCAAAAGAACAATTGTCTCAGGTTGATCAAAGTAGGACCGCAAACTTATAGCAACCGTGGGGCCAATATCTTGAATGGATTCAAGTTCCGCCTCCGACGCTGCGACTAACCGCTCAAGGCTGCCAAATGTATCGGCCAGTGCCCTCGCGGATCCTTCGCCAACATGGCGGATACCAAGACCGAACAATAAGCGCCAAAGTTCATTCCGCTTACTTCGATCAATCTCCGCCAAGAGTTTTTCAGCCCGTGCGCTTCGCTCTTGCCGAGGATCTTGTGGAGGAGAAAACCATTTCACAGTTTCAAGCGTCGACAGATCCAGTTTGTACAGGTCAGCAGCAGTCGCCACTAAACCCTGGTTTACGAGACCATCCACCACTTTCTCTCCAAGTCCCTCGATATTCATCGCGTTACGGCTCGCAAAGTGAACCAATGATCGCCTAACTTTTGCCGGACACACCACGTTCACACAACGCCAAACCACCTCACCGTCGGCTCTTATCAACAACGCGCCACACTCGGGACATTCCGCTGGCATCATAAATGGTTGGGGAGCAAGCGAACCTTTCAGGCGCCGACTAGTAATCGGTTTCACAATCTTTGGAATAACATCTCCACCTTTTTCAAGAAGAACCCAATCCCCAGCTCTTATGTCCTTACGTGCAACCTCTTCAGCGTTATGCAACGTTGCCCTGGAAATCGTTGAGCCGGCCAAGAACACCGGATCAAGTACTGCATACGGCGTTACTGCCCCTGTTCGACCAACCTGTAATGAGATCTCCTTCAACCGAGTCGTTATTTGCTCAGCACGAAATTTAAAGGCAATCGCCCAACGAGGAAATTTGGCCGTCGTCCCGAGACGACGCCGCTGGTCCTCATCTCTCACTTTCACCACCACACCATCTATATCAAATCCAAGTAATGTCCTTCGCTCTTCCCATTCGCCACAAAATTCGATGACCGAATCGATGTCGTCACATCGTTCCCAATGTTGCTCAACGGGTAAAGACCATTCCTGCAATTGTTCAAGTTGGTCCACCTTGCGCTTCAGCGACACCCTTTCGCTACCGCTAACAATCTGGTACATCCATGCACGCAATCCTCGACTCCCAACTTTTGAGGCATCTTTCTGGCGCATCGTACCCGCAGCAGCATTCCTCGGATTAACAGCAGGAGGCTTGAGTGCGAACTCCTTCTTTCCCTCCTTATTTCGCGTAAGGTTCTTTCTCCTAATTTCTTCGTTTACTTCAACGATCTCCTGGTTAAGTCGGTCAAACTTTTGGCGTGGAAGATAAATTTCACCCCGAACTTCGATTGTTCCATTGGGTATATGGGAGAGCTGCAATGGAATCGCCCGAATCGCCCGAACATTGGCTGTCACATCCTCGCCCAAAGTTCCGTCCCCTCGAGTCACGCCACGCACTAATTTGCCATTGTCATATGTCAAGGCGATCCCAAGACCATCAATCTTTAACTCCGCAATGTAGGACCGATCGGATCCTGGATCAAGAGCATCACGAACCCTACGGTCAAACTCTCGCAACTCATCGTCCGTGTACGCATTATCCAAGCTGAGCATCGGTTCCGCATGTCCAACCGACTCAAAACCTTCAACCGCTCGCCCCGCAACACGCTGCGTCGGTGATTCCGGAGTAATAAGTTCAGGGTGGACAGCTTCAAGGGCCCTTAGTTCTTGCAGTAGGGCGTCAAACTCAGAATCAGAAATTTCAGGATCGTCCCGTACGTAGTACCGCTCTTCGTGGTAACGAATACGTTCGCGGAGTTGTTCGATCTGTTCTTTGATGGCTCTCACCTAGGTGGCGAGGAAACAGAGTCTGGAGTGATACCAACCGCCTATCGGTCTCTAGCCAAGACGTAGTCGGGCAACGCCGCTAGCCCCTCACACTCAGACGACCGAGGAAACACCTCCAGACAAGTCTTGGCCTTGGATGCATATTCGACCGCCCGATCGTAAGCATGTTCGATCGCTTGATGCTCATGCAACAGTCCCTGCAGTTCCTGCCATGACTCCGGAGTGACAGAGTCCCCAGCAAGTAGCGACTTGACCAACTCTCTCGACCGGCCACTATCGCGTTGCAGAAGTAAGATGGCCGGCAGCGTCACCTTGCCCTCACGAAGGTCCCCGCCAATCGGCTTGCCGAGCACGGTCTGGTCAGCCGTGTAATCAAGTAGATCGTCCACCAACTGAAATGCTACGCCTAGGTTGAACCCATACTCCCGCAGCGCAGTTCGCTGCTCTGGTGAAACATCCCCCAACATGCCACCAATTTCAGCACATCCGCCAAAAAGATACGCAGTTTTCCATCGTATTATTTTGAAGTGCTCGTCCTCACTAATATCAACATCCCCGGCTTTGGTCAGTTGATAAAGCTCTCCCTCGATCATACGTAGCGTCACGTCGCACAAAAGCCTGACAAGGTCGAGAGAATCGTATGACAGGGCCATCCCCATCGACTTGATGTACAGATAGTCCCCTAAGAGAACTGTGATGTCATTCCCCCACCGCGAATGCACCGCCAGTTTCCCTCGTCTCAAATCAGCATCATCGATAATATCGTCGTGAACCAGTGTCGCCGTGTGGATGAACTCTACGACCGAGGCATAATTCACAGCCTGCTCACCCGCATAGCCGCCCAGTCTCGCAGCCATTAACAGAACCGCCGGGCGCACCCGCTTTCCTCCACTCGCCTGTATATAACGTCCGATCTGGGGAATTAAATCGACGCGAGACTGAATATGCTTCGCGTATGCTTCCTCGACCTCTTCCAGTTGGGCCTGGATCGGGTCAAAAATTCTGGTAAGCTCCTCGGGAGCAGACGAGCGAACAGTTTGCATAACCGCAGTTTGATCAGAACACACTTACTTCACAAGTGTCAACGCACCAACTCTTTAGACCGATCGTCTGAATAACAACCATTCCCGAAAAGTTCCATGAAAGAACTTCTGGTGGCCGCCACTACGTCAGACACTGTTTCTTCTCGAGTTTCGGCCAGCACCTGAACAACTTCCTTAACCCAAGCTGGTTCGTTCCGTTTTCCACGGTGAGGGCTAGGAGCAAGATATGGTGAATCGGTCTCTGCTAAAAGCCGGTCACAAGGAACAAGCTTTGCAACTTCACGAATTTCTTCGGCTCGACGAAATGTCACAATCCCAGAAAACGAGATGTAAAATCCAAGGTCAAGAGCCTGCTGTGCAAGAGTCACTCCACCGGTGAAACAGTGAAAAACACCTCTGAGTCGCCCTTGGCTTTCTTCTCCAAGCACACTCACCGTATCAGCATCCGCTTCACGAGTATGAATGACAACCGGAAGATTCCTCTCACGAGCAAAGCGAACCTGACATCGGAACACTTCTTTTTGAAGCTCGACCGGTGCGAAATCGTAATGATAATCAAGCCCGATCTCTCCAATGGCACAAGACTCCGGCAAAGCCATCAGTGCATCTTCCAGAACCCCGTTTAGTTGATCGACTCTGTCCCTGAATTTACCGGCTTGGTGGGGATGAACACCGACCGCACATCGGGTAGACGGCCACAAATCAAGAATCTGCTTAAACCGACGTTTCTCAGTCTCATTCGTCGAATCAATAATACAAAGCGCTTCCGTTACACCTGCAGATTTCGCTCGTTGAACGACCTGATCCAAATCAGAGATGAAGGCGTCATCGGTAAGATGACAATGAGAATCGATCATAGACAGAATTCAAATCAAACCAACAAGCAATGTAGTTATCGGCAGCACACACTTCTACTCCACCTCTCGAAGCAGCCACTGCGCACTCCAACTATTACGACTACTTTTTAACTCACCCGGGAACCAAGTGGTATGGCCTTCGGATCATCCACCGTCAATAACACCGGTTTGCCATTCTCTGGGGCAGAGGCTGCCAAGATCATCCCATTTGACTCAAGACCGGCAAGTTTCGCAGGTTTCAGATTGGCCACATAAATAACCGCTCGATCAACGAGCGACTCCGGCTCGTATGAACCCAAAATACCAGCGAGGATTTGTAGTTTACCATCGCCAGTTTCAAGTTGAATTCTCATTAATTTTCGTGACTTTGGAACTGCCTCAGCCGACACAACGCGACCGACCCGAAGGTCGATTTTCAAAAACTCATCGATAGAAATTTTTTGCGAGGCATCGCCAATTGGCTCACCCGATGTTGTAACGCTTTCCGGTGACTGCGCTCCCTCGTTGCTCGAACTCGTAGCGTCCGACGTCGACAGCAAAGTAGCAGTCTTCACTACCAACTTCTCTCCCTGTTCGTTGTTAATATTTTCGCTCATTGTGTCAGCCTTTGTTTCTATCCTCGGCCACAGTGGTGACCCTTTTAAAATCACTCTGTCTCCAGTCGTGATCCAGACGGCATCCGTGTCAAGTCGTAAAGTAGAAGACTCGCGCGTTTCACCGATTCGACGAAGTATCTCATCACACGATTTCGGCATAATCGGCAACAAAAGTAACGCAGCTATCCTGATGGCTTCGCTGATGTCGTACAACTGGCGATCCAATTGTTCTGACCGCGCAGGATCCTTTGCGACGGTCCACGGTTGAACTTCGGAAATAAACTCATTGCTGGCATCAACCAAGTCGAACGCCAATGATGCACCTTGGTGAATCGCAAGAGTGTCCATGGCCTGGCGATACGCCCCTACGATCGACATGGCCCGATCAGCGAGTTGAGTCGGCGGGTCAGTGGGACAAGACAACGTGCCATCGCGATACCGATGTGCCATGGAAGTCACGCGGCTCACAAGATTTCCAAGATTGTTCGCAAGGTCCGCGTTATATCGTTCCTCGAAACGTTCCCATGAAAAATCGCCATCCTGCCCGTAACTGATCCCCTTGGTCAGATATAACCGCAAAGGGTCTGGGCCCAGACGCTCCGCGGCCTCAAGTGGATCGACAACAGTTCCGAGCGACTTGCTCATCTTCTGCCCCTTCCAGTGAACCCAACCATGACCAAACACTTGTTTTGGCAACGGAAGCCCAGCACTCATGAGCATCGCAGGCCAGATTACACAGTGAAAACGGGTAATGTCCTTTCCGATGATGTGTAGATCCGCTGGCCACCATTTGTCGCACAACTCTGCATCTCCGCCAAAACCGACGGCCGAAATGTAATTAATCAACGCATCTACCCAGACATAGACAACGCTACTCGAATCGGTCGGAAGCGGGATACCCCACGCCTGGCCAGTCCGACTTATCGAAATATCTTCAGGTCCGGATTCAACAAGTTGAAGAATCTCGTTACGCCGACTCTCAGGCTGGAGGAAACGTGGGTTCTCGGCATAGTGTTTTAGTAGCGGCTTCTGAAATTTCGAAAGGCGAAAGAAATGATTCTTTTCTTTAATCCATTGAGGCAAGCACTTGTGAACGGGGCAACACCCCTTGACCAAATCTTTCTCCTGCTTAAATGCCTCACACGACACACAGTACCAGCCCTCATATGCCCCTTCGTAGAGATCACCCGCGTCGGCAATTCTCTGCACGAGAGCAGTAACACCTGATCGATGGCGTTCTTCAGTCGTTCGAATGAAATCGTCGTAGGAAATATCAAGACGCTGCCACACGCCTCGGAAGACCTCTTCCATCTTGTCGCAAAATTCCAACGGTTCAAGTTTCTCTTCTATCGCCCGCTGATAGACATTCTGAGAATGTTCGTCGTTGCCCATGAGAAAACGTGTATCGATACCAGACAGACGCTTGTACCGGGCAATTACATCGGCTGTGATTTTTTCGTAAGCCGTACCTAGATGAGGGCGACTATTAACAAAATCAATCGCAGTCGTTAAATAGAACCTAGACATGGGATCATCGACACGAAATTGTTTAAGTTACTTTGGGTTATTCGCAAACAGACAAGTATCCCATTCTTGTAGCCGTTAGGGTTCATGTCTCTTGACGCTCCAAAAAAGATTTCGTCGCCACCGCTTGGACGGCTTTCACTGGTAAACCATGTTCTTCCGCCAATCGCACACAATCTGCAAACTCGGGAGAGGCATTCAAGATAACATCTGTTCCAGACCGTCGGGCTAACTTAAATCGCACTACACCTAGTGATGTCTCGACTTCAACTTCCTCACGATCCAATCGCTCCCGATCCATTTCCCTGAACCGCACACCGATAGTTGTCGTCTCTCGAAAGACAATATTACTTAAAGCCTCACGCTGTAGAGGAAGCGCTACGACCGTCACCAATGTCCCCGGTCTATTCTTCTTCATCTGGATCGGCACATAGAAAACATCTAAGGCCCCGTTCGCATACAGCCGGTCCATCAGTAGACCAAAAATCTGGGGGTTCATGTCATCGATCTCGCACTCGAGCACGACCACCCGTTCCAGTATGCTCGAAGCATCTTCCTGTCCTATCACCGCTCGTAAAAGATTAGGGTGATCAGGAAAATCACGATCCCCAGCGCCAAAACCACTCCGTTCTAACGTCATCGCCGGCAGTGAACCGTAACTCTCCGCGTAATAAGTCAGTATCAAAGCTCCGGTAGGGGTCAATAGTTCTACTTCAGGGCCCTTCGAATAAACAGGAATACCCTCAATTAGTTTCGCAGTAGCGGGAGCCGGAACCGGCATGACACCATGCTCACACTTTACCGTCCCAGAACCGACATTCAGCGGAGAAACAACGATCCGATCGACATTAAACCACTCCAAGGCGAAGACACAACCAGCAATATCAATGATCGAATCAACGGCCCCAACCTCATGTAAATGAACTTTTTCGACCGATGTCTGATGAATCGCCGCCTCCACCTCCGCCAGACGTCGAAACAAGTCATTCGCACGTTCCTTCGCCGCAGTCGACAGTCCCGATCCATCAATCATCCTGCAGATCTCAATCAGACCACGATGGCCCGAATGGTCATGAGCATGCCCTGCGTCATGTCGGTGTTGATGATGTCCGTTGTCATTACTATCAGGATGCTCCACAGTCTCGTCAATTACCTCGAACTTCGTCGCAGCAATTCCAGCTCTTTGTGTTGTGTGTGCCTCTACGCGAATATTTTCAAGGGCAAGACTACCCAGAGCCTCCCGAAGTTCTGCTATCGGCAACCCCGCGTCGATCAAAGAACCCAAGATCATGTCACCTGAAGCACCAGAGAAGCAGTCGAAGTAGAGGACTTTTGACATAACGTAAGAATCACAAATAGAGAATTAACTTCTATGAATATCAGTAAAGACAGTCTGAATCCGCGAATCACATGGAACTGGTTCCAGTGTGCTTAAACGAGCCATTTGCCGTATGCAATAAGCTCCGCTGAGCCTGTCAGGTAAATACCATCCTCGTCCCATTCAACATGTTGGGTCCCGCCAGGTGACACCACGTCTAGGGCCCGGTTGGCACCACCATACTTCGCCGCAGCGACCGCGGACGCACAAGCGCCAGTACCAGACGACGTTGTTGGTCCGACACCTCTTTCCCAGATCAGGATCCGTAGTAAATCAGATTGCTCCACCTTCACAAACTCCACATTGGTTCCTTCAGGAAATGCCTCGTGTTCCCCTAAAGTCGGACCGAGTTCCGTAAACCGTGATTCATCGAGTCGGTCCGTAAGTACAACACACTGGGGATTGCCAACTGACAAAACAACCACACGTAGCTGCCTACCTTCAACCCCAAGCTCTAGTTCCCGTAATCCTGTCGGCTGCCCCATGTGAGTGCGAAATGTATACCGAGAAGAATCGACGTCCAATAATGTCAGAACCTTAATGCCGCCGTCCGTTTCAACGATGGTTTCACTCCCAATCCCATCTTCAGCCGCGACAATCGCTCCGAGGCAACGCACCCCATTACCCGACACTTCAGCAGTCGAGCCATCAGCGTTGAAAAGTTTCATCGCCGCTCCTAATGCCGTTAGGCGATAAAAGATCAGTCCATCGGCACCGACGCCAGTGTGACGGTCACAGACCGACTTGGCGACGTGAGACGCTTCATCGGTCGAAGCCACACCATCATTATTGATGAAAAGGAAGTCATTTCCGTCGGCGTGAGCCTTAACAAACTCAAGGGATTTCAAGGCACCTCCATTCCCTGGAACACCCACGACAATCCTGCAGTAAGACCCACACTCGCATCGCGGGAAGTCAAGCCAGACACAAGAGCGGCGTCAAAGTGAATCGAGCCGCGACTGTACCGCGCTCCCGTTCGAAAATAGGAAGAACTGTCGGTTCCCGGAGGCGGGCCTCCACGTCGCGTGTTTGCGTAGCCATTGACTTCTGCAACAAAATGGATCTCGTTCGTTATAGCCCGTGTGAGAGAGACTCCGTACATAAGCACATCGTTCTGTCGATCACCACGCGTCGGATCTCCAAAAATTCCCAAACCAACGTTCCCGACAACCCGAACAGACCCGAGTGTCTTACCGACCAACAGCGTGTTAACGAAATCTGTTGTGTCAAGACCGAGCCCACTCTCATTGCCAGCATTCGGCAGACGAGTCGCGAAACGGAGGGCGACGGCAGGGCGACGACGCCCCTCGGATAGCACTCGTGCTTTAGCCCCGACCACAATGTCATCCATATCATAGGTGGTGTCACCACTAAACTGCAGCAACCGAGACAACGGTGCCTCTACCCTGCTGGTGACGTCCAAACTTTGATAAGAAATCCCGTCAATCTGGATTTCAGCAATAGAGCTAACACCGATACTCACACCAGCTGTGGGCACACGAAACCGATGCCCTTCCAGTCCAGAAACCGGATATATCTGGTCACGCACGTAATCAAATCCACCTTCAATTCTTACAAGTCCACTTCCAACCGACTCCGGGTCTTCCGTTGCAAGGGGGCGCTGTTGTGCCAGTGCTGGCCACGAAAAAAATATAATGGCCGCAACAGCACCAATGAATACCTTACTCAAAGAACTAAACACGTTCTGATAGACGTGTTCCTGCGCTCTATAAACCCATACTCGTTGGCCGCATACGACTTCAATTATCAGTTGCCTCAAGCGACCCTCTCGTTTCCGTCCCACCTGATATAACTCATCGCGGCAGCATCGTATACCGCATGCGCAATAATGGGCGCCAATAATCCTTCTGACGCAATCGCCAGAATTCCAAGCATGCCGCCCATCACCATCACCCAGCAACCAAAAGCTAGCGTGCCACCTCCACCCATATGGGCCAACCCAAAAATCACGCTGGCAGGAAATAGTCCTAGCTCTGGCTGTAACACCCCACGAAACAACAGCTCTTCACCAATTCCTGCCACTGCACTTATGACAATAATCTCCGTCACCGATAAGTTGCCGAACATAGGCTGCATCACTTCGGCGTAAAGTCGGCGGATGGAGGGCACCCCGGGTAAGCCTGGTGCTCGAACGAGTAAATAGAAATTTGCGACGGCCAAGACGGCCGCCGTGAGCAAACCGTAGATAACTCCTTTCGCCGTACCACCGAAAACAAAATCGGCGCCACGCCACCACGACCATGTAAATGCAACGAACACAAGAAAACCTTCGCCAATCAGTGCCAACCTCAACAGCGACCACGCTCGAATCAGCATATATACGAAGATCGGAAACACAATTAGATAAATTCTCTCGACGATGATTTCGAGCCGCTTATCGCCCAACCCTCGACTTCATAAGTAACAACAGTCACAGGGTCAGGCATCATGACTCTCCACAATGAGGGTCACCGGGCCCTCGTTAGTCAGTTCGACATCCATCATGGACTGAAACTGCCCCGTCGACACTGTCAATCCACTCAGGCGTAATTTTTGGACAAATTCGTCGTATAACGTGCGCGCAACATCTGGTGGAGCGGCCATACTGAACGATGGTCGACGTCCTTTTCGATAGTCTGCGTAAAGCGTGAACTGAGAGATCACCAGCAACTCGCCAGCAATATCAATAACCGAGCGATTCATCTTGCCACTAGCATCTTCAAAGATGCTAAGTTCTTGAATCTTCTGCACCAAATAATCGACATCCTTAGAACAATCTCCCGTTCGAATCGCGATAAAAACAAGTAGCCCCCGATTAACCCGCCCGACTTCCTCGCCATCAACACGCACACACGCTGAGCGGACACGCTGCAGAATAACTTTCATTCATGGATACTCAGAACAAATAGCAGGTCTGGTTCTATGACACTGCTTCGAGTCTACCGGCGAGCTCGGCCCTTAATTCACCAGTCGGATTAAGACGTAAATCAAGCAGGTGACGCGGCGCCACATTGCCTAGGGACTTCAGCATCGAACTCTTGACTCCAGGATGCTCCGTTGCGAAGTCAAGTAACAGACGTTTCAACCTTTGGCGTTTTAAACTCAAATCGCCACAAACCGGACATCAATACCCAATCATGGGAAGTTCGTTCTCTCTCGTGTATGCCCGTGCCTCATCGTCGCCGACATAAACCAACGGTCAAGTCACAACATGACGCCGGTCATCAGAAATCAGCTTGGCCGCCATCGCCTTAAGACTTCCAGCGAAAAATAGATTCAGTAAAAGCGTCTCGATGAAATCGTCAGCGTGATGACCGAGTGCGATCTTCGTAGCCCCAACCTCTTCGGCAACCCGACACAGCACACCCCGACGCAGTTTCGCGCACAAAGAGCACGGAGTCTCACCTACATCTAGGACATCGTCCATAACTTCGCCGATTTATGTGTGCTCGATCCGATACTCCCATCCGCGAGATGAGCAGGCGCGCGAAATCTCAGCGTGTTTATACTCTTCGTAACCCGAATCCATATTGACGGCGACCAAGGAAAACTTCACCAGCGCACGACGCCGGAGAACATCAGGACCTGCATCAATGCCCAACTGTCCTTGCCACCAGACAGTCCAACCACAACTCGGTCGCCGTCATCGATTAGTCCGAAAGCAGTAATGGTCTTGCTAACCTTGCGGGCCAGCTTTGCTTTAAGCTTCGATCGATAAAACATACTGAACTCGTGCCCCAGAATCGACGGTCTTAGTTTGCATAAAATCACATCCGCCGCTCATAGCTGCACCTGTCACTCCAAGCCGATTCTACGCGAGCACCAACTGTTTCGATGCCCGCTCCCACGTCATGTCCGTCACATCTTCAAACGCGGTCGCGCCTAAGCGCTCCGCTAAAGCACGGTCATCGGAAAGCAAGGCCAGTTTCGATGCGACCGCTGCGGCCACTGGTTCTGTCACAAATCCATTCGCGTGGTCTCTGACCAACTCAGCGGGACCGCCACTGTCCGTGCACGTGACAACCGGTTTACCGCTCGCAAACGCTTCCACTGTCACAAGACCATAGTCCTCGTGTTGAGCTGGAAAACAGACGGCACGGCAACGACCCAGTTGTCTCAATAATTCGTCATCGTCCACCTGTCCCAAGAACGTTACTCGGTTCGATAATCCATGTTCGCTCACCATCTGGCGCAATGTAGCGCTTTCTTCTCCATCACCTACCACTACACATTTCACACCATCAGCTATAGGTTCACCAAGCGCTTCAATCACCAATCTCACGCGTTTTAGAGGTGTCAGCCGTGAAACTACGAGTACAAAGTTCTCATAGTCTTCACATCGGTAGGGTCTTGGAGGCGGTGGCGGATAAAGTACAGTTGAAGGAATCCTTCCCCACTGCTTCAACCTTGCCTCAATAGTTCTTGACTGTGAAAACAAGCGACTTACGTTCCGTGTCAACAGGTAGCGATCGACACTGTGGACCGAATATCGACGAACGGTCTCCTTAACGCGAGCAGGTACTGAAAGTGATTCGCTAAATCGCGGCCACTGATCATAGTACTCGCGCATTCGATGATTCAACCAGCAGACATGGACCTGATGGCGAATTGCATAGCTAGGAAAACGAAAGCTGATGACCTGATCAACCGGTTTGCCGTCGTGGGTTTGGCCCACATCGGTCAACCAAGTGGCCAAGTAAGCCGAAGCTTGTCGACCGAAACGATTCTGCGGAGTACACAAAAGTGCGGCATCGTGGCCCGACGCTCGTAGTGCCGTCACCAATGAATTGGCGATTACGAGATGTCCGCCCTCAGAAAAGGGAGGGTGCGACGTTGCGACAGTGATTCGAGCCACAATCTTCTTCGACTAGTACTCTCACTCTGCGTCAGACCACCTTGTCACGAATGAATTGATCTTACTCATGGCCAGGTTCGAAGCACAACGTTGGAACGTTCATTGACCGAACCTTCCGGCCCGAACCGAGCAGGCGTGCTGATCATTAATCCAATTTGCTCACCCGATTGGGGGGTCCATGTATTTAACGGTGATGCACCGTTAACATGGGTTTTAAAGTCAGAAGCCCCCAAACTCTTACATGTAGTGCCCACACGCACCCACTCCCAAGTCGCCGCGTACCAAGTTCCACCGATGTTCGCAAAAACCCACGGGTTACTATCGACGATTGCTCCGCTTCCACTGAAATCGCCACTTGGCCATTGACCAACTTTAGTGTGATCGATACAAATCGGGGGAGCTCCAATCGTGGTACTCGTGATTGTCGACGTTTGCGGCCAATCACTAACATTGTGATGAAGCCAGACAACCTCACTCAGGTCAAGCTCGTCGTCCTCCGTCCCACTACTGACCGTGCCCCCACTTCCACCGCCACCAGCGTTAACAACCGCCTCTGACGCAACTTTAAATGATATAACTTGAGAAAAATTCCCCACAATTGAACCCGGTGCCGCTACCGACGGGTATCTACTTACGATCCCGTTTGTGCCACGGGTGCGCCAGTAATACGTCGTATCAAACTGAAGGTCAGCCGTTACCTGGGCACTAGTTTTCTCTGCCCGAGAAAGCGCGGACTGTCTCGGACCCGTTAGCGGGGTGTGGATACCCGCGTGTCTACCCAACTCTTCCGACATAATCGAGACCATATTCTGAAAATTGGGATCTAAGGCAACTTGAAATTCGATCATTACAGTGCCAGTCTCTCCCTCAATAACTGGATTCTCAATCTCCAAGACCGGCCTGACACTGTCGACGACCTCGTCTGGAGCCGGTTGTAGTGGTATGGGTGGACCAATCGAGACAGGAATGTTCGTACTGAACGCGGCCATCTCGGACCATGGCCCGTAAGAGCCATCTAAAAAGGCCCGAACCTTCCACTGGTAGAGTTGGTCGTCTTCCAGCGGGTTCTCAACAACATACGAAGTCACAGTCACTTCCTGCAAGACCGTTCCGGATTCAACCAACATCAGGGTACTCTTGGTAGCAACATGGAAGAGCTGAAATTCGTGAAAGAAATTAACCCCGGATACAAAGAGGGACTGGGCGTTGCCGGAAGTCAACTTGGGGTTAAGGACGTCCACCTCAGCGTTGGCGATTGGACTCTGAGGTATTGGTGCCGAAACTTTAAGTGTTGAACCGCCACTTGAAACGGTCACCGTTGATGGGGCGGTCGGAGTGGAATTCTCGCAACCGAATGCTAACAGGAGAACAAAGAGCGCCCCTCGTCGAATCAATTTGGCGTGTAGCCTGGCGAGCAACTAGCAACTCCTTAGTCAACATGAGAAATTCTGCGCAACAAACTTTCAGTCATAATAGCGAAAGCATGACGAAAAGGCGAACGTCGCCTTCGGCAAAAATAAAGTGTGCTAGCATTGCGCGCCCGGGTTAGATCAGATCGGGCCACCTACACAACATATTCGGGTGTCAGATGAACAGATACAGAGATATTGTAGTTGCCAAGCTTGCAGTTCTGATGATCGGACTTGCATTGGGCAATGCTGAGGCACAAGTTTTGCCGGCTTTTCAGGAATGGACCGGTCGAGGCTTCGTTTCAGTTGGTGGGGGTGGCCAACTAGGCGGACGCCAATTCAAAGACCAATCCTCTATCCGTAAGTTTGATGAACTTGCGCTGTTAGAGACCCAGCACACATTGACCGGCGGAGGCCTTCTGGATGTATCGGGTAGTCTAAGACTCTGGCGTAGCTTGGGCGCTAGTATTGGCTTTTCGACCGTCCACATGACCGACGACATCGTGGGAACCGGCACAGTCCCAAACCCGCTTCTTCATCATCGACCACGACCGGTCAGCTATGCCGAAACCGGTCTCAAACGCCACGAATTGGCGGTCCATCTCTCGGCTGTTTATGTGGTTCCAGTGTCCGAACGTTTTATTGTGTCAGTACTTGCTGGTCCGACACTTTTTCGTGTTCATCAGGACGTCATCAGTGCCGTTGAACTCGGACCTGAAACTCAAGCTCCTCTTTTCCCGACAGTAACCGTCAATGCTTTGACTACTGCGTCAGTTGGTAGAACCGGCATTGGTGGGCACATCGGTTTTGACGGAACTTTTCTTCTAAATGAAGAACTTGGTGCAAGCGGTTTTGTTCACTATGCCGGAGGGGCAGTTGACTTGCCGAGCGGTAACACCGTCATATCCATCAACGTAGGTGGCGCTCAAGTGGGTGGAGGACTCAAGCTCTTCTTCTGAAGATTTCGTGCAAGACTGTCTATTGCGAAACATACGATGCGAACCTTGGTCACAGGCGGAACGGGATTCACCGGTAGCCATCTAGTACGACGACTTCTGGAACGTGGTGACACCGTTAAGGTGCTCGACAACACACCTGGACTCTTTACGGCCGATTTGAAGTCACGCGGTGCCAAATTAACATTAGACAGTGTAACGAACGAAACGGTGGTCAACCAGCTGATGCGAGGAGTAGACCAAGTTTTTCATGTTGCCGCAGTATTTAGGCAAATCAATCTACCGGATACGGTGTATCACGACGTTAATGCAGTTGGAACCAAAATCGTCGGCGAAGCGGCACTCCGTCACGGTGTAACTTCGTTCGTGTACTGCTCAACTCAAGGTGTACATGGCGACATCAAGTCCCCACCTGGCGACGAAGACTCTCCCATCTGTCCGGAGGACTATTACCAAGCGACAAAATACGAAGGGGAAGAGGAAATTAGAAAGTTAGTTGCAGATGGACTTCCAGCAACGATACTACGTCCGATGGCGATTTACGGTCCTGGTGACCCCGCTCGGTTTCTTCATCTCTTTCGTGCAGTGAAACGGGGTTACTTCTTAATGTTTGGGAACGGTGAGACGCTGTATCATCCACTGTATATTGACAACTTGGTGGATGCGTTTGTACTAGCGGCCGCCATGCCGGGAACCGGTCAAGTCTATCTGGTCGGCGATGCTATCTACTACTCACTCAACGAGCTGGTAACGGCGGTAGCACGAAGTATGGACCAAGAAGTTCAGATCATTCATCTTCCATTTTACCCACTGTGGTTGGGTGCGGTTGCCTGTGAAGTAATTTGCAAACCCCTAAATGTCGAGCCGCCATTGTTTCGACGGCGGGCAGATTGGTTTCGGCAAAATCGTGCCTTCAGCATCACAAAAGCAAGTCAAGGCCTCGGATATGAAGCCCAGGTAGACCTTGCCACAGGATTAAAACGAACAGCAGACTGGTATCGGGAAAACGGATATCTGTAATAGCGAGACATTGGATTTCCTTACGTAGCACATGTGTGGCATTGTTGGCATCTTCGACAGTCAGTCAGACAGTCAGGTCGACCCGGCAACTATTAACCGAATGCTGGCTTCGATCGTCCATCGTGGACCAGACGACGCTGGTACCCACGTCAGCGGACAGGTAGGCCTCGGCACCCGCCGACTCAAGATTATCGATCTCGAGGGAGGCCACCAACCCATGACCAATGAAGACAACACTGTGTGGGTTGCGTTCAACGGCGAGATCTACAACCACAGTGCTCGCCGACAGGAGTTATCAAAAACTGGCCACCACTTTAGAACCCGTTGCGACACCGAGGTCATCGTTCATGAATGGGAGCAACATGGCACAGACTGTGTCGACTGGTTCGATGGACAATTCGGCTTCGCCGTCTGGGATTCATCATCTCGAACCCTGATGCTTGCTCGTGACCGACTAGGCATCAAACCGCTCTACTACAGCTGGGACGGCAGACGCTTAATATTTAGCTCCGAAATTAAAGGACTGCTCGCCTCAAATCTAATCAGTCGTGAGGTGAACCTACAGGCACTCTATCACTACATCGGATTCGAATTTGTACCAGCACCAGCCACCATGTTCCGAGGTATTCACAAACTTCCGGCAGGGCACCGTCTCATCGTACGAAACGGTCAACTCACCGTCGAACCTTACTGGGACGTCCGATTCGAACCCGAAGACCTCTCGGAAGAAGAATGTATTAGCAGTATTCGTCAATTACTTCGTGAAGCCATTGAACAACGACTAATGTCAGATGTTCCACTTGGAGTGTTTCTGTCTGGAGGGCTCGACTCGACGGCAGTGCTGGCCTTTGCGAGGGAGGTCACTTCCCAGCCACTCCCGACCTTCACTATTGGTTACGCAGACCGCACATTCAGCGAATGGGACTACGCCAGACGGGCGGCCAAACACTACGGAACCGAACATCACGAGATCGTGATCGATCCGGTGACTCCAGAGCTGATCGAAGAAGCTGTCTGGCATCTCGATGAACCGATGACAGATTTGTCCGCGCTTCCCTTTCATGTGTTATCACGCAATGCTCGAAAACACGTTACTGTGTGCCTCTCTGGTGAAGGTGGCGACGAAGTTTTCGTAGGTTACGACCGCTTTATTGCATCAAAACTTGATCGCACACTCTACACTCTTCTTCCCGATTTCTTACGGCAACAAGTTATTCAACCAGTTGTAGAGTTACTCCCTGACCGTCCACAAAAAAAAGGCGCCATCAATCTTCTGAAGCGATTCGTCGAAGGCGCCGCTCTACCGGTCGAAGCGGAACATATGCGATGGCAGTATTTTTCGTCAGCTGAACAGGACAGCAAGCTTTTTACGTCTGCTTTCTTGAATCGAATTACTCTTGATCCCTTTGAACCCATTCGACGATGTGCCGCGCTAGCAGGTGAAACCGACCGTTTGTCCAAAGAATGCTATATAGACACACGCCTGACAATGCCGGACTCTGTCTTGATGAAGGTCGACAAAATGTCGATGGCGGCAAGTCTAGAGGTTCGAGTGCCGTTTCTCGACCATCGGCTCGTCGAATTCGCTGCCAAAATACCATCAGCGACAAGATTTCCTGGAGTACGAACCAAAGCGATCTACCGTAAGGCAATGGAGGGAATTCTTCCGTCATTCATCCTTGAACGGGGCAAACAAGGCTACAGTCTGCCACTTAAGACCTGGCTCCGTGGTGACTTGCGAGAATACATGACTACTCTCCTCAATGGATCCCCTCTGCTACAGGAGCATATGAATCTTTCGTATGTGAATGTCCTGATCGATGAACACCAGCGGCACATCAAAAATCATAATCACGTTTTGTGGGGACTAATGAACCTTGCACTCTGGCACCGCCGGTACATCGAAGACACTACAGGGCCGACGGCGTAAGACATGCTCAGAGGTGGCATGGGCACACTCGTCCGTCTCACCGTTACGATCGGCCTGCTAACCACCCTCGTCTTCATCATCGCCGACCCTCGAGAAGTCGGAACACTTATCGCTAACATAGCGCTGCTGCCGTTCTGTGGCGCCATCCTACTCAGTTTGGCTGACCGATTCCTCATGACCTACAAGTGGTGGCTACTCTTACGGTCTCGAAAACTGGTGTTCAGTTTGTGGGTTGCCTTTCGCGCATATCTCGCGTCATCACTGTACGGACTGATTTTGCCAGTTACAGTCGGGGCTGACGCAGTTCGGATCCTCGCACTCAGACACCTCGGCATGATGGAGGTCACTGCGTCGATCGTTATCGAACGGGGTCTAGGTGTCATCGCGATGGGAGCCGTCGGATTGGTGAGTTGCCTACTACTCGCTGGAACGGCGGGAAATTTTGAAGTGGATCACATCACATTCATACTGGTCGCGACTATTGTCACGATGACGATTCTCTTCATCGCGTCACTTTACCTCGCCGACCACTGGGCGACTGAAGATCAATCAACTAAATCATCAAAACACCCACGTTTAGCGAAAATAGTTGAAGCGTACGGCCGATATCGCCATCAGCCTAGCCTTCTGTCCGGTTTCTTTCTGCTATCCGTTGCAGAAAGTCTCCTTTGTGCACTGATCGCGTACATCGCAGCCATTGGTCTCGGTCTATCAGTGCCGCTCCATATCCTTGTCGCCACGGTACCACTTGCCCTAGCGTCGGCAAGATTGCCAATTTCACTTGGCGGATTTGGTATCCAAGAAGGGGCATTTGTGTTTCTAGCGGGCCTAGTTGGGATCTCTAACACAAATGCCTTGTCCATCATGCTAGTGTCTGACATCGCAATGTTGATTGCTCTACTGCCATCCGCATTCGATAACTCGATGGTCACACTCAAGCGTCAAGCAGAGGACTCTGTTTAAGATATTGACCGCTCTCACAGATTAGACAGCGAACTGCTCAGCGATTCACCCGAGTCACGTCGGTTGATGCCCTCCTGCTATAATCCTGGCATTCGCGTTTCCTAGAACAGCGGAGCACATAAGTGGCGCAGAAGATCGATAACGTTCCACGCGATGTGTTTGA
>Ga0310121_10001950_pt1 | contig 20319 bp, 14 predicted proteins | sample CB27_Tmax_986_MG_FD_203504 | JGI IMG/M metagenome (GOLD analysis project Ga0310121, IMG submission 203504) | Marine microbial communities from Western Arctic Ocean, Canada - CB27_Tmax_986 | ecosystem: Environmental > Aquatic > Marine > Oceanic | place: Canada: Western Arctic Ocean | collected...
GGATTGTGCTTTTTCAAACTCCATCTTTTTAGAAAACTCAATCATGGCAGTTTTTAAATGCTGAATAACGGATTTTATATCTCCCTTTATTATTTGTTTGATATGTTCAATGCCAATTTGATAATCAACAGTTTCTTGTTCCCCAATACAAGGCCCTAAGCAATTCCCCATATGGTATTCCAAACACACTTTAAATTTTTCTGTTTTTATATTTTTTTCAGATAAATTCAAAGTACAATTTCGTAAAGGATACAATTGATGAAAGAACTCTAAAAGCGTTTTTACTAGCCGAACAGAAGTGTATGGACCAAAATAAAGGGAGCCATCTTTAATCACATTTCGTGTCTGGAAAATTCTAGGGAAAGGTTCGTTTTTCACACAAATCCAAGGGTAAGTTTTTCCATCTTTCAGCATTACATTATACTTGGGCTGGTGCTTTTTAATGAGGTTGTTTTCTAAAAGCAAAGCATCCATTTCAGTTTGCACCACTACATATTGTATGTCAAATATTTTGCTGACTAAGACCTTTATTTTTCCACTTTCTTGTTTTTTTGTGAAATAAGAGGAAACCCTTTTCTTTATGTTTTTTGCCTTACCTATATAAAGCAATTTTTCATTTTTATCGTAATAGCGATAAATACCAACTTTTTGAGGAATGTTGTTCAGTAAGGTTTTTATATGCTCAGTGGTGGGCATTATCTACTGAGCACAATCACCTCTTTAAATCGCTCAGCATTTCCATTATCTGAAAAAACTTCCATCCAAATGATATACATTCCTGTATTTAATTGTAAACACTCCCCTGATGTTCCGTCCCAAGTTGTATTACCTGAATTTCCAATCATTTCATTGTTAAGGATATTTTTCACCACTCGCCCGTCACTATCAAAAATCTTGATTGTAGCCATCAAATTATTTTCACTAAAATTCCAATTGATAGAGGTAACATCTTTATAGCCATCATTATTTGGACTAAATGATTTTGGATTGATATTTATATCTCCAATACTTTGATTGATGAGTTCTTGAGAATTTTTATGCGTTGGCGTTCCAAAACCTGCCGTGCTAGCAGCTGAATGCCAATTATTTGAATTTTGTGTTTCAGCATTCGGGTTTAAACGCTCTAAACTTACCCCATCCGCTTCTTCTAAAAGCGAAAAATGCATATTTTCAGAATACGCAAAAGCATCAATTATTTGGTTTAATGATTGATGTACTATACAAATAGTACCCGTATCATTTGAAAGAATTGGCAGACTTTTCACCTCAATAAAATTGTATGGGTTTTCACAACTATATTGTGCCCTTACTTTTGATGAATCAGTAGTTAAGACTAAGTAAGTTTTTGGAGAAAAAAGAATAGAATATTCAGTAATTTCTTTAAATCCAATTGGATTAATTTGTGTTCCAAGCAAAAAGAAATTAGCAAGGCCTAATTTTGACAAATCAAAAAATGAATTTGAATTATTGTAAATTTCTATATAATCTACTCCGTCATCTTTTGGGTTGAATAATACTTCATTAATTACAATTTCGTTTTCAAGTGCAGAGTCAGGAATACCAAAACTCATACTATTTGAAAGAAAATTTCCTGAGCAATCCATTAGTCCATTTGCAGAAATAGTATAAGTGGTATTTTCTAAAAAGTTAAACCCAAAAGTTAACCCCACACTACTAAAAAATGGAGCAATAGGAGAGCTTTTTACTGGAACATTACTATTAACAGAGAAAAAAGAGCCATCAACTAATTGCAAACTATCCATACTTTTATTAAAGTGAACTTGTAATTTATTGTTGTCAATAATAAATGCTTTTGTAATTCTGAAATCTTCTATATAAACTGATTCTCCAAGAACTGAATTTTGTTTTCCTGGAGTCCCTCCAATATTTGCAACAGATGCTCTCCAATTATTTTGCCCTTCACAATAAAGATTAGGATTTACTCTTTCAATACTCCAACCGCCTTCATTTTTATTATCATCATTATACCATTTATCTGTATAGGATATTGCATTAATAGTTTTCCCTTCAGCATTTTTCAGTATCACATCAGCACCAGAATTGGTGAGTGAAATAGAAGAAAAACCAATTTTTGAAATATTGCTTGGGAAGGAGTCAATAGCATCTTCTTTTACCAAAACCACAAAGCTATCTGCCTCAATAACTGATGACGGAAAAATCTTATCAGTTGTTCCAATTATAATTGTCCAATTGGTTAAATCAATTGCGGTGTCTGTACGATTATAAAGCTCAATATATTCGTATTCAGGCAGCCCAATGCTTGGAGTAGGGTCCGCAAAAATTTCATTGATAACCATGTCATTTCCTTGAATAGTTTGATTGGAAAAATTAGTAGAATCACCACTTATATTAAAGCTGTCAAACCAAAATTTATCTGCTCTAGTTGCAGTGTAGTTACACAAAATACCAAAATAATTTGAAGGGAAAAGGGTATTTTCAAAAGCAACTCCTTCTGAAAAATACTGCCCAGCAGTATCTGTGAATAATTCCCAATTTCCTAAATTATCTCTAATTACTTTAATCCTTAAGTCGGGATTTGTGGCAGCAATTCCATCAGTCCCATCAATTATTTTTGTTGTGGAAATACCATTTTGAATATATAAGCTTACAGCATCAACCGTTCCGCTTTCCCCACCAATTTTAACAAAATAACCATTTAAGTTTGAGCTTAAATCTTGTTCATCAGAAGTTAAATACACTCTAGCATAATTAGATGTTGATGGGCTAAAGTCCATTTTAATTTCAAACTCCCAACTTCCGTTAATGATTGCTTGACTAGCAGTTGAAAGATAAGAAGTGTTGGTTACGCTATCATTTAAGTGTAATTTATAAGTAGTATCCACCTCAAAATTACCCGCATCACCTATCCAGGTAGGGTTATTTGTAAAATCTCCATCATAAAAATCATCTGAAAATTGCGAAAATCCCACCAAGGATTGCGCAAAAAACATAAAAGTAAGTAAGCGTGTTTTCATAGTGTGTAAATATACTATTTTTGGAGTGTTAAAAAAGAAAAATGAAATTAGCAATTGTAGGCGTTACTGGCATGGTTGGCAGGATGATGTTAAAAGTGCTTGCGGAAAGAAATTTTCCCATAACAGAATTAATTCTAGTAGCATCTGAAAAGTCATGCGGAAAAGTTATCCAATATTTAGGAAAAGAACACACTATAATTTCTCTTAATGACTTGTTAGAAAAAGAGGTAGATTTAGCTCTATTTTCAGCAGGAGGGGGAGTTTCTAAAATATGGGCGCCAAAATTAGCTAAAAAAGGGTGTAAGGTAATTGACAATTCTTCTTATTGGAGAATGAATGAAAAGTATAAGTTAGTGATACCAGAGATAAATGGAGATATATTGACAAAAGAAGATATGATTATCGCCAATCCGAATTGTTCTACCATTCAAATGCTAATGGCTTTAGCGCCTTTGCATAAACAATTTGGCGTAAAAAGAGTGGTGGTTTCAACTTATCAATCCATTAGTGGAACAGGAGTAAAAGCTGTTCAGCAATTAGAAAATGAAGAGAAAGGAATAGAAGGAGAGGTGGCCTATCCTCATCCTATTTATCAGAATGCTTTACCGCATTGTGATGTGTTTGAAGAAAACGGATACACTAAAGAGGAAATGAAACTCACAAATGAGACTAAGAAAATATTAGACAACACCATAGATGTTACCGCAACAGCCGTCAGGGTCCCTGTAGTTGCTGGACATTCCGAAAGTATTAATGTGAGCTTTGAAAAAGACTTTAATTTGGATGTCGTGCGTTTTGCTTTAAGCAAAATGCAGGGAGTTGAGCTAGAGGATAATCCCTCAACAAATACTTATCCTATGCCAATTACCGCAAAAGATAGTGATGCTGTTTTTGTGGGAAGAATAAGAAGAGATTTTTCTCAAGAAAACACGCTAAATATGTGGGTGGTTTCTGATAATCTAAGAAAAGGAGCCGCCACCAATACTATTCAGATTGCCGAGTATTTACTAGAAAATAACTTGCTTTTAAGAATTAGTTAAATACTCTTCTGTAAAAAAGTAATATAATAAATATTCCAACTGATATTCCCGCATCAGCTATATTAAAAACAGGCGGAAAAAAGGTAAATGAAAACATATCTACTACCTTTCCGTATAAAAATGGAGCGTACCCCCCCCCCTCTGGTAAAAACTGAGCCACAGGGCCACCATAGTAACTTGCATTAAAAATCATTCCATAGAAAGCGCTATCAATAATATTTCCTAAAGCGCCGCCAATAATTAGTCCTAAACAAATAAGAAGTTTTGTGGGGAATTGTTTTTCTTTGATTAATTTATTTACATAAAACACCCCCCATCCAACCACAATTATTCTGAAAAGTGTTAAAATTAATTTTCCGTATATTCCTGGAATAACCTTGCCAAATGCCATGCCTTCATTTTCAACGAACCGAATCTTAAACCAATCAAAAATGTTAATTATTTCATTTAGAGGCATATGAGTTTTAACCCAAATTTTCAGGATTTGATCAATTAAAACAAGAATAAAAGCGGTAATAAATATCTTCCTCAAAGTAGACTATTGTGCGTTTTTCGCCGCCATACTTAATGTAGCGTGAGGGACTAATTTTAAACGCTCCTTAGCAATTAATTTACCCGTGACTCTACAAATTCCATAAGTTTTATTTTCAATACGGATTAAAGCAGCGCTTAAGTTTCTGATAAATTTAGCTTGACGTTCTGCTAGATTAATATTTTCTTCTTTTGATAAAGTAGAAGAGCCTTCTTCAAACTGCTTAAAGGTAGGAGAAGTGTCTTCTGTGCCATTGTCAGAATCATTAGCAGTTGCGGATCTTAATATGTTTAAATCTTCTTGTGCACTTTCAATTTTCGTAAGAATAATTTTTCTGAATTCTTCTAATTCGTTTTTGGTATATGTAGTTTTTTCAGTCATTATAATTATTGTTTTTTAATACTCACCTTAGCACTTATTTCATCAACTAGTTCAATCTTATCTTTTTCATTATTAAGTTCATCAATAAATTCTAATTGTTCTGCTAAAGTTTCATCACAAATATAAATGAAATTATTTTGAATAGCCGAGCTAAGGGCTTCATTTTTTTCAATTAAAACATTTATCTTATCACTCACTTCAAATCCCTTATCTTTTCTAAGGTTTTGAATTCGATTAATAAACTCTCTCGCCAACCCTTCTTCTTTTAATTCTTTAGATAAAGTAATATCCAAAGCAACAGTTACCCCATCATTACTACTCACAATACAACCAGGAATATCAGCAGAGCTAATTTCAACATCCGTTAAATCAATACAGATACTTTCATTGATGAGAAAAGTGCCATTTTGCTCAATTTTTTTAATATCACTTGCAGTAAATTGAGCAATAGCCCCCGCAATTAATTTCATGTTTTTTCCGTATTTCGGTCCTAAAGTTTTAAAATTAGGTTTAACCTGCTTGGTTAACACCTTAGAATCTGTTGTTAAATACTCTATTTTTTTTACATTAATCTCACTTAGGATGATGTTTTCTACCGCCTTAATGTTGGCTTTCATCTCAGAATTTAGTACAGGAATCATAATTTTTTCAAGAGGTTGACGGACTCTTAATCCTTCCTTTTTTCTCAGAGATAAAGCAAGGGAAGTAATACTTTGAGCCAACCGCATTCTTTGTTCTAATTGAGGGTCAATTTTTACTCTGTTAGCTTTTGGAAAAGCTGCAAGATGTACAGAGCTAATAGAATTTTTTTTGCTGACAGTATTTAAATCCTGAAACAATCGGTCCATAAAAAATGGAGCAATAGGAGCAGACAAGACAGCTACTTTTTCTATACACTCATAAAGCGTTTGATAGGCGGAAATTTTATCAGTATTATATTCTCCCTTCCAGAATCGTCTTCTACTCAAGCGAACATGCCAATTACTTAGTTTATCTATTACAAAATCTTGAATTAATCGAGCCACTTTTGTGGGCTCATATTCTTCATAATTTCTCTCAACATTTGCAATTAAAGTATTCAATTCAGAAAAAATCCACCTGTCAATTTCAGCTCTATTTTCTATTGCAACATCCTCTTCTTTATAAGTAAAACCGTCAATATTGGCATACAAAGCAAAGAAAGAGTATGTGTTATAAAGTGTGCCAAAGAATTTTCTTTGCACCTCTTGAATGCCCCTTTCATCAAATTTCAAATTATCCCAGGGCTGAGCATTGGAAATCATATACCACCTTGTAGCATCAGCACCATATTTATCAATGGTTTGGAAAGGGTCAGCAGCATTCCCTAATCGCTTGGACATTTTATTTCCGTTTTTATCTAAAACTAAGCCGTTTGAAATTACATTTTTATAAGCAACAGAATCAAAGAGCATAGTAGATATTGCGTGTAAAGTAAAAAACCAACCTCTTGTTTGGTCAACCCCTTCAGCAATAAAATCAGCAGGATAATTTTGTTCAAATAGTTCTTTGTTTTCAAATGGATAATGCAATTGAGCGTAAGGCATGGCTCCCGAATCAAACCAAACATCAATCAAATCCAATTCTCTTTTCATAGGCTTCCCCTCTTCAGAAACCAAAATGATATCATCAACATAAGGCCTATGTAAATCAAAAGTAGTGTAATTTTCTTCTGAAAAATCACCAATTTTAAATTTTGCCAAAGGAGTTTCTTCCATTAGTCCTGCTGCAATTGATTTTTCAATTTCAACTTTTAATTGTTCTACCGAACTAATACAAATTTCAGTTTCACCATCTTCAGTTCTCCAAATAGGAATTGGAATTCCCCAAAAACGAGATCGTGATAAATTCCAATCTACTAAATTTTCAAGCCAGTTTCCAAACCTCCCTTCCCCAGTTGATTTTGGTTTCCAGTTGATGGTATTATTAAGCTCCACCATTCTAGCTTTGTAGTCGGTAGTCTTTACAAACCAACTGTCCATGGGGTAGTATAAAATAGGTTTGTCAGTACGCCAACAATGAGGATATGAATGCTCATACTTTTCCGCTTTAAAGCAAAGATTATCTTCTTTTAATTTGATTACAATCTGGACATCAACAGAGAGTTTTGGTTTTTCCTCTCCTTCTCCATAGTATTCATCTTTCACATACATACACGCAAAATCAGTTACTTCATCAACAAACTTGCCTTGTTTGTTTACTAAAGTTAAACTTCCAATTCCATTTTGTTTTGCCAGTCGATTATCATCTACTCCAAAACTTGGTGCTAAGTGAACAATTCCAGTTCCATCTTCTGTAGTTATAAAATCACCCAATAATACTCTAAAAGCATCCCCATCTTCTGGTTGAGCGTAAGGTAATAGTTGCTCATATCTCAACCCTTCTAAGCCATCTCCTTTAAATTCTGAAATGAATTTGTATGGAAGGTTTTTATTACCAATTTCATAGTCCTCAAATTTTAAATCAATATTTTCAGGAATAAAATATTTTGTAGCCAACTGTTTGGCAACAACAACAGCAATTGCTTTTCCAGTATATTGATTTAGCGTTTCTATTAATAAATAATCGATTTTTTTGCCTACCGCTAATGCAGTATTTGAAGGTAATGTCCAGGGGGTAGTTGTCCAAGCCAGGAAATAGATATCATGATTTGTGTTACTAAATAAGGAATTGGATTTCTCATCTTTAATTACTTTAAACTGAGCAATTGCTGAGGCATCCGTTACATTACGATAACATCCTGGCTGATTGAGTTCATGCATACTTAATCCTGTTCCTGCTTTTGGTGAAAAAGGCTGAATAGTATGCCCTTTATAAAGCAAGCCTTTTTTGTGCATTTTACCTAACAACCACCAAACACTCTCAATGTATTTGTTATCATAAGTTACATACGGATTTTCCATATCTACCCAATAACCCATTTCTTCCGTGATATTCTCCCAGCTTCCTTTGTATTTCATTACATTGGTTCGGCAAGCTTTATTGTAATCTTCAATTGAGATAGTGGAACCGATATCTTCTTTTGTTATTCCAAGCTCTTTTTCTACAGCCAGTTCAACTGGTAATCCGTGTGTATCCCAACCGGCTTTTCGGTTTACCTGAAAGCCTTGTAAAGTTTTATAGCGACAAAACAAATCCTTAATAGTACGTGCAATAACATGATGAATACCAGGCATTCCGTTTGCTGAAGGGGGTCCTTCATAAAATGTAAAGGAAGGATTCCCTTTTCTGCTTTCAATACTTTGATTAAAAACATCAGTTTTTCTCCAATTTTCTAAAACTTCTTTGTGTGTTTTAGACAAACTTAATTGATTGTACTGCTTAAATTTGTTCATTTTTTATGCTAAATATAATGCCTGCAAATATAGGGGTTGCAGTTTAGATAAACAATGCTAATTTGGCGTAAAAAATAAAAGGGATATAAGCCGCTATCGAATAATAAATAGATGTCCCATATCTTGATGTTTCCAGCCTTCAAAATCTTGAAAATACACTTCATAAATATAAGGGCCCATTGGCAAGTCATTTCCTGTTATTTGATGTTTCCCATCCCAACCAGTAATTAAATGCCCGCCATTATATATGCATTTTAAGGCATTAATATTATTGGTAGAATAAACCAATTCACTGAAACGACTGTAAAGATTAAAGGTAAATGTTTCTTCTCTTACCCCACGATAACTAATGCAGAAGTTATCATTTTTACCATCTAAATCAGGAGTAAAACTATTCGGAATATACATCCAATACTCATCTGCAATCCATAATTGCTTAAAGGCAGTGTCGCTACAACCAAAATCATCTGTAATAATTAAACTCAATTGGTAAATTCCTATTGAATCTTTATAGGGATGAAAAGGATTGGTAGTAAAATCATTTGGCGTATTGTCTCCAAAATCCCATTGCCAAGACACAATATTCCCAATTGAAACATCATTAAGCTGAACAGATGGATATAAAATACTCAAAGTATCAGTTACAGTTGTAAAAAGTGCCGTTGGCGCCTGCTGAATAGTAACCAAAGCAGAGCCCGAACCCGAACCTACTTCATTTACATCTGCAAAATATTGTATAGTATAACTACCTTCCTCACGAGTATTAAAAATATATGGGTTTAAAGTAGTAGTAATGGAAGATTGAGCAACTCCATTATACGCATAAACAAACGTAAAAGGAGGGGTAGCTCCCTCAAAAGAAATTTTCACTTGTGCGTCCGCATATTCATTATCACAAATAGTATCATTACCTGAAATAAAGGCCGTAATAGTTGTTAAATTTAAAACAATAGTATCATTATATATGCCATAAAACGAGTTATTCATTGAGCTACCGTTAATAAAAATATTACTATCAGACGACCAAGAACCAAAGCCAAATAAAGGGTCAATATTTGGAGAAAGAGCTATAACCTCATCAATAAAACATGTTTCAGAATAAGGGAATACAGAAATAGTATTTCCATTAATATCAATAGTTGTTGTTGTTCCAATTGGCCTAACATCATACACTATTATTGGTTTTAAGTATAAATGTAATTTTATAGTATCACTGTTTGTGGCATAAAAAGAATCCACTTCATTAAAAGCAGTAGGCATTAACATTACGCTATCGGAACTCCATTCTTTAAAGCCAAATAAAGGGTCAATATTTGGAGAAAGAGTAACAGTATCTCCAAGAAGATAAGTTTCTGTATATGGAAAAGCGTTAACACCAATTCCATTTATATCAATTGTAGTAGTAGTTGCAGGAGGGATAATATCATACACAATATTTCTGCTTTCCCCAAAAAAAGCTTTTACAGTAACATCTCCCTGAAGATCAATTACTAATGTGTCTTGTAAAGGATCATAGACGTAAACACCAGATGGCAGGACTTCCCAATAGATTAAATTACCACTCTTAACTTCAAAAGGAAGAGCAATTCCTCCAAATCTTTGATCAGTCCAAGGGGTATTTAAGTCATTTATAATATTACTATTACTCATTTCCACTTCTCCAATTCCTATAATCTCAACTGTTACATCAAATATTCCAGTAATTGCACTGTCACAATCTACAAAACCAGAATTCATACTGTCGCATCTTGCTAAAATAAAATTTCTTAAATCAGTTACATTATTTTGCCAACCTACGTATGTACCTCCCCAAGTTGCTATATGTCTTGGCATTTCAGGATCTATTACGGCAATCATACTATCTAGTAAATTTACCATATAAGCACATGATAAGGGGCCATTTGCTAAATCCTGCCACCGATTAATATAGTCATCATGAAACTCCTGATTAGTAAGCATTTCATTCCAAATAGGAACATGTCCTTGCCCACCAGGATCGCCTAAAGTGCTAGGGTCACAAGGCTCTGCAGTTGCAGATGTACTTGGTACACCAGTATAATTAATGTAGTGGTCAAAAGTAGCATCCAAATCCCATAAGACATAACGCCATTTTTTCTTATCACCATTCGGATCCATTCCCCTCCACCAAGCTGTGTTCCAATTTAACCAATCTGAACAAACCACATATGCATTTAAAAGAAAATAATCAATTAAACTCCCCATATTATATTCACTTTTTGCTTGATTATAATTTACTTGATTTGACATAGGGTTAGCTAGCACCCAATTTTTAAAAGTATCCCAATCTGGCTGTGCATTAGGAGCCCCATACTCAGTCCAAGTACCACCCCAAGTTTTTAAATATTGAAGATTGTTTTTATCTTGATCGTAATAATAATCAGTAAAATCATGATCATCCGCCTTTTCTCTTAAATCATAAACCCCCCAATAATTGCCATTCAAATAAACAATACAATTGGTGTTAGAGCGCTCATCCATTCGTAAATCTGCTAATTGTGACAAATGATGGCAGTAAGAATCGCGAATATGAGCCCCTCCATTTGATTCTGGATAATTGTCATTTGCAGCAGCTTTTAGTATAACTCTTTGAAATTTATCACGATCTTTAGTCATAAATATCTTGTCTTTTATTGCGTAGTTATAACCAAATTGGTCTCGCATAATATAATCAAATCCTCTTTGATCATATGCCCAAGAATCATTCCCGTGCTTATTAAACTCCCCAGTTCCTTTATCAAGTAAAATTCCATTCTCATCAAACCACTCCACAGTCCCTTCTGGCTCCAACCCTCCATTACCATTTAATAAATTATCGACTTGACCTCCTGAAATTGATAAGATAGGAATAGTATGCGTATCATTAATAAAAAATGTATGATAATCAATAAAACTAGTAGGGATGTTAGTTGTTGAACTATAAGCAATAGCTTTTACAATTGTTGTAGTAGCGATATTTACAGGAATTGAATACACTGTTGAGCTATTATCTGGCTCATCACCATTTGTTGTATAATAGATTGTAATATTTGGGTCAGGAGAGCTTAATGTTAAATTAACTGCTGCAGCATTATAGCCTCCAACTTGAGAAAAAACTGGTGTTGTTGCATATTCTTGCATTGCCCCAACATTATTGGCATTTGGAGTTCCACTTATAAATACACTCCAGTTGGCTGCTCCATTAGTCTCTCGTCCTCTTGTATGAGAATTTTGATTTGGAAATACTCTTATAGAATCTTGTAAGATACTCCCCGCATCAGAAAGCATAAAAACCTCATTACCTTTTGTTTGCGTAATTTTAAAATTAGAATGTGCATTCCCTCCTACTAATTCATCTCTACCAGAACAGTAAATAATTACTGTTTCATTTGCAGGGACTATAAAAGAAGATGGAATCACCCATTTGGTAGGGTTGTTTGCTTTATCAGATAAATACCAACCACTTATATCAATTGCGGTAGCAGTTGGATTATAAAGTTCTACCCAATCTTCATACTCACCATAATTATCGGTATAAGTATCGTAATTAGCACCAGTATATTCATTAATTAATACTTGACCATTTGCGATAAAAAAAACAAATGATGAAAGTAATAATGTTGTAAAAATCTTAAACATTCTACAAAAATACATAAATATTATCATTTACTAGAATGTTACAAAAGCAAAATCTTAGGTGCTCAAATTTAAGCGCTCACTAAAAGCACTTAAAAGCACATTTTTTCTACTTTTGCTGACTATTTTAATACAAATTGATGTACAATAATATAAAAGAAGATTTGCATTTTTTTAACGAGCTGATTAATGAGCTGATTAATGATGAGCTAATTAATCCTGTAGCTACGGCAATTCCTCCTGATGAGCTTCATTCAAAATTTGATTTGGAACTAAAATCCACTCCAGCTATTGCTGAAGGTTTCAAAAAAGAATTAAAAAAATTAGTACTAAATACTCCTAAATCATCTTCAAAATTATTTTTTAATCAGCTTTTTGGCGGCAGGCATAGTAAGGCAATTTTAGGTGATTTGTTAGCTGTTATGCTTAACAATAGTATGGCAACTTACAAAATTGCAGGGCCTCAAGTTGGTGTTGAAAAGGAAATAATTAAACAAGTAAATACTTTGATTGGCTATCCTAAAGGTTGTGGAGGAACTTTTCCAACAGGAGGATCAATGAGTAATTTTATGTCACTGATAATGGCAAGGGATAAAAAAGATAAGGAGATTAGAAATAAAGGAATGCAAGGAAAATTAATTGCATATACTTCTGAAAACGCCCACTATTCAATGGCTAAAAATGCTTCATTTACAGGAATAGGGAAAGAAAACGTTCGATATATTAAATCTAATGAAAAAGGGCAGATGGACATTGTGTGTTTTAAAAAACAAGTAGAAAAAGATATTACAAATGGCTTTGCCCCATTTTATATTAACGCTACTGCAGGAACAACTGTTTTGTGCGCATTTGATAATATTGAAAAAATTGCTCCAATTTGCAAAAAACACAATATTTGGCTCCATCTTGATGGCGCTTTTGGAGGATCAGTTATCTTTTCAGAAAAATACAAACATTTAGTCCGTGGAGTTGAACTTACAGACTCATTTTGTTTTAATGCTCATAAAACTTTAGGAGCCCCATTAAGCACCTCTGTATTAGTAGTAAAGGACAATAAAGAATTATATAATTCATTCAATAATGATGCAAATTATTTGTACCAAACAGATAATGCAAATTATAACTTGGGACAAACTTCTTTTGAGTGCGGAAGAAGAAATAATGCCTTAAAGTTATGGACAATGTGGAAGGCAATAGGCGCAGATGGTATTGCGCAGATTGTAGAGCATGAATTTTCTTTAGCTGATAGAGCGAGACATTATGTGAAAGAAAATGCAGACTATACTTTATATAGTTTTGAGAACTCTCTTTCAGTTTGCTTTAATTATAAAGATTTTGAAGCTGAAGATTTATGTACTAAGCTATATAAAAAAAATAAGTTAATGGTAGGTTTTGGTCATTTTCATGAAAATAATTTTGTGAGGCTAGTTACCATCAATGGAGAAAATTCAGAAAAAGATATTTTAAATTTCTTTAAAGTTTTAGAAGAATTTGCTGAACAAAATTCAGACTCAATAAAAAGAATATAATTTTTATCTTTACCTCATGAAAAATAACTTTATCATAACTTTAGCTTGGCCGGAAGGGATGGTTACAGCACCAGATTCCTGGTATGATAAAATTGCATCTAAAAACGGTAAATATAGAGTAGGGCATTCTGCATTAGCACTTGTTGATTCGACAACAAGTAAAATATATTATTTTGATTTTGGAAGATATCATACGCCAGATGGTTTTGGTAGAATAAGAGACACAGAAACCGATCCAGATGCCGGAATAAAACAAAAGGCAAAAATAAATGGAGAGACAATTAATAATATTGAAGAAATTTTAGTTGAAATTTCCAATAACAAATCTTGCCACGGAGAAGGGGCTTTGTATTCTTCAGTAATTAGTGGCATTAACTTTAGTGCTGCTTTTAATTATGCCAAAAAATGGCAAGGAAAAGGAGCAATTCCTTATGGGCCGTTTGTTCGAAATGGGACAAATTGTTCACGTTTTGTAGCAAGAATTAGCAGAAAAGCAGAGCCTTCTTTTTTGAAGAAACTAAGACTGAAATTTCCTTTTACCATTTCACCATCTCCAAAAAGAAATATAAGTATTGCAAATACAAACTATTATATTGTTAGAGAACATAAATGCACAAAAATAAACAGAAGTACGTTAAAAGCATACTTTAGTGGAATAGAAAAAAAAGATGAATAAACCAGCCAACATAGAAGAAACAGCTCAACTGTTAAAAGGAATAGGGGCAAGCTCATGGTTTACCATAAAATTAGAAGGTAATTTGTACAGAATAGAAAGATTTTCTCTTGATGGAGAATTAGAATGCTCCAGGCTTTTCAGGGCAGAGCCAAACACTTTCGACATTAATCATGAGCATGAATTTACTTACATTTCGCATTGTAAGGAATGCACAATTTTACAAAATGACCGAACCTATAAATTTTATACCAATGAATATTAAAGTATATGGTGCTGATTGGTGTTCTGATTGCCTTATTGCAAAAAATTTTCTCAAGTCAAAAGATGTCGAATTCGAATATATCGATATAACAGATGACGAACAAGCCATTGCTTTTGTAGAACAAGTAAATAACGGGAGAAGAGTAATTCCAACTTTAGTTATTGATGGTATAATTCATATCAATCCAGGAATTAATGGATTAATGAAACTATTAGCAGAATAAACTATACTTTTGTAATTCCAAAAATACATCAATGAGTGATTCAATAAAGCACGAATGTGGAGTGGCAATGCTCCGGTTGCTTAAGCCCTTAAAATATTACCAAAAAAAATATGGAACTTCTTTGTATGGGTTAAACAAAATGTATTTGTTGATGGAAAAACAACACAATAGAGGGCAAGACGGGGTTGGTTTGGCAAATATAAAATTAGATGTTCCTGCCGGGGAAAAATACATTAGCAGAAAAAGATCAACAGAAGCAAATCCTATTCAAGATGTGTTTAAGCAAGTAAACAGAAGGTTTGTAGAATTAGAGGCGAGTAATCCGGAGAAACTAAAAAATCCGCAATGGATGAAAGAAACTCTTCCATTTACTGGAGAGTTATTTTTGGGGCATTTGCGCTATGGAACTTTTGGAGAAAATACTATAGAACAATGTCATCCGTTTTTACGACAAAGTAATTGGAAAACTAGAAATTTAGCGTTAGCAGGAAACTTCAATATGACGAATGTTGATGAGCTTTTTCAGCAATTAGTTGATTTAGGGCAACACCCGAAACAAAAAGCAGATACGGTTACCATTTTGGAAAAAATAGGTCATTTTTTGGATCAAGCAAATGATGATATTTATTATAAATACAAAGAAAATTTTTCAAAAAAAGAAATTACTGCAAAAATTGAAGACGAGTTAGACATACAAGATATTCTTACTCAATCCGCTAAATATTGGGATGGAGGATACGTAATGTGCGGACTTTTTGGACATGGGGATGCATTTGCTTTAAGAGATCCAAATGCGATAAGACCTGCCTATTATTACAAGGATGATGAAATTGTTGTAGTCGCATCCGAAAGACCTGTAATACAGACTTCTTTTAATGTAAACATTGAAGATGTAAAAGAAATAAAAGCAGGACATGCGCTTATTATAAAAAAAGACGGAACGGTTGAAGAAAAACAAGTTCGCGAACCCTTAGAAAGAAAGGCTTGTTCCTTTGAACGAATTTATTTTTCAAGAGGAAACGATCAAGGAATTTATAACGAAAGATTAGAGCTAGGGAAGAGAGTTTTCCCAAAAGTACTCAAGTCAATTGATTATGATGTGAAAAATACGGTGTTTTCTTATATTCCAAATACGGCTGAAGTTTCTTATTTTGGACTTTTAAAAGGATGTAACACTTACTTAAATGAAATAAAAACTAAGAAAATACAGGCATTAGGAGAAAATCCATGTCATGATGAAATCGCAAAAATAATGGAGATTTCTCCAAGAGCAGAAAAGATTGCAATTAAAGACGCAAAACTAAGAACCTTCATTGCTTCTGATGATAGTAGAGATAATTTGGCGGCCCATGTGTATGATATTACTTATGGTACGGTAAAACCTACGGACAATCTGGTAATGATTGATGATAGTATTGTAAGAGGGACTACTCTAAAACAATCTATTATCCGAATTTTAGACCGATTAAATCCTAAGAAAATTATTATAGTATCGTCTGCACCGCAAATACGATATCCGGATTGTTATGGAATTGATATGGCAAAAATGGGAGATTTTATTGCTTTTAATGCAGCTGTGCAATTATTAAAAGACACTAAACAAGAACACATACTTACGGAAGTTTACAACAAATGTAAAATTCAAGAGAATTTACCAAAAGAAAAGATGGTAAATTATGTTCAGGATATTTACAAGCCGTTTACTGCTGAAGAAATTTCTTTGAAAATAAGTGAACTAGTAACTCCTAAAGAAACAAAAGCAGAAGTAGAAATAATTTATCAATCTATTTCTGATTTACACGCCTCTTGTCCTGAGCATCTAGGGGACTGGTACTTTACCGGAAACTATCCAACCCCAGGAGGAACAAAAGTAGTAAACAAAGCCTTTATGAATTATATGGAGGGGAAAAACAAGAGAGCTTACTAATTCTTTTTAGCAACTAATTTATGTCCAAGGTATGCTGCTGGCAGGTAGAATAATAAGTCTATTTTGAACCAATTAGGATGAGTAAGAGTTTCTAAATTACACCAACCGGAATAAGTAAAGATAATTCCTATAATTATATATTGATACTTAAAAGTACTTGAGTTTTTCCATTTTGAAATTTGAGATAGTAAGGTGGCTACTAAAGCTCCAATGAAGGAACCCATAGCGTGAGAAACAATCACTAAGAGCATAGCGCCTAAAGGTGCAATTTCCATGTATTTATTAAGCGCATCAGCATCTCCCATAGTAATCCCTTCAGGTAAAGGATAAAACACCATACTTATATAGTGCATCCCCATCACACCTATCATACCTAATACTATTCCTACTATAGTTGTGCTTATTGCTCGTAACATAGTTGTAATGTTTGGTAAATATAAAAAACCCCACCAAAAGGTAGGGGTTCTTTTTTCTACACATGGAAACTATCTTTTTTCAGTAGTGTACACATTCCCGTGCCACCAGAATCTTTGCTCTTTTGAAGAACCATATTGGTCAACCGCCATATCAAAAGCTGAGCCAAATGAATGCATATCGAATACTGGTAATTGAGCGCCTAAATATTCTTTCATCGCTAATTCTTTTACAATAGTATTAGGGTCTTCTAAGGCGGCTTCCATTGCCGCTGCTGCTAATTCCTCTTCCGTCATTTTTTCAGCATGCTTAGGAGCCATAGTCATTTCGTTAATCAAGTGAGTTGCGCCAGCAAATTTGTCAATAATGAACATTGTATATCTAATATCAACAGAAATAGTTCTTTGAATTTCTTTTTCAAAGGCAATATCACCACTCATAGCCTCCCAGTTTCCATCAAAAGCAGTACCTATAAGTTCTCCCCAAGCATTAATTACTGGAGATCCAGAATTCCCTCCAGTAATGTCATTGTTAGAAATAAAGTTGATTCTTAAATTACCGTCTTTATCTGCATACTGTCCGTAATCTCCAACTGCATAAAGCTCTTTTAATCTTTCAGGAACAATAAACTCTTCATTAGTAGCGTCTTCTTTTTGCATAATACCATCAATAGTAGTATAGTAATCATAATGCATTGCTTCACCAGGGTTGTAATCCCCCACATTCCCATAAGTAGCACGCATAGTTGAATTAGCATCAGGGTAGTAGTTTTTGGCCGGATTCATCTCTCTAAGACCAGCAATAAGTAATCTATTTCCTTTTCTTAATTTTTCTCTTACAACTGCTCTTTTAGCAGAAATTTGCTCAAGGTATTGATTGTAAATTGACATTATTGTTTTGTAAGCAGGATCTCTTTCAATTTTAGTAGTTGAAGGACGCTCTAAGAAAGTAAAGAATTTTTTTCTACTTGAGAAAACAGATCTTCTAAAGACGTTTTTAGCATAATATCCAAAGTCTAATTTTTTAAATCCGAAAAGCTGATTTTCAATTCTTTTAAATATAGGGGAGTGTTGTGTTTTTGGCACATTGTAGTAGTACATTTCTAGCATTGAACCAAATAATTCTTGGTCAACCGATGGGTTATAATCTTTATAAAAATCCCTAGCGTCTTTTTTAATTGCTCTGATTGCAAGGTTTCTTTCTTTACCTTCAGCTGGCAATTCAGCAATTGCTCTTTTCATTTTAAACGACCAATACATAATCTCTGCCCCCATCCAAATTGCTTCATTTAAATACGTTCTGTTAAGTTCAATATTTTTATTAGTGTGGTAAGCGCCTTCAATTAAATCTAAGGCTTCTCCATATTTTTCCATTCTAGATTCATCTGCTGAAACCCAAGCCCTAAACTCATCTTCAATAGCTACTTTCTTATCATATACTCTCATAGATTTTAATCCTTTTGATTGACCGATAAAGTATTTCCAGTAGTTAGAAGTTTGCGCATATTTTGTAGCATATTGAATTTTAATCTTTTTTGAAGAATTCATTCCAGCCTTCATTATTGCTAATTTTTCAGAACGAATATCAACAGTAGTTGGGTTTTTGATGTCTAAAGCTTGCTGTACTCCATATGAAGTTAAGTATCTATCTGTGCTTCCAGGGAACCCGAAAATCATAGTGTAGTCACCATTTTCGACTCCATCCAATTGGATAGGTAAGTGGTGTTTTGGCTTGTAAGCAACATTTTCAACAGAGTACTCAGCTGGCGTTCCATCAGGAGCACAATATACACGGAATAATGAAAAATCTCCAGTGTGTCTTGGCCACATCCAATTATCAGTATCGCCTCCAAACTTACCAATTGCTGATGGAGGAGCTCCTACCAAACGCACATCTTTGAATGTTTCGTAAGTCACAATGTAAAAATCATTTCCACCAAAAAATGATTTAACTCTTGCATTGTAATGTGTATCAGCTGTTTTTTCATCAATAATAGTTTTTGAGATTTCTCTGATTTTTGTACTTCTTTCTTTTTCAGTCATATCATCCGTAAGTTCTACTAATACACGAGCAGTAACCTCTTCAATGCTCACTAAGAATGACACTGTTAAACCTTCATTTTTTAACTCTTCATCACGGCTCATTGCCCAGAAACCATCTTTTAAATAGTTATTTGTAACACTTGAGTGGGTTTGAATTTCATCAAAACCACAATGATGATTTGTAAGCATTAATCCCTCTGAAGAGATCATCTCGCCAGTACAGCTTCCTCCGTTCAAGGAAACAATAGCATCCTTAAGTGATGAGTTGTTTACACTGTATAAATCTTCAGCAGTAAGTTGAAGTCCATGAGCCCGCATGTCTTCTTCATTCATTGCTTGTAATAATTGCGGTAACCACATCCCTTCATCAGCAATTGCTGTTAAAGAGAAAAATCCTACCATAACGATTAATAAAATTTTCTTTGTCATTTTTTTATTTTTTGTTTGATGCAAATATAATGAAACAGAGGTGTCTACAAAATTTCAGCATGTAAAATTTTAGCGTACTTTTACAACTACTTATGAGTGAAAAAAAGATAACTAGAATTAACAAATATCTTTCCGAGATTGGCTACTGTTCAAGAAGAGCGGCTGACAAATTAATTGAACAAGGAAGAGTAAGTATAAACGGAAAAGTTACTGAAATGGGAACTAAAATTTCAGATGAAGATGAGGTTCGTGTTAATGGGAAATTAATCGCTCAGCCTCAGAAAAAGATGGTGTATATCGCCTTTAATAAACCAGTAGGGATTGTCTGTACTACTGATCAAATGCGAGAAAAAAAAAATATCATTGATTACATTAATTATCCAACTCGGATTTTTCCGATTGGAAGATTGGATAAGCCTTCAGAAGGTTTGATTTTCTTAACTAATGATGGTGATATTGTTAATAAAATTTTACGTGCGCGGAATAATCACGAAAAGGAATATGAGGTAACGGTTAGCAAGCCAGTAACCAAAGAATTTATTGAAGCTATGGGAAACGGCGTTCCTATTTTAGATACGGTTACTCGAAAATGCTTTGTAAAGCAAACCGATAAAAAGAAATTCAAGATTATCTTAACTCAAGGTTTGAACCGACAAATCAGAAGGATGTGTGAGCACTTGGAATATAATGTGAAAAAACTAAAAAGGGTAAGGATTATGAATATCAAACTAGACATTCCTATTGGAACTTATCGTGATTTTACGGCTAAAGAATTGAACCAAATCAATCAAGCGGTGGAGCAGTCCATTAAAACTTTTGAAGAAGGAAAATAAATTGAAGAAGATTTTAGTAATAGGGTGTTGTGGTGCAGGAAAATCTACT
>Ga0310121_10001952_pt1 | contig 20292 bp, 20 predicted proteins | sample CB27_Tmax_986_MG_FD_203504 | JGI IMG/M metagenome (GOLD analysis project Ga0310121, IMG submission 203504) | Marine microbial communities from Western Arctic Ocean, Canada - CB27_Tmax_986 | ecosystem: Environmental > Aquatic > Marine > Oceanic | place: Canada: Western Arctic Ocean | collected...
TCGGACTCGCATGGCAGCGTTCAGCTGGTTCGCGGGGCAACGGCCCCTCTCCTCGCTTGCGCGTCAGGCTAGTGTTAAGGTGGCATTGCAATCTATGTCAGCATTTGTCCGAGTTATGATCAAGGCCTTGTTGATGCCTGGATGGGCAACCCAAGGGAATGATAGCAGGGCCCCATCGGCCGGCCTGGAGTACTCTACTGGCGAGCGGCTCAATATCACCACATCTTGGTCCGGCGATGGCATCAGCCAAGACGCTCACCGGCTACGTCACCCCACGCGCCGCCGGTGTGGAGGAACGCTACCAGCGCCTCGCGGACCGAGCGAACATCATGGACTCGCAGGATCTGAATCCCGCGGCAGGCCAGCGAGATCGACACGCCGACCGTGGCGGCGGTACGGTCGGAATGTCTATCGCCGATGATTTTGGCGAGGAACCCCTTACGTGAGTGGCCCACCAAGATCGGGGATCGGAGTTCATGGAACCGTGCGGCGTGGACGACTAGTTCTAGGTTGTGCTGGTGCGTCTTTCCAAAACCGATGCCGGGATCCAAACAGATCCGATCGGCGTCGATCCCCCCTTCAAGGAGTGTCTGCCGACGACCACGTAGATAGTCAACGATCTCGGTGACAACATCGTCATACCGAGGGTCGTCTTGCATGTCTTGTGGTGATCCACGCATATGCATGGCACAGACGCCCGCCTCCGTCGTGCGCGCCAGCGAGATCATCTCTTGATCGCTTGCGAATCCGGTCACATCGTTTATGATTTCAGCGCCGGCGTCCAGTGCCGCCCGGGCCACGCTGGCTTTGGACGTATCCACCGACACTGGCATCCGTGTTTGGCGGCACAGGCTCTTGATGACGGGTATCACCCGACGAAGTTCCTCATCCTCCGACACGGGCCGTGAATAGGGTCGCGTGCTCTCCCCTCCAATGTCGAGGATGTCGGCCCCTTCGCCCGCCAGCCGCAAAGCGTGGTCCACGGCGGCATCCCATTCACCAAAACATCCGCCGTCGGAAAAACTGTCCGGGGTCACGTTGACGATCCCCATCAAGAGCGGGCGCTCGGGCAGCTCCAGTGTCTGAGTCCGCAGCCGCCATTGGCGCGCGCGACCGGGCAAAAACGGATGAAACGGTGCATTGGAGGATCCAGAGGTGTCCATCATGGATGGAAGATTACCACGGTACTTCCATGGTGGCTACGATCTGCTCGGCCAATTCATTGATACCATCGAGTTGCAAGACGGCGACGGACTGGCCACCTTCGGGAACCAAATGGACGGTTTGTCCCAGTCGCACCAGGCGATCTGGAATTCGGATCGCGGTGGGAGACCCGATGAGATCTCCACGACTGTCCTGCCAGGTTACGACCACTCGCAGGTCAAATTCAATGTCGCGCGGCTCGTCATTTTGGTTTTCAGAGATGACATACTTGGAGTCGTTGGTAATGCGACCCACCAACGTGCTGTCTGCGTCGCTTGCGGAGGCCACCTTGTACGGCGTCTTGAGCTCGATCTGTTTGGCGACAGCTTCCGTCAACTGCTCTCCCAAAAACCGACGGTAGCTGTCCGACTCAAATACTGGCACGTGGACCGAATAAACATCCGGACGGTAAAGCGTTCGGCTTCCCAGTTGGTACCCAGCACACCCAGAGAAAACCGCGACGATTGCGACGAAAGCGAGTTGGGCAGATAGCCAGAATCCGTTGAAGCGATGCATGACAACCGGCGGCTCTGAACGTTTTTTGGACACCTGGTTAGCGAAGTAGGGTACCGTTTCGTGGCGCAAGCAGCGGCTTCGACTCCTTGTCTTCCTCGGGAAACATGCCGCTGAGCCACGCCGTCCGGTCGGGTGGCGTGTCAGGCAATCCCGCCAGCTCGGCAATTCTTGTCTCCGATTCCACAGCCAAATTGGTGTCAGGAAAGTCTCGCATCACGGCTGCGTAGTAATGCTTCGCCGCACCGTATTCCTTCCGCCGGTCGTAGTAGCGCGCGAGGCTATGCTCACGCTCAGCCTTCTTCAAACGAATGGTTCGGTACTCACTATCGAGATATTCTCGATGCTTTTCAGCTTGATACGGAAATATTTTATACATCTTCACGATGAGCTTTTCCCCCTCGGTCAACCCTCCGCCGTCATAGTCAGGGCCTTCATAAATCATTTGCTTACATTTGAGCGACAGGAGATGCGCTTGGAATTGGTGCTCGCTCAATGGAAAGTTCACCATGAGATCGGTGAGGAGAATATCGGCGTCGCTGTATTTCGCCGCCTCAAACTGGGCCACCCCCCCCGCCATCGTCGCATCGTCGGAAAGCTGACCCGTTGGATTGTCAAATCGAATTTGATCCCATGTTTTGACGGCGTGTCCAAAGGAGTCGAAGAGAGGGCGCTGACGGTCAAACAGGTTCGGCAACGCATCTCGTAAGGTCGAGCGCTTGTCCAAATCGATCCACCATTGCGCAATGGCGAATCGGCGTCGATCGACCTGGTCCAAGTGGCGGCTATTCGGATACTTCTTCAGCATTTCCCCATAGGACTGATTTGCTTTGGAATACGCATCGGCGAAAAAATGACTTTCCGCCTTCATGAACATGGCATCTTCTTCAACCACGGAAAACGGCCATTGCTCCGCCGCTTGTTGATAGAGTTTGGCCGTTTTGGAGAACTGATCCTTGGATTGTGATTGGCCAGCTAAACCAGCGGCTTGCTGGAAACTTTGCTCAGCCAGGGCAAACGCTCGACGCGCCCCGGCTTCGTCGACCGGCTGTCCGCCAAACATGCCTGCAACGTCGAAGTCGAAAAGACCTTTTTTCTCCTCTGGATCGATTCGAGGGACAGTGGTAATCTCGTTTCTCGGCGAAGTCGATTCGGATGACAACGGTGCCGTCGCGTTGGCCTGAGCGACGGCGACGGTCCCGGCCGTTTCTTCCGTCCCGGTCGGCTCATTCGCCTGTTTTTCGGCCAGCTGCGCTGCCACCCCCTGCTCGGACAGTGATGGCTCAGGCAGGAAGGGGAGCTTGAACCTGCCCGTATAATCACCAGCCGGGCCCGCCGACGCGCACCCGAAAGCTAATACAGGCAGTACTAATACCAACAGGTACGATGTGTTCCATCCGCGCAATTCATGATTGATTGGTTGCATTGTCGACTACCACAAGGTGACTAGAGGCGTGGAGGACCCCCGTGGCGGAAGCGCCATGGGTAAATCGATTCCAAAAACGCCATGTAAATTCAAACGGGCGCGATACTCTGATCGGAAATCTTCGCCGTGAACTGGAGCTAAAAAGACGCGGGAGAGTAAAGCTCGACGGTAATCCACGTCAAGTCCATCGTCGGGCTAGACGAACCCTGCCGTCATGGCAGCAGTGCCATCAGTGTCCGATTACTCGGGCCGACACAACCAGGTAAGCTACGAGGCACCGAGGCGTTACCAACCTCAGCTCCGGATTGGCGTCGCTGGGCGACTAGGCGGAGTACGACACTTCGAGGTTGCCTGACTGCACCGATAGTAGTCGATCGCGGCGGGTCGATAGGTTTTGGCTGGTAGGGCGCCGTCAGGCAGACTCCTGATTGATCGGGCGGAGAGATTCCAGCTTGACACGTTCCACTTTGCGTGGCGACGCTTCTAGGACCGTGATTTGTAGGTCGTCAACGCGCAGCGACTCCCCCGGTTTCGGAATGTGCCCAAGTTGCGCGGTGATGAATCCACCAATCGTATCGAAGTCATCCGGTTCCGGCAAATCCAAACCAAGCTGGTCATTGATCTCAGTCAAATGGGCCCGCCCTTGGATCTCGACACTCCTCGCGTCGATCGGGCGAATCTCCCCAATCTGCTCCTGATCGGTTTCGTCCACAATCTCACCGACAATCTCCTCAATAACGTCCTCGATCGTAACAATCCCCGCGACGGACGTATACTCGTCGACCACAATCGCTAAATGATTTCGGGTCTTGAGAAAGTCCTGAAGAAGGTCGTCGAGTTTGCGGAAGGTGGGAACGGACCAGGCGTCACGCAAGAGTTCACGTAGGGGGCGTCTCTCACCGGACGTGGTCTTGCTAAGTTCAGATAGGAGATCCTTGACGAATAGTATTCCCAACACATTGTCGAGTTTCGTTTTATAAACCGGAATCCGAGTGTGCCCGGATTGGACGGCAAACTCGACCGCCTCGTCCCATGGCATATCGATGTCCAATGCGTTGATCTGGGACCGGGGAGTCATTACATCGGCAACGTCGGCATCCGCCAATTCCATCACGCCCTCGATCATCTCCCGCGCATCGGCTTCGAGATGACCGTCGTGCAGCCCCTCCGTGACGATCGTCAGAACCTCATCTTCAAACGCTTCCTCCTCGTCCGGCTCGTCGTTGGATCGAGCCGCCAATCGGCGCAAGAATCCCTCCACGAATTGTGTCCCCGCCGAAATCGGTCGCACAAGACGATTGGCGATCCTGAGCCCCGGCCACAAATGGAACAGAATCGGCTCCGCCCACAACCGCACGATTGCCCGGGGAATCCAAACCGTGGCGGCCAACATCGCGGCGAGCAGCCCGACATCACTTAACCACCTCTGGGAACGGGTTTCCGACACCGGTTGATGAATAAACGAACCTTCAGTCAGCCAGCCAAAAGCAGCCACGGCGACCACCCAAAAGCCGATCGTGCGAACTGTCTCGAGCCCCAAGGAAACTCCGTCATGATGGTCGTGAATCTCATCGAAACAGTCACGACGTTTTCGCTGGAGACAATAGTCCTTCAACTCATGCCACGCAACCTCTTGAATCGCCGCCGCTCCCAACGAGCCGATGGCCAACATCGCAAAGCCGAACACCCCGATCGCCACTGAGATTTCAAGACCCATCGCAGATCCCTTCGCTGAGAACGGACGGAGGAGGAGTTGGCCGATCGGCTGAAACTGGATGTTCGGCCGGATTGACAATCCCCAGCCGATTTAGGCACAACTGTTCCCTAGAACGCATCACTCGGCGGTCCGAAGCCGTTTGATCATTGTGACCAGTCAGATGCAGCGTACCGTGGATGACGTACAAGATCAGCTCCTCGTCCGCTCGCCAATGGTAACGAGGCGCCGTTTCAATCGCCATCTCAGCGCTGACCACGATCTCGCCAACCAACGGACGAGGGGATGATTCCAAAACAAAACTCAGCACGTCGGTCGCATAGTCGTGGTGCAAATACCGCCGGTTGAGATCGTGAATCGTCTTGTTATCCACAATCGCCAAACTGATCTCCGCGGTCGGCACGCTTTCAACCTCCAGTACCACACGAACCGCCCGCTCCAGCCGGCGGACGTCCACCGGCAAAAATCGTTGCGTGTTGTTTACTTCAATCGTCTGGTTTTCCGCGGTCATCAAGCCGACTGTTGGTTAGGGTACTTGACTCGCCCATGGTACATCGCGGTCAGCGATTTGATAAGGCTTTGCTCAATCGTGTGTAACTCACGCAAAGTCAGATGGCAATCATCGAACTGGCCCGACTCTAAACGCTGCATGGCAATGTTCCGTACGAGGCTTTCGATCCTGGCTGGTCCCGGCTCCTGAAGACTACGCGACGCACTTTCGACTGCATCGGCCAACATCAACACTGCCGCCTCGCGCGTCTGGGGCTTGGGACCTGGGTATCGGTAATTCCCCTCATCAACCTTCGCAGTGTTCGGATCTTCTTCGCTTTGCTCGCTGGCGCGATTGTAGAAATATTCCACCAAAGTCGTTCCATGATGCTGGAGTATGAAATCGATGATCGACTGCGGCAGGTGGTGTTGTCTCGCCAGGTCGGCTCCATCCTTGACATGGGCAATGATTATCAAGGTGCTCATCGCCGGAACCAGTGCCTCGTGCCGATTCCCTTCGCTGCCCTGGTTCTCGACAAAATACATCGGCTTAAGCATCTTCCCGATGTCGTGAAAGTACGCACCAACGCGTACCAACAACCCGTTGGCACCGATAGCATCGGCGGCCGCTTCGGCAATCGATGCCACATTGATCGAGTGGTTGTAGGTGCCAGGAGCGCGACGGACCAACTCCTGAAGGAGAGGGTGAGATACATCCCCCAACTCCCACAAGCTCAGATCGGTTTGAATATCAAACACATATTCGACGAACGGCAGCATACCGGTCATCAGCAGTCCCGCCAAAAAGCAGTAGAATAGGTTTTTGCACGCGACCCCCAGAAGTTCGGGGCTGACAGGGGCGTTGAGTGCAACATTAACACCGATCGTCGTCGCCATGGCTACCACGCCGACCATAAGTCCCACGTAGATCAATTTGGTCCGGCTGCTCACGTTCCGCAGAAGCAAGATCGTCACGGAGATACACGATGTGACAACGATGAATTGATTCAATCCGAAGCCAAGTATCACGATCGCGGCCAAACCGACCGCCGACCCCAACATGAGTGCAAGTTCCTGAGGGTAGGCAATGGCAACGATCATGGCGAAGACTGTTAGGGGTACCAACTCCGCGTGCCAATCGTCCAACAACAGCCATGTTCCTAAAATGACCAAAACCACGCAAACCTGCAGTGCAACGAATTGACGGAAACTGGCCACAAATCGCGGATGCCGCCGAACTGCGTAAACGCCGCAGAGCGTGTAGAGTTGCATGAACATGCCCAACTTGGCGGCTGCGGTGTACAAAGCATCGCCGACAGTTCGTTGTTCCAACCAGGCAGAATGCTCGCGTGACAACAAGGCGATATCGGTCGTCACTAACCACGTGCCACCTTGGGCCAACTCATCCACTCCCGCCGCGTACGTGATCATGACATCTTCAACCGCGTCCGCCGCCTCATCCTTCGCCACACGGGTCCTGTCTTTATTGAATGCCAGCGTCGTCGGCATATTTTTTTCCAACCAAAAATAGATCGGATCCACCAAGATGGCCTGGTCCAATTCTTCGGCCAATCGCCGCCGAAGTTCCGCCGAAGCTTCGGCCAACCTTACTCTCTTGACGGGAACTCGCAAGATCTCCTTATCCTCACGCACTATATAGACCGTGATGTCGGTGTGACTGCCTTGCTCTAGATTATGTTTCAACTTTTCCAGCAGCCCAAACTCCTCAAATGGACTCATGGCCCGAGATATCGATTTGACAAACTGCTCCAGATCTTTGTCATCCTTTAGCGCTTCCACAAAACTCAAATAATCTTGCTCGCGCGTCGAGCTCAACACCGCGGGAGACACGGGTTGACCTTCCGAGTCGGGAGGAGTCGTGAAACTTTCCCATACTTCTTGAGTGACGTCATCGAAAGATTCAGCGCGGATCAACTCGAAGACCTGCCCCTTGAGTGCCTCGCGCAATTCCAGCAGCGGCTTAATATCGTGATCGTAAACACACTGAACCGTACGGCGAGCCTTTTCGCGCTCCTGGCTGGTCTGTTGATCGTCCGGCTCCGAAAAGGTGACGCGGGCGACCACGTCACGTTGAACAAACGCGTCACGACAAAAAGAAAACGGTGGCTGCCAGGCTCGGGTAGCCAACAACATGAACAGAGCGGCCGACACACAGATGGCAAACCGAAGTAGGAAATCCTTGCGTCTGAAAACGGCAGCCGCGCGTTCCAACCGAGAGGGCGGCATATCCAAATGGGCCACGCGATCCGATCGCTTGCGAGTCTGACTTCCGGAAGACATGATGGAGTTTTTATCGGTGCCGTTTGGGACCATCCTCGTACGCGCGCACAATGTCCTGCACCAGACGGTGGCGCACAATGTCGTCTTTGGAGAGATGCACCGCTTTAAAACCCTCAATATTCTTTAATCTGCCAAGCGCGTCGTTCAAACCGCTTCGCGTGTGCGGTGGAAGGTCAACCTGCGTCTTGTCTCCGGCCACAACGATCTTCGAGCCATTCCCCATCCGGGTTAGGAACATCTTCATTTGGGCAACCGTCGTGTTCTGGGCCTCATCTAATATAATGAAGGCCTCATTGAGCGTCCGGCCACGCATGTACGCCAGCGGAACTACCTCGATTGCGTCTCGTTCCATGTATTGCTGAATCTGGTCGTAATCCATCATCTCGTAAAGCGCGTCCAGGAGCGGTCGCAGGTAGGGATTGATCTTCGCATGCAAATCACCCGGCAGATATCCCAGACTCTCGCCCGCTTCAACCGCTGGTCGCACCAACACGATCTTGCGGATCGATTGACTTTTGAACGCCTCAACCGCCAACGCCACCGCCAAGTAGGTTTTACCAGTTCCCGCTGGACCAATGGCGAACACCAAATCATGGTCCCGAATCGCCTTGACGTATGCGTTTTGCCCCGGAGTTCTCGGCTGGACCCGCTTGCCGCTGGCCACCACGTCGATCGCCTTCGAAGGGGTCTGACTCTCCGATCCGGTCACCAAAGCCAATATCTCCGAGACCTGCTCGTGGTCGACGGCACCACGGCGTTCTGCCAGCGTCTTTAGCTTCTCCAACGCAGCGGTCGCTTGCGTGACCGCTTCCGCGGGCCCCGCGACATGAATTCGACCGTTCCGGTGGGTAATCTCCACACTCAACGCATCGCGAATCACGCGTATGTGTTGGTCCTGAGCACCGAACAAAGTAAGTAATGAAGCTGGATTCACCAGCGGAATAGTTGCTTCAGTCATGCACTACCTGCCTGGCCGCAAAATCACATCCTTTTAGTATAGTACCGTTTTCGCGCGCGTCGGCGCGGCTTGGAGGGGGCAATTGGCGATAACTCCTTTCTACATAGACACTTGCGTTTCCCATGCATCGCCCGGTCAGGTGGGATTTTTCGATTTCGACAGCGAGAACCACGCTCGAGCCTGGATTTCTGCCAGCTGGGTAGCCCGTGTTCCGAACGCTCCAGCCCGTCATGATCCCGCCAGGCTACCGTGGACCCACCAGAGATAGGCCAACGGTGCGGTCCAAAGCAAAGAGTCAACGACATCCAGCGTACCTCCGAGGCCCGGGATCCAACTGGACGCGTCTTTCTGCTGCATGTCTCGCTTGATAAGCGATTCCGTCAGATCGCCGGCAATGCCCGCCGCCGCCAGTGTCAGTCCGTAACCCAAAACGGACAGTGTCGATCCAATCGGTTCCGCTTGACCCATCCACCAATTGCCGATGAACCGGAAGTACATCCAACTGGCCAGCATCCCGGCGATCACTCCACCGACCGCGCCCTCGACGGTTTTCTTAGGGCTCAATACAGGCGCCATAAGGTGTCGCCCCAGGAAACGACCCGAAAAATACGCTCCGGCATCGCTGGACTTGACCACGAACAGCACCGAGACAATGCTCACCAGGGCTAGGCGGCCAGGAATCTGCACACGTAATTGAAGCAGAAAATAAATGGGGAGCGAGATGTACAGAACCGCGAAAAACCCACCCGCCAACTGCGTTAACGATCTACCCGGTCCGCGGAATCGTCGCATCTCTTCCAGCGACAAGATTGCCATGGCGCCGCTTGTCGCGATGGCGAACCATAGCCAGACCTGCTCGTCGGAAGGTCCGCTGACCGGTCGCCAAAGAGCCATTGCGCCGGTGAGCACAATTAATACCGCGGAGCCGTACGTTGACCAGGAAGAGAGAGCCAAACCACCCGCTCTGGCCAGTCGCAGAAACTCACCCATGCCGAGTATGGTGAACAACAGGGCGAGAGGCAGCAGGTAGATACCTGGTCTACCGAAATTCGCATAATCCTCAGCCCAAAAAATAGTGACCATGGGCAAGATCAATACCACGGCTCCAGCCAATCGCCAACGCAGCAATTTGTTTCTCCGTAAGATAAAGTGTTCGCGTCGCCGTCCAATCCCAGTCGAATATGCCTAATTCGGACTCAGCCCCCCAAAGCGACGATCGCGGGAAGCATACTCGTAGATCGCTTGATGGAGGTCCGACTCGTAAAACTCCGGCCAACACTTTCGGGTCACCCAGATTTCCGCGTAGCTAATCTGCCACAACAGGAAATTGCTAATCCTCATCTCCCCGGCAGTGCGGACCAACAAATCGGGATCGGGCATGCCACTCGTATACAGATAGTCGGAAATGGTCGACTCCGTAATGTCGCTGCTTTTCAACTCCTTGGCAACAACGTCGTCGGCCATGCGTCGCACAGCGTCGACCATCTCGGCCCGACCACCATAGTTGACGGCCAGGCAAAGTCGGGTTCCGCTATTATCAGCACTCATCGCTACCGTCTTATCAATCTCTCGCAAGACTCGTTCTGGAATCCCGGCGCGCCGGCCAATCAAGCGGACACAGATATTCTGCATCATAATGAGATCTCGCTCTTCGATCATGTACTGCTCGAGAAGGTGCATCAAAAAGTCGAGCTCTGACTGCGGCCGCTTCCAGTTTTCGCTGGACAAACAATAGAGCGTCAATTGTCCGATCCCCAGTCCCGCACACTCTTCGGTAACGCGTCGTACACTCGCCACGCCACGGCGATGACCCTCAATACGGGGGAGCCCCTGCTGCTGAGCCCAACGCCCATTCCCATCCATAATGACGGCAATGTGATCCGGCCACATCTCCCTGGGCACGGCGTCTAGCGGCTTTGCGGACGGTTTATTGAGTTGCGACCGTGTCATATTCGCCACGCCAGAAACGGCCCTCAGAGGCGGTTGCTACCAAGATCAATGGTTTGCTCACGGTCTGGCCCCACTGAAACGAAGGCCACGGGTGTGTGAAGAATCTCGCTAATCCGCTCGATATAAGCCCGGGCGTTTTCAGGTAGGTCCTTCCAATGGCGAACTCCGCGAATATCGGTCTCCCAACCCGGGAGGGTCTCATAAATCGGGACAGCTTGACGAAGATGGTCCGACTGGCAAGGAAACCGATTGGTTTGTTCGCCATTAAGGTCGTAGGCAATGCAGATCTTAATCTCACGTAAGTGGCTAAGGACGTCCAACATCATCGCGGAGAGATCCGTCACACCACTCAGCCTGGACGTGTATCGAACCGCAACCGCGTCAAACCATCCGCAACGCCGGGGGCGTCCAGTGGTCGTTCCATACTCGTTGCCGGTATCGCGAATGTGCTGGCCAATCTCACATTTCAACTCGGTAGGAAATGGCCCACCTCCAACGCGTGTTGAGTACGTCTTTATCACACCGATCACTTGACTAATCCATTTGCCTGGAACTCCTGAACCGGTCGAGGCACCTAGCGCCGAACTGTTGCTGCTGGTCACAAAAGGAAATGTGCCGTGATCGATGTCCAACAGCGCCCCTTGAGCGCCTTCAAACAAAAGGCGGCGTCCGTCTTCGACCGCATCCAACAAGTAGTGGGTGGTATCGCAGATGTACGGTTGCAGTCGCTCGGCATAAGATCGATAGTCACGAACGATCGCATCGGCATCGAGCGAACTATTTCCGTTTCGTATCGACAAAACAAGATTTTTGGCCGCAACAATCTGTTGAACCATGTCGGGTAGATCGTCACGGAGGAGATCCCCAAGTCGAATGGCGTGGGTGCGACCGACTTTATCGCGATAACAGGGGCCGATGCCACGTAAAGTGGTGCCGATATTCTCTCCTTCAATACTGCTTTCGTTCACCCGCCGATCTTCCTCGACGTGCCACGGAAACACGACATGGGCCCGCTCGCTGAGCATTAGGTTTTCGCCGACTTTCACGCCACGCCCCACCAAGGAGTCGATTTCGGCCAACAACATCTTTGGATCCACGACGACGCCAGCGGTCACAACGTTCGCTACATCGGGATTGAGAATGCCGCTGGGAATCAGATGCAGCTTATAAACTTCGTCACCCCAAACGACCGTATGTCCCGCGTTCGCGCCACCCTGATAACGCACCACTATGTCGAATCCGGGCGTCAGCAAATCAACGAGTTTTCCTTTGGCTTCGTCTCCCCACTGTAAGCCAACGACGCATGTACCAGGCACTGGGCCTCCTTTAAGTCATCTTGGAAGTCAATCGATAAAATAAAAACGTGTCGGACGATCCTGCCAGGGGCCAGGCCTCCTGGCCTTCACCGCATGGGGCCCCTGCCACGACTCTCGCCATTCGACGAAGGACGACCGAACAGGGGACGACCGAACAGGGGGCGAAAGAACAGGCTATTCTTCGATAACTCGACTAGGGTTACAATCTCTGTAAATTCACAACCCCTCAATGTAGGTTCTCTTCCAGTCCAGGGTCAAGTCGCTGGGGCGACGGCCGCCCCCAGGAACCACACTTCAAACGCATGAGTACACCGGTCAGTGACTAAGGGGGCCCTCCGTCTGACGTTGGTTGTACGACGCGCGGATCGGTGAAGTGACTGAATCAATGGGTCGCTGGCCACATTCGGGCTGTTTTCGCTGACCGCGCGGGACCTATAATGCTCCCGGCAGCGGGGTTGTCGGATTCACTTGTACGAGCGATAGGAGTCGGAACGTGGCGGAAAAAGCAATTATTATCGGTAGTGGGCCAGCGGGTTGGTCCGCGGCCATCTACGCATCGCGAGCCAATCTCCAGCCGCTGCTATTCGAAGGGACACTCCAGCCGGAAATGATCCCGCTAGGGCAACTGGCATTCACAACCGAAGTCGAGAATTATGCGGGCTTTCCGGCTGGTAACATCCGCGCGTTCGTCGAAAGTGCCGTTGATTCGGCGCGTCACTACAACCTACCACCCGTACCAACGGGACATGATCAAGGGGGTCATCCGCACTACGCCGTCCAGGGCGTTGAGCTCATGGAGCTGATGAAACAGCAAGCACTCAACTTTGGCACCCGTGTCGTCGGCGATGACATTGTGGCCGTGGAGCTGGGCACTAAACCGTTAAAGGTTTTCCCCGCCGCTGGAGAGCCGATCGAAGCACAGACAATCATCATCGCGACCGGTGCTCGAGCTAACTACTTGGGACTGGAAACCGAAGAGAATTTCAAAAACCGGGGAGTCAGCGCGTGTGCGGTCTGTGATGGCGCCTTGCCTCGGTTTCGCAATAAACCGCTGGTCGTGGTGGGTGGCGGTGACTCGGCCATCGAGGAAGCAACCTACCTTACCAAGTTTTCCAGTCAAGTCTATCTGGTTCATCGACGTGACGCGCTGCGCGCTTCAAAGATTATGCAACAACGGGCTTTTGACGACGCCAAATTGGAAATCGTGTGGAACCACGCCGTGCAAGAAGTCCTGGGCAACGACGACGAAGGCGTGACTTCGGTCCGATTGGCCAGTACCGTGGACGACAGCGTCAAGCAACTCGATGCCGCCGGGATGTTTTTGGCCATTGGCCACACTCCCAACACTTCGTTTCTTCAAGGCAAACTGGATATGAACGACAAAGGCTACATCCGATGGACTACGCCGTTTCGGACTTACACCAACGTGGAAGGGGTCTATGCGGCGGGGGATGTCGCCGACGACTATTATCGCCAGGCCATTACGTCCGCGGGGACCGGCTGCATGGCGGCCCTTGACGCGGAACGGTATTTAGCTGAGGCGGAGCTTTAACCTATACAAGGCACCGAACATCGCGCAACAGGAACTGGGAGAACCACTGCGTTTTCTCGCCGTGAAGACTCAATAAAGCATGGAAGAACTCTCGGTCAAAGAAGCTCGCTCCGAGGCAAATATTGGCAAGTCCGTTTGCCTTCACGGTTGGATTCGAACTCGTCGCGACTCCAAAGGTGGGTTTAGCTTTCTGGAAGTCAATGATGGTTCGTGTCTGGGCAACCTCCAGATCATCGTGGACGCCGCACTGGACAATTACGAATCCGCCATCACCAAGCTGACCGCCGGATGCAGTGTCACCGTCCGCGGAGAGGTGAAGCCATCAGGAGGCAAAGGCCAGGCCACGGAACTACACGCCGACGACGTGCAAGTCCACGGATGGGCCGACCCCGAGCAGTATCCACTGCAAAAGAAACGGCATTCATTCGAGAAATTGCGCGAGTGGGCACACCTACGTCCACGCACCAATGCGATCGGCGCGGTCATGCGGGTCAGAAACCGCATTTGCCACGGCATCCACGAGTTTTTCCAAGAGCAGGATTTTCTTTACGTCCAGACTCCGATCATCACCGCTAGCGACTGTGAAGGCGCCGGTGAAATGTTCCGCGTCACGACGATCGACCCCGACAACGCTCCGCGCAGCCAGGGGAAGGTGAACTATAAACACGATTTCTTCGACCGCCCCTCGTATTTGACCGTCAGCGGTCAACTCAACGCCGAAATCTACGCCTGCGCACTAGGAAAGGTCTATACGTTTGGGCCCACCTTTCGCGCGGAAAACTCCAATACATCGCGTCACCTGGCCGAGTTTTGGATGATTGAACCCGAGGTCGCCTTCTACGAACTCGAAGACAATATGGCGTTGGCGGAAAATCTGTTGAAGCGATTGGCCAGCGACCTGATTGAGGATTGCCGAGAGGACCTGGATTTTTTCAATCTACGGATTGACGACTCGGTATTGGATACAATGGGCACGATCTTAAAGAGTAATTTCGCTCGCGTAACGTACACCGAGGCAATCGAGATCTTATCAGCCTCCTCCAATCAGTTTGATTTTCCGGTGTCTTGGGGGAACGACCTTCAATCCGAGCACGAGAGATTCTTAACGGAGGAGCACTTCAAATGCCCGGTGATTGTCCATGACTATCCCTCGACGATCAAGCCGTTCTACATGCGCGTCAATGAGGGTGGTAAAACAGTTCGTGCCATGGACGTGTTGGTGCCCAAGGTGGGTGAGATTATTGGAGGCAGCCAGCGCGAGGAGCGGGTCGATGTCTTGACGGAAAGAATGATGCAACAACGGCTCAACCCAGATGAGTACTGGTGGTATCTCGATCTCCGCCGTTTCGGGACCGTGCCGCATTCCGGATTCGGTTTAGGACTGGAACGGGCCGTCCAACTGTTTACTGGGATGGCTAACATTCGCGACGTGATCCCTTTTCCGCGAACGCCCGGCAACGCGGACTTTTAGCCGCGACTCATTAGTGGTGACTCCCAAACGTCACCTAACCGCGACTCTCGTGACGGAAATAAGTTCCTGTAATTCTTACCGACGGAATTCGCGCGCCCGGGACAGGACACAATGGCGAGCCTTGGGAGCCGAAGGGTGGGCCATCGGTGTCTCGATTTCACATCATCCAGGTTTTTCTCTAGACAAAACGATTGCCCCGCATAAGACCGTGACCTACTCTTTGCCGGCGGGGAAAACGCCTCGCCGATCCGCGTTACGAGAAAACAGGCCATTTATGGTACCTCCTGTCTTTGTCGGCGGGCACGATGACCTCCCGCGTCTTGAAAACCTGTATTAAGTTTCCTGTTGATGATTGCCTATTGTCATGACCTCCGCATGCGCCGAATTTCCCGATTCGCCTTCCCAAGAGAGCATCCAATCCGTCCGTGAGGCCATTTCGGATCTGAACACCGAACGCTCGCGGATGGAAGAATTTGTCTCGAGCATTATGGAAGAGATTGAGTCTCTTCACATGCTGTTGAAGGAACGCGAACAGAAGTTGAATGAGCAGCAACAGCAAACCCAAGCTCAAGAGAGTGAACTGGAGCAAGTTCGAATCGACTTAACAACGGCGCAAAAGGAGCACGCAGCCGCCATTAGCAACCAGGAACAGCTAGCCGATGAAATCGAGGCAGCCAAAGCGGAGCTGAAGTCGGCAAACGACAGGACTGGGGATGCCATCGAGACGGTGAAGACGGTCAATTTGGAGAAGGAAGAACTGGCCGCCGAACTGGCAACCTCCCGCGAGTCGCTCGAAGCAAACCACAAGGAGCTCAGCGAGATCAAGGAGGTGATCGAACAATTGCGAGGCGAACACGAAGAAGAGGTGACGTCGCTTCGATCCGAGAATGCCAGAATCCACGAACAGTTGAGCGCGACACAGAACGCGGCTGAACAGTTGATCGAACAGATTGAGGAACAACGACAATCGTTGGGCAATCAACGGACACGATGGGCTGAAGAGCTGAATACGATGCGCCATTTCGTCGATATGCAGGAGAAAACATTGGCGTTGGATCAAGGACCACCGCCCCTTGGAGAATCAGACAACGCGGCGGCGAGCAAGGACGACGATAAGGATTGGCTCGAGCCAACATCAACATCCTGTGACCCAGTTTTGGGATCGGTATTGGCCAAGTTCTCTGAGTTAGAGGACGTCCCAACGGAAAAGCAATAACGACCTTCGGCGAGCAAGACAATGACACTCACCCGGGACCAAAAGCTCGAATGCGTCTTAGCTCTGTGCTTTACGATCATGCTGATCATCGGCGTGGTGAGCGGCAGCGTGATGGTGTGGGGCACGGCGGCCGCCTCCTTGACACTCTTCGCGACGCGATGGATGACTCGCCATCTTCCGACCGAACAGGCGAAGGTCCTCGTGACACCAACCAAGCCTGAAGTCCAGCGACTTCAAGTGGGCCGCGCTCGAATCGCACTCCCAAAATCAGACTCAGATAACGAGAGTGCCACGAATTTCATTGAAGCGTTAATCGCTGAAGGCCGCACCGCGCTACTCTGTCGTCCTGAATTGGCCAAACGACTCACACCCAGGGTCAACTGGGCTATGTTCGATCGGTACTGTACGAGGACAAGGCTCTGATTTCGGATGGACATGTCCGACTCAATCCACCACCACAATTCGGCATGTTCGGCGTTAAGGACTGCCACTCGACCGAAATCGGCAGAGTTTTACTGGATCGCTTTCCTGTAACCAACTGCCAGTACAAACAGTTCGTCGCCGATGGAGGCTACAAAGACCGAACGGTCTGGGATTCGGACATCTTCACCTCGGTCCGCAGATTCGTGGATCAAACTCACCAGCTAGGGCCCCGCTTCTGGAAGAACGGAAAATACAGACTGGGCGAAGACGATCATCCCGTGATCGGAGTCAATTGGTATGAAGCCCAGGCGTATTCTCGCTGGGTTGGTAAACGGTTGCCCACCGATGCGGAGTGGGTCTCGGCAGCAGGCCGCGGAATAGAATTTTCCGACTCGGTTTCCGGTGAACCGCTCTACCCTTGGGGTAGTTTGTTCGACGAGAAAAATGCGAATCTATGGGCCACCGACCGCGGCGAGACGGTACCGGTAACGAGCCATCCGGCCGGATGCAGTAGCGATCGCGTGTATCAGCTGGTGGGCAACGTATGGGAGTGGACCTCCCAGGACTTCGCCGGCTGGAGCGATCTGCAAGAACACTTTGAGTTGGGCCGTTCTCTCAAAAGCATCCGTGGAGGCGCGTACGACACGTACTTTGAGAGCCATGCGACATGCCAATTCCAGAGTGGTGAAAGCCCCTTGGCGCGCCGCCACAACATTGGCTTCCGGTGCGTCTTGAGTGTCGACGAAATCGCTTCCGAATTGGCGTTGGACCAAGAAGATGAACCTGCCGAAATGGCGATGACAAGTCACTAATCCCCCGGAGGCGTGAGAATGAGTGGTCAAGGGCTTCAACCCATGGAATCCTTTCGGCTGGGCCAATATCGGCTGCCTTTGCCGTGCTATTTGTGTGGAAACGACAACCTGTTCGATGCCGTGATGTGCCGCCATTGCGCTGGGCCTATGGCGCTGCGCCGGTATGCGGAAGAAGACAAGAAAGGCAAGCCACACCTGATCACGACATTGGGAGCCGACGGCGTAGGGAAGACCGTGTACTTGGGGCTTCTTCTCGACATTCTCAATAGGCAACGCGGCGAATTGGAATTCATAACTTGTGATGCTTCGTCGCTTTCCATGTCTCAAGTCACCGTATCATCGCTGGCCCGCTGTGAGTTTCCTCCCGTAACACAAAACGACCCAACAACGTGGAATTGGGCCCATTGCCGCTTGCAACGACGGACTCGAAAACGCCCGTTGGAAGTCTTTTTCGTCGATATGGCTGGACGGGCACTGCTGGAAGAAACTGACCGCCCTGGGACGTATGAGTGCGTTTCCGGCGCTATCGGTAAGTCGACCGGGACCATTCTCATGATTGATGCCGAACGTGCCGCCAACGGCGACAAAGACGAAGAATTCTTTGGAAGAAGAATCCTCAGCCATCTCGCGGACCTGATGGAACGCCGTATGTCAGCACATAGAACAAGACGGGGGGTTCGTCCTAAAAAGGGGAATGAACCCCATCCAATATCGATCGTGATGTCGAAAGCGGATCAGAACGAAGCTTGCTTCGAGAACCCGAATGAATTCGTCCGCGGACACCTGCCAGGCATCTGGAAAATCTGCCAAGACCGATTTCCACTGCATCGATTCTTCGCCTGCAGCGTCACGACGGGATGCATCACCCGAGTCACGGCGACCGGCGATCGATATGTGATGCCACTCCGTGTCGAGCCACGTGGAGTCATCGAACCGTTCCGCTGGTTGGCCACCAACTTCGCCGACTAGCCTAGCGGACGGTTGCACTTGACGAACCGTCGCACCGGGAAGCATCTTCAAAAGCCCACCGGGGCATCACCGAATAAATCGTGATTTCCACTCCGACTCATCATGACAGGGTCAACGGCGAACCAGGTTTCAAGACATCATTGCGGGGCTTCATCCTGGCGCGACAACGGAATCGTTCACGACGCCCTTCATCGTGTCGAAGAATCGCCTGAATAGATGCTGGCTATCATGCGGACCAGCGGATGCTTCGGGATGATACTGGACACTGAACGCTGGCAAGTCGCGGTGGCGCAAACCGGCAATCGTATTATCATTGAGATTGCGGTGAGTGATTAGCAAGTCGCTAGGTAGCGACTCTTCTTCGACAGCGAATCCATGATTTTGCGCGGTGATCTCCACCTGTCCAGTCTCGATGTCCAACACCGGTTGGTTGGCACCGCGATGGCCAAATCGCAGTTTGAACGTCCTGGCGCCACTAGCGAGTGCCATCAATTGATGTCCGAGGCATATACCGAACACCGGTTTTTGGCTCATGACCTGACCAATGGTATCGATCGCATAGCTAATTGGCGCCGGATCGCCTGGCCCGTTGGACAAGAAGATGCCGTCGGGATCACGACTCATGATATCGGACGCTTTGGCATTGCCAGCTAACACGGTCACGCGACAACCAATGCTGTGTAGATGTCGGGGAATATTCCATTTCATACCGAAATCGAGCGCGACGACATGAGGGCCATCGACCGACGACGATCGGTCCGATTGCTTATCGAGTCGAAACCATGGGCTCAACGGCTCGTCCCAACTTGCGGGGCCGGTTGGCAGCACCTCCTGGACAAGGTCGCGTCCAACCAAACCGGGACTTGCCTGGGCTTTGGCAACCAGACTGGCGTCATCAAGATCGATCGCGGACAGGACACCCTTCATGGCACCTTGAGTGCGAATTCGCCGCACGAGTGCTCGCGTGTCAATGCCACACAGGCCCACGACACCCTGCTGTTCCAAGTACGAATCCAGCCGACCCTCCGCACGAAAATTACTGGCCAGGCGGCTGTTCTCCTTGACAATGAATCCGGCCAAGTGGGGCCTGGGATTTTCCAGATCCTCGCAGTTCACGCCATAGTTGCCGATTTGAGGATAGGTCATGGTAACAATCTGTCCCCGATAACTGGGGTCAGTCAGGATCTCTTGGTATCCCGTCATGGACGTATTGAAACAGACCTCCCCGTCGGTCTCACCTCGAGCACCGAACGAATACCCGCTAAAGATCGTGCCATCCTCGAGGGCAAGCTTGGCAACTCTACGCTGGCTGGACATTGCGCACTTCGACTTTAAGGCCACTGGAAAATATTATCACGACGCCCCAAGTTCCATCTGTGAGGTTCTTGCTGTTTATCGGTTGTCTTCCGAAAACGTTCTTGCGAACCCAGCCGGTCAAATCCCTTGGATGAGTGGACTGGAACGCTCACAATTCCGATAGATTCTACAGCTGTGGGTGTCCAGGTGAAACAGACTAAACCTTGTGGAATCTGGATTTTAGGAGTTGTCCAAAAATCGCTTGTTTTCTCACTGAAACCCTAATGGAACAGCGTTTGGCCCATTGGAGAGAACTGAAAACGACAAGGGATTCTTGGACAACTCCTTGTTTGCGAGGGGCCTTGTCGCGGCGAGCAAGGTCCCTCGCTTTTTTTTTGCCCTAACCGTCATTCACCATTAGACCGGTGTATTTTTCGATTCCGGCAGGTCCCTACCGTCGGCCTCTTTTAAACAACGTTGGATCTGACGAACGGCTTGGCGAAGTCGGTTTTCGTTTTCGACCAGCGACATCCTCAAGAACCCTTCCCCTGAATCTCCAAAACCGCTGCCGGGACTCACGGCGACGTCGCCCTTTTCCAATAGCATCATGGCGAAGTCCATAGTGCACATCCGCTGGCGCCAGACGTCCGGTATCGGCGCCCACAGGAACATACCGGCGCGTG
>Ga0310121_10001953_pt1:0-5000 | contig 20291 bp, 19 predicted proteins | sample CB27_Tmax_986_MG_FD_203504 | JGI IMG/M metagenome (GOLD analysis project Ga0310121, IMG submission 203504) | Marine microbial communities from Western Arctic Ocean, Canada - CB27_Tmax_986 | ecosystem: Environmental > Aquatic > Marine > Oceanic | place: Canada: Western Arctic Ocean...
AACGTGTCCTATCGTACCCACATTTATATGTGGCTTGGTTCGCTCAAATTTCTCTTTGGCCATTACCTAAAGTCCCTTACCTGCAGTTTCAGTATAAATCCACCGAAAGTACCGTTGTCCGAAAAAAGAGATCGTCACAATATTGCGATTGCGCCTAACCTGGTGCTCACAATCGGATTTGAACCGATGACCTCTTCCTTACCAAGGAAGTGCTCTACCGACTGAGCTATGTGAGCAGATTTCTTACCTATCTCACGAGTCAATAAAGTGCCCTTCACTTCAATCTTTTCTGGAGCGGGTAGCGGGGGTCGAACCCGCGCCATCAGCTTGGAAGGCTGAGGTTCTACCACTAAACCATACCCGCAAATTTGCGCACCTCCGCCTTCGCCAATCCAACCCAAATCTACTTGCGACTTCTGGTGGAGGGGGTAGGATTCGAACCTACGAAGGCTGAGCCGTCAGATTTACAGTCTGATCCCGTTGGCCGCTTGGGTACCCCTCCCAGTTTCACGAATCAAAAGAGGCGGAATTCTCCATATTAGACCGGCCGTTGTCAATGAAAGCGAGGATTTCCCCGCCCGGTCAACATTTTCAAAAACCTTTATGAATCAGATCGTTGGTGCCGCCACAAGGAGTCGAACCCTGGACCTTCTCATTACAAGTGAGCTGCTCTACCAACTGAGCTATGGCGGCAAGTCAAACGACTGGAACGGGCACTGAAAAGCTTGGCGATACTATAGATCGGTTTCGGCGACGGCAAATCGGTCGATACATATGCGGCCGACTCTGATCTCTGATAATTGTGAAGCCTTAAAAGAGGCGCAGGGATAGCCCTGAACCGCCGACCCACATACACACATATTTGTGGTCTGCGATCGTAACCCGGTTCGATTCCCCCTGTTAACTTCATAGCCAGTCAAATACGGTTACGCCTCGTACAGACGAGTCACGGTACCGATGCGCACAACAAGCAAGCTCCGAGCACCACTTAGACCGTGAATTGCCTATATCGACACCTATAAAATTCATTTGTCATCGCTTCGTTAGCTCTGTCTGACCGTTATTTCTCCACCGATCAACTCGATTATTTCCTCACCGTTATCTAATAACAGCGCCCCCGACAAACTAATGCCTCGGCAAATTCCATGAATACTCGATGAGCCACTAGTCACGGTTATCCGCCGATCTTGATATGCATGAAGAGCCATCCATCTATCCCGGAACGCTCGAAACCCAAGTTCCTCAAACTCGCGGCAATATCGATGCACGACGTTGATAATTTCTCCGGCAAGGATGCTTCGAGAGAGACCTGGTATTTGTTCCGTCACGTCGGCCACCTGCTGCTCGATTCCTTCCACCAAGAAATCCCTTGCGCCAACATTGATGCCTACGCCAATCACCATTTCTGTCGGATCACTACGGTTGGTTAGCTCGATCAGGATGCCAGATACCTTCCGGCCCTCCATCAACACATCATTCGGCCACTTGAGTTCCACATTTCGAACACCAACTGATCGAAGCACGTCAGCGATAGCAAGTCCTATAACCAAGCTAACCACACCTATGCCGACGGAAGGGTATGCCAAACTCATTCCCAAGCTCATTGCAATGTTGCGGCCAAAAGGGCTGATCCACGTGCGGCCTCGTCGACCTCGACCGTCAGTCTGGACTTCAGCGATCAATACCGTCCCATTGATCGGTCCACGCTCAGCCAACTTCATCAAATGTTTATTTGTGCTCTCAATATGCGCAAAAAGTTGCAAACTCGATAACCACTCAGATGCTTCCTGACCAAGGCTTTCTTTTATTTTTTCGGCTTCGAGCAATCTGACGTCTTTTGGCAGTCGTGCTTCTTCGCCAACAACGTCCACCCCTTGCAGCTCGAGCATTTTCGCCAACACGGCATCCCCGGCCAATTCAACCCTACCCTTGTCCACCAGAGCAGCAAAGACCATCTCAAGCGTCATACGTTCGGTTCCCCATTGATCGGGATCTGCCGCTCTATTCGCGGATACCCAAGCAGAAGAGTTGCACTGCGAACCATCATGAAACCGGTTAACGCCAGCCACATGCCATGATTACCAAGCGTTGGTACCGCCCAAACCGCGATGGTCAAATACGAAACCAACGCGACGAACATATTATTTCGCAAAGATCTCATTTGCGTAGTACCTATGTAGATACCGTCCATTTGGAATGCCCAAATCGCTACGAGCGGCATACACACGATCCAGGGTGCGAATTCTCGCGCCGTTCGACGAACATCTGAAAGATCAGTCATCGCATCGATCATCCAAGGCATGAAAGCTCCGTAACAACCAGCGATGACGATAGCGAGTCCAGCTCCACAAATGGTCGAATACTTTGTAATTGCCCGCAATCCGAATCGGTCGTTAGCTCCAAAGGCTTCGCCCGCGAGCGATTCAGCTGCCTGAGCAAAACCGTCGAGCGTGTAACTCATTAGATAAAAGTACTGCATAAGAAGTAGATTCGCCGCCAATACCAAATCGCCCATACGCGCACCAAGCGCGGTAACGCCAAGAAACGGGATCTGAACAAACAGAGTGCGAAGCATCATATTTCCACTAAGACCACCAAGACTCCGCAATTTCGATCGATTCCCGAGCCCGACGGTCCGCTGAAAAAACCAGCCGAGTTCCCCAAGAGCTTTGACCACAAGGTACCCACCCAATAGAGCAGCACTCCATTCACTAATCGCTGTTCCGAGGGCAACGCCCCCAACGCCAAGTCCAAAACCGTAAACGAACAAAACGTCGAGGGCTGCATTCAGGCCATGGAACCCCAATGTGACCGCTAGGACCGCGCGCATTCTTTGGAGTCCGAACAAAACGCCGAGCTCGACAAAGTGCATCAACAGCGCTGGTGCCCCCCATATCCTAACGAAGAAATAGTTCGCCGCTTTTGCCTCGACCAACGCACTGGCATCAAAGATATTAGCCGTGAGTTGGTATATCGGTACGGAAAGAGCGACGAAAAGCGCGCCGATTCCCACAGCTATAACCCCGCTTCTGACACCAACCGCTACGACTTCGTCAATCTGCTTGGCACCGTAACTTTGGGCAACAAGGCCGGTCGTAACCATCCGGAGGAAACCGAATATCCAGTAGAAAGCAGAGAAACTTGCCGCTCCAACGGCGACACCTCCCATGTAGCTCGAATCTGGAAGGCGACCAACCACTGCGGTATCAGCGATTCCGACCAGCGGGACGGATAGATTGGCAAGAATGACGGGCCAGGACAGTGACAACACACGTCGATACCAACCGCCCGGAGTTACTGAATTCATTTCAACAACTCCAACCTGGGCCTTCTCGACAATACGGCTAATACTATGAATTACCGTCTGCGCAAGCACCCACTATTGACCACTCGGCGGTCAAAGAGGTTGCATCTATCGGGAGACAGCTAAAGAAAAACCCGGCTCGGGGATATCCGATCCGGGGCTGGTGTTCAAAGCCTGACGACGACCTACTCTCACATGGGGAAACCCCACACTACCATCGGCGCAGAGCCGTTTCACTGCTGAGTTCGGCATGGGTTCAGGTGGTTCCAACTCGCTATGATCGTCAGGCAAACCGAAAATATGTTCGCACCAACAAAATGATCCTAATGAAGCCAGTTCGATGTGCCGGTAATCCGAATGAAATTCATTCGTTCGATTATATGGTCAAGCCGCACGGGCAATTAGTACGGGTTAGCTCAACGCCTCACAGCGCTTACACATCCCGCCTATCAACCTCGTAGTCTACGAGGGCCCTTCAGAAATCTAGAAGATTTGGTGAGATCTCATCTTGAGGGGGGCTTCCCGCTTAGATGCTTTCAGCGGTTATCCCGTCCGAACATAGCTACCCGGCAATGCCACTGGCGTGACAACCGGAACACCAGAGGTTCGTCCACTCCGGTCCTCTCGTACTAGGAGCAGCTCCTCTCAAATCTCAAACGCCCACGGCAGATAGGGACCGAACTGTCTCACGACGTTCTAAACCCAGCTCGCGTACCACTTTAAATGGCGAACAGCCATACCCTTGGGACCGGCTTCGGCCCCAGGATGTGATGAGCCGACATCGAGGTGCCAAACACCGCCGTCGATGTGAACTCTTGGGCGGTATCAGCCTGTTATCCCCGGAGTACCTTTTATCCGTTGAGCGATGGCCCTTCCATTCAGAACCACCGGATCACTAAGACCGTCTTTCGACCCTGCTCGACCCGTCAGTCTCGCAGTCAAGCGCACTTCTACCTTTACATTCATTGCATGATTTCCGACCATGCTGAGTGCACCTTAGTGCTCCTCCGTTACTCTTTGGGAGGAGACCGCCCCAGTCAAACTACCCACCACACACTGTCCTCGACCCAGATAATGGGCCTGAGTTAGAACGTCAACGTAGCCAGGGTGGTATTTCAAGGATGACTCCACGACAGCTGGCGCTGCCGCTTCAAAGTCTCCCACCTATCCTACACAGACTAAGTCAAAGTCCAGTGTGAAGCTGTAGTAAAGGTTCACGGGGTCTTTCCGTCTAGCCGCGGGTACACGGCATCTTCACCGCGATTTCAATTTCACTGAGTCTCGGGTGGAGACAGTGTGGCCATCGTTACGCCATTCGTGCAGGTCGGAACTTACCCGACAAGGAATTTCGCTACCTTAGGACCGTTATAGTTACGGCCGCCGTTTACTGGGGCTTCGATCACAAGCTTCGGCCGAGGCCTAACCTGATCAATTAACCTTCCAGCACCGGGCAGGCGTCACACCCTATACGTCCTCTTACGAGTTTGCAGAGTGCTGTGTTTTTAATAAACAGTCGCAGCCACCTGGTATCTTCGACCGCTACTAGCTCAAGGAGTACTCCTATCACCTGTAGCGGCGTACCTTCTCCCGAAGTTACGGTACCATTTTGCCTAGTTCCTTCACCCGAGTTCTCTCAAGCGCCTTGGTATTCTCTACCCGACCACCTGTGTCGGTTTGGGGTACGGTCAACGTTTAC
>Ga0310121_10001953_pt1:10000-20291 | contig 20291 bp, 19 predicted proteins | sample CB27_Tmax_986_MG_FD_203504 | JGI IMG/M metagenome (GOLD analysis project Ga0310121, IMG submission 203504) | Marine microbial communities from Western Arctic Ocean, Canada - CB27_Tmax_986 | ecosystem: Environmental > Aquatic > Marine > Oceanic | place: Canada: Western Arctic Ocean...
CGTTCACCGAAAAGTGTTTGCCGATGTCTCGAAGAAAGCCTAAGGCATCCAGTGGGCTCGTCCACTCTAGGTTATCCACCACTCGGGCCGCATACGTACCATCTAAATCGATGAAGCGGGAGACCTGCTGCGAAAGTCGTTCCCCCCAGCCGCGGACCACGTCCACATCGTTTAAGCCGCGCTCGTCGACGCGTCCGGACGGGTCACCGATGAGACCTGTTGCCCCCCCTACCAACGCAATCGGAGAGTGTCCCGCAAGTTGGAAACGACGCAACGTTAGCAGGGGAACGAGGCTGCCGATGTGGAGACTCGGTGCCGTCGGATCAAAACCGCAATACAAACTCCGTCCCGACTGTTGTAAGTGAGACTCCAGTCCTTCTCGATCGGATATCTGGGCCAGTAGGTGACGCAGCTCTAGATCAGCTATAGGAGAGGGCATACGAATTCGCTCGAGGACAAGCCGGAAGCCTTAATTACGGACTCGAGGGCTTTCCAACCGAACCAAAACCCATATACTAGCGTATCTTCTTGAACACCCCTACGAATAGGTCCGTCAACGTCCGATTTGAATACGAAGTTGAGGGGGTACTCCTTACGTAACCTCCCTCGCGCGCACCGTGCCATGGCCGTCGTACTGACGATCATTCTCGGGTTTTTCGCGATATCCAGTCTCAATGGGACTAGCGTGCTCGATCTCCCTAGAAAAGATCCTGCTGTGGCCGATTTCAGCTCCCTTGATAAATATCCTTCAATCCCTCCAGAAACTACCGGTTCGAGCGTTGCCGCTGAAATCGATGGTATGCCCAACAACGAGCGCAGATCCTCATCCAACGCGCTAACCGTCATCGTTGAGCCGAGAGACAACCTAGCCGTGATTTTTCAACGAGAAGGCATCTCGGCAAAGGAGCTTCAAAGTGTTCTGGAAAGCGACCGGTTAGCGCAACGCCTCAAGCACATTTATCCAGGCCAGAAGTTATTTTTCGAACGACAAGAAGATGGCACGCTCATACGTTTGGTCTATTCCCCTGTGCCACTGGAGTCGCTGGTTTTTGTTCGCCGGGGCAGCTCCTTTGAAGTGACAGAAATTGCTCACCAACCTGAAATCCAAATTAAGGTAATGCATGGCCTCATCGACCACTCCCTATTCGTGGCAAGCCAGCGTATCGGACTCGATGATGAAACAACCATGCGCGTCGCGCATATTTTTCAGTGGGATATCGATTTTGTACTTGATATTCGCAAAGGCGACGAGTTCGACATTGTCGTGGAAGAACTCCACCTAAACGGTGATTTCGTTGGTTATGGAAACATCCTTGCCGCAAGGTTTGTGAATCAAAGTGATAGTTACTTCGCGATTCGGTACATGGATCGAGACGGGGCAGCAGGCTATTTCAACCCTACTGGCGAAAGCATGAAAAAAGCGTTTCTGAGGGCGCCCCTGGAATTCACCCGCGTAAGCGCCGACTTTAATATGAAACGCGTCCACCCGTTGTGGAATCGTACGATGCCCCATCGAGGAATCGATTACGTCGCACCGGTCGGGACGCCGGTACTGGCGGCCGGGACCGGTCAAGTAAGGGTCGCCGGGTATACCAAGGCCAATGGGAACTACGTTGTCATAGGTCATGGCAACGAATTCGAAACAAAGTATCTCCATCTTTCAAAATTAGGTCCTGGTACTAGGCGAGGGAGAAAAGTCACTCAAGGGGACGTCATCGGATTCGTCGGATCAACCGGCTGGGCAACTGGTCCCCATTTACACTACGAATTTCTTGTCAACGGGAAGCACAGGAACCCGCGCACCGTACCACTACCTAAATCAAACCCGATCAATAAGGCCGAACTCAAACGCTTTCGATCCCATCTGCAACCGACCCTTGCACTACTCGCTAGCGGCAAATCACTCGGGCTCAGAACCACAGCCACCAATTAACGCACCATGCCTCGATTTTTCATCGGCTGTATTTCTGGCACCAGCATAGACGGTCTCGACGTAGCTTTGGTTGACGTCGAAGCTAAGCCAGCGATTACTGCTTCGAAGACAGTATTGTTTCCAGAACTCCTTGAAGATGAATTACGCCATCTTTTACAGCCTGGCCCCAACGAAATTTTTCGGCTGGGCCTCGCACACGCTCGGTTAGGAGAGTTCATTGGCGCTTCCATCCTCAGTTTCTTGAATGACAATGACCTCGACGCCGGCGATATCGAAGCGATCGGTAGCCACGGCCAAACGGTTCGTCATCATCCTGATTCGGATCCGGGGTTTTCGGTACAGATCGGAAGCGGTAGCCACATCGCCGAAATCACCGGAATCGACACCATCACCGATTTCCGCAGTCGGGATCTAGCGTCCGGCGGCGAGGGCGCGCCGCTCGTACCGAGCTTTCATCGAATGCTGTTTCACCCTTATGAGCACGATCAAATCATTCTCAATATCGGCGGTATCGCGAATATAACGATCCTCTATTCGCACGAGCAACAGCCGTTTTTTGGTTTTGATACCGGTCCAGGGAACGCACTGCTAGATGCTTGGGTCCATGATTCGAGGCAACTTCGCTACGACTCCGACGGGGATTGGTCGGCCTCGGGACGAGTATCGAACAAGCTGCTTGAAGCACTGCTCGACGATTCGTATTTTTCACTCGGGCCGCCAAAAAGCACGGGGAAAGAAAAATTTAACTTGAACTACATAGAGCAACATCTCAGAGATTTCCCAAAAATTGAATCTTCCGACATCCAATCGACCTTATGCGAATTCACCGCGGTCACAGTAGCAAACGCAATCGAGCGCTGGGGCCCGGAATCAGCACGAGTGGTCGTTTGCGGTGGCGGGCGGTTAAACTCGGATTTAATGCAAAGATTAGATGCACACCTCAACCATCACTCGGTCATGCGCTCCGAAGAAATCAATGTCAATGGCGACAGCCTCGAGGCCGGAGCATTCGCCTGGTTGGCTCGCTGTTTTACAGATCGGGTGCCGGGCAATGTCCCGTCAGTAACGGGGGCCAAGGGGGAACGTGTACTCGGATGCCTATACCCTTCGGGGACTAAAGTTTAGATTGCAAATGAGTTGCCGCATCCGCATGTAGAGGAAGCGCTGGGATTCGTAACGACAAATTGGGATCCCTGCAAGTCTTCCTTGAAGTCGACCTCTGCTCCCACCAGATACTGGTAGCTCATCGGGTCAACAACCATTGTTACTCCGCTCCGTCGAACAACCGTATCATCTCGTGCGATGTCGTCGTCAAACGTAAACCCATACGAAAAGCCGCTACAGCCACCTCCCGTGACGAATACTCGGAGCTTGAGCTCATCGTTTCCTTCGTCCTGGATAAGTTCGGAAACTTTGTCAGCAGCGCGAGCTGACATCTGGATGTTCGTGTCTAGCATAAGTCCTGCCATTCTACACCGTAGCTATAAAGACATCTCAATCACACATTCTTTGGGTGCAACGGATGTGCTCTTAAGTTTCTATTGGCACCACCTTTCAGCATATTTCCGAGGGCACTAAAAAAGCACGCGCTTATACTCCTTGTAACCGACTCCGTATTCGAACGCATTAACGAGAATGCCGAAAACGACAGCCCGTACACAGCCCTCGCGATTACTTTCTCTTGGAAATTTCCGCGGCAAACTTTCAAGCGAAAGCGTCCTTCCACAACTGGCTCTGCTGGCAATCCTGGTGGGCGCTAAAACGGCACTCGTCATGATTCTGTTCCGATTGTTCATCGAAGTTGGATCAGATTCATTGCTTGGTATAAATAGAGAGAACTTCGAGACGCTCGACATCGTTATACGATTCATCTCGCCCATTGCGGGCCCGCTGCTGATTGGGTTACTCCTTTTTCGATTACGCGCCGATAAACGTGAAGCCGGTGTCGCCCAAGTCATGGGCAAATTGAGCGACCACCGACCCCGGCCTTCCGCAGTCAATGCTTTAGTCCCGTTTATCGCCGGAGGCGTAACGCTACTTGGGGGCCGAGAAGGACCCGCGATCCACGTAGGAGCGGCTGGCGCGAGCGTTCTTGAGGCCGCCTTGGAACTCCCCTACAACAGCATTCGCATCCTTGTCGCGTGCGGCGCAGCAGCGGCCAACGCGTCATCTTTTAACACACCCATCGCCCGCGTCACATCGCTAAGCATGCTGGGTTATCTCAAGGTCCCTATATCAGCCAATAAGCCTTCCCGCCTCACGGTTTAACGTGCCATGATCCCCAGTTCTCTCAACATCCGTGCCCGAATGCTCTACGTCAAAGCTTTCCACCTTATCGCGGTCGTCTGCTGGTTTGCTGGAATCTTCTACCTTCCTAGGCTTTTCGTGTACCACTCAATCTCACAACATGAATCGACTCGCGGCCAATTTCGAGTGATGGAACGCGCACTGTTCCGCATCATCATGACGCCGGCTGCTATCGCGACCGCGCTATTCGGCCTTTGGCTCGTGCTGCTTAACTGGAGTTTTTACCAAGCTTCGATCTGGTTCTGGATCAAGATCGGCCTGGTGGTAATACTTTACGGGTACCATTTTTACTGCGGTAATTTGCTCAAGAAATTCGCACGCGACGAAGACACCCGTTCACACACGTTCTACCGGTGGTTTAACGAGATACCGGTTCTCATTCTAGTTGCCATCACCATCCTTGTGGTCGTCAAACCGTTTTAGAGGCTTCAATGAAACACGTCCAATCCGACGCATTAATGCAACGAGCACAACGTTCGATTCCCGGGGGCGTGAACTCGCCGGTACGAGCATTCAAAGGTGTCGGAGGTACACCGATTTTCTTCGTCTCAGCAGAAGGAGTGATCCTCACCGATGCAGACGGAAATCAATACATCGACTATGTCGGGTCCTGGGGACCCATGATCCAAGGTCACGGGTTTAAGCCCATCGTTGACGCTGTTACGAAGCAAGCCACTACCTCGCTCGGCTTTGGCGCCCCTACCGAACTAGAGATCATCATGGCGGAGAAGGTGGTGGAAAGGATTCCATCGATCGAACTCGTACGGATGGTGAATTCGGGCACCGAGGCGACTATGTCGGCGATTCGTTTAGCGCGCGGTTTCACTGAACGCGACAAAATTATTAAGTTCGAAGGCTGCTACCACGGCCATTCGGACTCGCTGCTGGTCAAAGCAGGGTCCGGGGTTCTTACCCTCGGACTGCCAGACTCGCCGGGCGTCCCCGCAACCCTCGCTCAACACACGATCACGTTGCCGTACAACGATTCCAGTGCGTTAATACAAGCGTTCGAACATTACGGGGATGAAATTGGTGCCGTAATTTTGGAACCCGTTGCCGGGAATATGGGTTGTATACCGCCCGCGTCTGGATTTCTTGAGACCGCAAGACGGTTGTCGACCGAGCACGACTCCGTGCTTATATTTGACGAAGTAATGACCGGTTTTCGTGTCGCCCCAGGGGGCGCTCAGGAACTCTACGGAGTCGAACCCGATCTAACAACCCTGGGCAAAATCATCGGCGGCGGCCTCCCGGTCGGAGCCTTCGGCGGACGAGCAACGATCATGAACCAAATCGCTCCGACGGGACCCGTGTACCAAGCCGGAACCCTGTCTGGGAATCCGTTGGCGATGCAGGCCGGGATTGCCATGTTGGAATCTCTTGACGCTACGTTTTACGAACAACTCTTGAGCGCCACCCGACACCTGGTCGGTGGTATCGAAGAAGCAGCCGAGCGTCATCAAATTCCACTTGTTATCAACTACGTCCCAGGCATGTTTAGTCTTTATTTTACGACCGCAGCAGAAGTGACTGGGTATGCAGACGCAGCAGCTTCGAACATCGATCGATACAACTTTTTCTTTCATCAAATGCTTGATGCTGGCATCTACTTCGCGCCATCCGCTTTCGAAAGCGCATTCGTTTCAGGAGCCCATGGGTCCGCCGAAATCAACGCGACCGTGGATGCCGCCGATCGAATATTTAGCTCCATGACATGACCCAATACGATGTTTACGGCATCGGCAATGCCCTCGTGGACATGGCGTATTCCGTCGACGATAAATTTCTGATTGAAAACGACATAGCTAAAGGTCACATGACGTTGGTGGATCGACTACAGATGGAACGTCTCATTTCGAGCCTTGGAGGGCTCGTACCCGAGCGAGCGTGCGGCGGTTCGGCCGCCAATACCATATTCGCTGTCCGAGGTTTTGGCGGAGAAGCGTATTACTCGTGCCGGGTCTCAAACGACCCCACAGGAAATTATTTCGTATCCGAAATGCGTGACGCCGGAATCACGACCAATCCACAAGATCCAACCACCAGTGGCCGGTCGGGTCGTTGCTTAATTCTCGTGTCGCCCGACGCGGAAAGATCTATGAATTCTTATTTAGGGGTATCCGAACATCTTACCGTTGACCAAATCGACGAAACCGCTCTCACTCGGTCCCGATACCTATTCATTGAGGGTTATTTAGCGTCTTCTACGAGTGGCACCGTCGCAGCAACTCGGGCTCGAGAAATCGCAGATAGAAACGACATCTCGACAAGCCTGACCTTGTCGGACCCAACCATGGTTAATTATTTTCGCGACGCGCTGAAGAACATCTTGGGCAACGGAATTTCTCGGCTTTTCTGCAACGAGGAAGAAGCATTGGCCTGGGCGCAGACAGATCGGCTCGACATCGCCGCCCGCGAATTGAGCGATATCGCACCCCACGTTGCTATTACGCTGGGCCCGAAAGGGAGCCTCTATGTAGGTCCCGATGGCACTCGATCAATAGCTGGCTACGATGTTGAGGCAATCGATACCAACGGTGCTGGGGATATGTATGCGGGCGCATTTCTCGCCGCGATCTCCCAGCAAGCATCTTCCTTCGAGGCAGCAAGGTTCGCTAATTTTGCGGCAGCTAACGTTGTCACTTGCTACGGTGCACGTCTTCCATCGATAAGCGCTTATAAGAAACTACAACGCGCGTTTAATCCTTAAGTCAGGGTAGGCCTATGTCACGAAGGGTATCGAATGCGTGACGGCAATTTCATCGGGCGAAATTAAACAACCGAAAGCCATAACCTCAACACCTTGTTCGAGCGCATCTCTGACGGCGGCTGCATAAACTGGATCGATTCGGTCAGCCGTCATCACCTTGTTAATGCCCGAATGCGGGGCACAGAAAAGCAATATCGTGCGTATACCATCTGCCCGACAACGTCCAAGTGCACGTGCATGTCGAGTCGCTCTCGTGCTGACTGCGTCGGGGAAATAGCCAACACCACCCTGTTCGTGGGTCACACTCTTCACCTCGATAAGAGTTTCGTCAACGCAAAAGTCAAAACGTCCGGATTCGCCCGGAATCGCGACTTCTCGTATCACTTTGCTAAAAGGGTCCGACCCGATATCAATGACTCGGTTTACCAGAGCTTCTTCAACAATACGGTTAATTTGGAGCGTATTCACACACACACGCTGCGATTCGGCTGTCTCAACGATCTCAAGGGAATGTGGGTACTTTCGTTTAGTGTTGTTAGACGTCGAAAACCACACTCGGCTTCCCGGGTCAGAACAACCGAGCATGGCACCCGTGTTGGCACAATGCATGGTTTTGAGGTGTCCCGCAATTTCGACGTCCGCGAGAAAACGTTTGTAACGGCGAATTAACACCCCTCTCTGAAGAGGAAGATCAAACTTCATTCTGAAATCGCCTAACCGCTTGACCCACTTGCTCGAGCCCTCTCCGGATGTCTTGTTCGTTCGCCGTGTACGCAAACCTGACATGGTCCTGAACACGGTACGAACCGAAGTCAGTCCCTGGCGTGACCGCAACCTGATATTCCTCTAGTAGTCTTGCGCTAAAGGTTTCCGCGTCAATACCAGAGGAACTAATGTTGGCGTAGAGATAACAAGCTCCTTCGGGCTTCAGCGGTACTCCAAGCCCAGCATCGAGAAGACCTTCGTACATAAGGTCCCGTCGTCGCTGAAATCGTAAACGACGTTCTTCAGACACGCGGAATCCCTCACGCGAATATGCGGCCAAGGCCGCATACTGAGCAACGGCCGACGGTGCGATGTAGAGGTTCTGAGCGGCTCGTTCAAGCGCCTCGATCAGAAGATCCGGCACAACGCACCACCCTAGGCGCCATTCCGTCATCCCGAAGTACTTCGAGAAACTATTGACAACGATCAGTTCAGAATCGATAGCGAGGCTGGTTGTAGCCACCTCATCCATATCCGGTTCATAGACAAGGTCCTGATAAATCTCATCCACCATTACAAATCCCAGTCGCTCCACTACGAAGTCATTGATCGCTTCAAGTTGTGCCGTTTGAATCAGGGCACCCGTCGGATTTGACGGCGTCGCTAGAATCACGCGACGACCTTCGTGTTCCAGTTCTCTAGCCCGTTTAAGAACCTCCATGACTTTAAATGAAGGTTGCCTACGGGCCCACTTAGAAGGAGCGTTTTTCAATGGATCCTCTTTTCCAAATCGAAGCCTCCCAGAAACAACGACGCATAAAAACTTCACTTCCCTGTATGGTTTTCCGGTAACTGTTTTGATAGTTTACGCGGCCTGCTCTGGAGTGGCCCCAATTCGGGTATAAGGATACGAAGTCAATATGCCAGCCGAAAAATCTTCTGTGGCAAAGCCCAAGAAAAAGCCCAGTAAACCGAAGGTCAACGTCGCCGACAAAAAGAACGCCACATCTCGCTCAGCGTCGAAGGCGACAGCGTCCACTCGACGAACGAAAGACACCAAGCCCAAGGTCGGGCAAACGGCTAAGAAACCCGCTCCTTCAAAAACCGGCTCGGGAAGTAAAACCAAAACGCCAAGTCCCCGAGCCAAGGGAAAGGCAAAAAAGCCCGTCGCCAAAAAGGTTCGTACAAGTGCGAGGGTAATAAAACACAATCCCTTGGAATCGCCTTTCCGGAATTTTTCACCTTACGTGCCGGCGAACAATGAGCCGTATATGTCGAACATTCAGTTAAAACACTTCCACCAGATACTTATGCAGTGGCGGGAAGACCTAATGGGCGAGGTGGGCCGAACCATGATTCTTATGCAGGACGAGGCTACCAACTTTCCCGATCCCACGGATAGAGCGGCGCAAGAAGAAGAATTTAGCATCGAATTAAAAACGCGCGATCGAGAAAGAAAACTCATCAAGAAAATCGACCAAACCCTCGAGCGTATCGAAATTGAAGATTACGGATATTGCGATACGTGCGGCGTGGAAGTGGGATTGAGACGTTTGGAAGCTCGCCCGACCGCCAACCAATGCATTGACTGCAAATCCCGAGACGAACTGCGCGAACGGCAATTGCACGGTTAACTGTGCCTAAAAAGCGGCACGTCGGTCGGTTCGCGCCAACACCTTCTGGTCCACTACATTTTGGCTCCCTTGTCGCGGCTGTCGCTAGTTACCTCGACGCGCGTTCCCACGACGGCGCCTGGCACATTCGAATCGATGACCTCGATTTACCGCGCATCGTTGTCGGGGCGGAAAAACAAATTCTCACTAGCCTTGAGACACATGGCCTAAAGTGGGATGGCCCGATTGTGCGACAAAGTACTCATCGAGACCTTTATCAAGCGGCTCTTGAGAATCTCGAGAAACAAGGTCTTCTTTTCGCATGCGATTGCTCGCGCAAGGCGCTCGCTGGACAAACAAAATATCCGGGGACATGTCGAGATTCGAATAGACCGATCCGTGATAACTCTGCTCTCCGCATCCGCGTCCCCGATCAACCCTATCAATTCAATGATTTGATCCAAGGCATCTATACTGAGAACTTAACGCACACGGTTGGCGACTTCGTTGTTTCTCGTCGTGACGGCATTCCTTCCTATCAAATTGCCGTCGTCATCGACGACGATGAACAAGAAGTATCCCACATCGTCAGAGGTGCCGATTTAATGGACAACACCGCCAGACAACTTTATTTGAGGGATATGCTCGACCGTCCCCTTCCCAAATACGCCCACGTTCCCGTTTTTACACATGCAAGCGGCGTAAAGTTGTCTAAACATTCCAAAGCGACCGCGATCGACGATCGTTTCCCGACTCAGAACCTCCAGACTGCTTTGCAACTATTGGGCCAGCCTGTGCCAGCCGAAAAATCAGTCGCCGAATTGCTGACCACGGCCTGCGCAAATTGGGAACGCTCGACGGTACCTAAAACGCCCTCCATAATAAATTTCGTCAGCATCTAAAGATCACCTCAATTCGCCAGCGCTTAGCGTCAAACAATCATCGCCCTGATCAACACGGTCGCATCACACCCGCTAGTTCCTTCCGTTCCATCCCCATCTTTCAACTTAACGCTCTCCGAAA
>Ga0310121_10001955_pt1 | contig 20269 bp, 15 predicted proteins | sample CB27_Tmax_986_MG_FD_203504 | JGI IMG/M metagenome (GOLD analysis project Ga0310121, IMG submission 203504) | Marine microbial communities from Western Arctic Ocean, Canada - CB27_Tmax_986 | ecosystem: Environmental > Aquatic > Marine > Oceanic | place: Canada: Western Arctic Ocean | collected...
CCCCGCAATCAACGTACAAGGGATCGAACAGGCCGTGTCGCGCTGCGATTCAACCCTTCCAGGGTTGTCGTGGTATGGGAACCGCGAACCGTGGGTTGTCACCCACGGCTAATCACATTCGACCCCTACGGGGTCACGGACGAAGACGGAATTGATTTGTGCACCCGGCCGGACAGGGTGCATCTCACGGATCCGTGAGATGCACCCCCCAGATCACCTGCTTCCAAGTCGAGCGTGAAAAATAGGAGCGCCTGTGAGAAGATAGCCGATAAGTCAATCGGACCATAAAGCCATGCGCCCATGGACGGATGAACGGGCGTGGGCGGCGGTTTGGAGCGGATCATGAAGAGTTATTACTGTCTTATGCGCGCCTCTAAGAATTCAGTCCCGGCAGGGACGATTGCTTTCAGCCCGCCACGCAAGTGGCGGGAAACAAAATCGATAACGGATTGGAGTCCCGTAGGGACGACTGCAAACCGGAATTTTAGAGGTTCACTCATAACGATCATTATCGTCATGCTGGCGGTCATTCCGACGACCGCGGACGCGATCGGCCAGGACCAGCGGGAGGTTCCGGCGGTGCCTGTTGCTGCCGACGACCCCACGACGGAGACGGAACCTCAAGCGCGGGGAGAGGAACTGGCCAAGGAGGAGAAGGCCAAAGAGGCGGATAAAAAAGACGAGAAAGATAAGATGGATGAGAAGCCATTCGAGGAAGTCGTCGAGGACTTCGAGGTCATCGAGGGGTTGTTCACGCTTTATCGCAAGGAGGACGAGGCCAAGGTTTTGATGGAGGTCCGGCCCGAGCAGCTTGGCGAGGTTTTTCTCTGCTCGATCACGCGCGAGGCCGCCGATGGGGCCTATTTCGATTCCGCCTCGATGCTCTGGCACTTCCCGTTCGTCTTTAAGCGGGTCGGCAAGAAGGTCCTGTTCATCCACAAGAACGTCTACTTCCGGGCCGACGGTGACACGGCGATCCATCGGGCCATCGCGCGCGGGGTTTCCGATTCGATCATGGGATCGGGCAAGATCGCAGCCGCGCCCCATCCCGAGCGGGGCAGCCTGCTGCTCGAGGCGAGCGAATTGTTCATCCAGGACATCGCGATGGTGGGCCCGTTCTTCAACGAGAACAGCGAGCATTTCAACAAGGTCAAATACGGGTTCGACAAGGACCACAGTTACTTCGGGGCGCTCAAGTCCTTTTCCGAAAACACCGAGATCGACGCCGTCCTTAACTTCAAGAGCGACAATCCCAAACCGGCCGCCGCGCTGGCCGATCCGCGTAGTTTCCAGCACGTTTATCACTACAGCCTCTCCAAGCTGCGCGAGACGAACTACCAGCCGCGCGAGGCCGACGACCGCGTCGGGCACTTCATGACGCTGTTTCAGGATTACAATTCGGTCCTGCGCGATACGCCTTATGTCCGCTACGTCAATCGCTGGCGCCTGGAGAAGGCCGAGCCGAAGTTCGAGCTGGCTCCCCCGCGCGAGCCGATCGTCTTCTGGCTCGAGAACACGGTCCCGGTCGAGTATCGCGAGGCGGTCACCCAGGGCGTTTTGCTCTGGAACAAGGCGTTCAAACGCATCGGCTTCAAGGACGCCATCGTCGTCAAGCAACAAGCCGACGACGCCGATTGGGACCCGGCCGACGTGCGCTACAGCACGGTGCGCTGGATCGTCACGCCCGGCGCGAGTTACGCTGTCGGGCCTTCGCGCGCCAATCCCTTCACCGGCGAGATTTACGACGCCGATATCCGGGTCAACGCCGATATGCTGCGCTACGTCTTCATGCAATACGAACAACTCAGCAAGCCGCTGGCGATCGACGGGCCGCCGGGCGTGGCCCTGGGCTCGGGACCGGGGCGGTTGGGCGCTCTCTGCGATTTCGGCCTGGGGGCCGTCGATCAGGCGGCGTTCGGCTGGGACCTGATCACGGCGCGCGGGGCCGACGTCGACGCCGAACAGTATCTCCACGATTTCCTCATCATGCTGATCGCGCACGAGGTCGGACATACGTTGGGTCTGCGTCACAATTTCAAGGCCAGCGGCATTCGCTCGATGGACCAACTGGAGGACGCCGAACTGACCGCCGAGCAGGGGCTGACCAGTTCGGTGATGGAATACATCCCCGTCAACATCGCGCCGCCCGGCCGGCCACAGGGACAGTACTGGCAAACCACGCTGGGACCCTACGACTACTGGGCCATCGAATACGCCTATAAACCCGTGGACCCCGACGGCGGACAAAGCGAACAGGCGATGCTCGAGGAGATCGCCTCGCGCGTGGCCGAGCCGCTTTTGGCGTACGGGACCGACGAGGACGCTTTCAACGACGCGCGCGGCATCGATCCCTCATGCACCCGCTGGGACCTGGGCGACGATCCGATCGCCTTTTATCAAGGCCGGGTCGGCGTGGCCCGCGAACTCTGGGCCCGGATGGAAGGGGAATTCGAAAAGGACGGCGAGCACTACCACCGGATGCGGATGGTATTCGATCAGGCCATCCGCCGTTTCGGTTACGCCAGCCTCAACATCGCCAAATACATCGGCGGCATCCATCACCATCGAGACCACGTCGGCGACCCGCAAGGCCGGCTGCCGTTCGAGCCGGTTGCGGCCGAGAAACAGCGCCAGGCGCTGGCGTTCCTGACGGAGCATCTCTTCGGGCCCGCGGCGTTCGATTTCTCGCCCGAACTCCTCAAGAAGCTGGGTGCCGAGCGGATGCGCGATTTCACCTGGTCGATCTGGGAGACCAGCCGCATCGATTACCCGGTCCACGACGTCGTCCTGGGCATCCAGACCCGGACGCTCGACCGGCTCTATGACCCCATTCGCCTTTCGCGTCTGCTCGACCTGGAACTCTACGCCGGTCCGGATGAACAGCCGTTTACGATGGAGGAGTTGTTCACGGGCGCGCGCGAGGCGATTTGGGCGGAGTTGGAGGCCGGGTCCGACATCAACGGTTTCCGCAGGGGCCTCCAACGTGCCCACCTCGATACGCTGATCGCGCTTGTCCTCGAATCTGGCCAGGGCCTTCCCCAGGACGCCGTCACGCTTGCCCGCCACGATTTGGTGCAATTGGGTAGCGCGATCGCGGGGGGAATGGACAATGCGTCGCTGACCACCACCACCCAAGCGCACCTCCGCGAGTCTCTAGCCCGAATCAACGTCGCCCTGGCGGCGATCGTCGAGCGGCGCATTGGCCGCTCCCAATAACCAAGCGTCCTCGGCCTGGGTGACGGCTGGGATGTCACCAAGCCGATTCCCGTCTCAAGTGATCCCCCCCCCGGATGGCGATACAGTGAAGTGAAATGGTCTGTACGCCCGGCCTGAATGACGGCCAGCGAGGATGAGGCCAGATTGCGTACGAACGCATCCCCTCAGAGGAGGCAATGATGGCCCTCGATGCAAAAGTCATGGGCGCCATGCCCAGCCGCGCGGATACGGGGGCGTCCGGAAACAACCTCCGGGCGCATTCAAACCATCCCAACGCCGATGGCCGCCCGCCGCGTATTCCATATCCCAAAGCCGCCTACGAGATGATCGAGTTGCTACGCAAATGCATCGAGAACCAAGCCTCGGACCTACACCTGGCCGTGGGGCGGCCGCCGGTGATCCGCATCAACGGCACGCTGCGCGACATTGACGGTGACGACTTGTCGCCCGTCGAGGCCCGCAGGCTCATCTACGGCGTCCTTAACGACGCGGAGAAACAAAAATTCGAGGAAGAGAAAGAGCTGGACTTTTCGCTGGCCGTGTCGAACTTGGGTCGGTTCCGCGCCAATATTCACCTGCAACGCGGGACGCTCGCCGCGGCGTTCCGGGCGATCGACTCCGTGATCCGCAACTTCAAATAATTGAAGTTCCCCACGCGCGTGATGGAGCACCTCACGCAGCGGCCCAACGGGTTCGTGCTAATCACCGGGCCGACCGGTTCGGGCAAGTCCACCACTCTGGCGGCGTTCATCGATCTGATCAATAGCGAGCGCGACTGTCACATCATCACCGTCGAGGATCCCATCGAGTACCTGCATACTCAACTGCAACAAGCCCGACGAGATGCGCCGCCAACTCAGCGCATCGTAAGAACAAGCTGAAGGACCGAACGGCCGCCATCCCGATTGCCGACGGCGCCCGCGATTGAATGGGTCATCGCGATCAAGGCGCGTTGCGATCGAATTCCCGTAGCGATTCCATGTCCGCATGGAAGTAACGCCGGCAAATCTCGGCAATGGCGTCCTTGTCGCCGCGTAGGCGATAGGTGCGGCTGATGTGGCAGTACTGCTGGCCGGGGTCGAGTAGCAGCGTCGGCGAGAGGCACTCCAGCTCGTGGAACGGCGGCACCCCTAAATCGCCGGCCAGACTGAAGATGCTGATCGCGGCGCCTTCGTGCGGGTCGCCGTCGTAGGGCAGCCAGTAGGAGGCCGTATAATCCATCTCGGGATACTGGCGAAACTCCAGGATCGTCAACGTGTCATGCTCGAGATCGATCGAGGCCGCGCGGCCCAGCGAGCGCTTGGGGCCCATTTCGATTTTTGTGTGCACGTTTCCATTGGTTTTGACCAGCGCGAAGTTGTCCTTGACGGCCCAGTAGTTGTCATACGGTTTGTCGCCCAGCGCCTTATCGGTGGGAATCATGTCGGTATTGAAATACTCGGTGTTGACCGCCGGCCCCAGCTCGGATTCGGGGCCGACCCGATAAGGCAACACGACGATCGAGCGCGGGTAGCTGGGAAACATGCCGACCGTCCAGGTGGCCAGTGCGCCGCGCTCTTTCGTGATGGGTTCGTCGCCCGTGTTGCGCGTCCAGGTGCGGCTCTCGAAACCGGTAAACTCGACGGCATCGCCGTGGCCCACCGTGTAGGGGCAGTCGTCGAGGACTTCGATGCGGCGCGTGACCTCCAAGTCGTACTCCGTGCCTTTTATATTCTTCAGGTGGATCGGCGCGGCGAAGCGGATCGACCGGCCGTCGGCGGCGAGTTCGGTGAGTCGATAGCGAGTCGAGTTCAGGACTTCGGGGACGAGGTAGTCTTCCATGTTCTGTTGCTCGCTGGGGAAGAACAGGGCGAACTGACCGCCTTCGGGGGCGTACCAGATGCGTTCGTCGCCGCCGAAGGCCGCCCACTGGCCGCCCGGCCCCGATGTCGTGGCTCCCTTCTTGATCTGCTCCTCGTAGATCCACGAATCGGTCCCCCCGTCCACCCCGTCCAGCCCGGTGGCCATCACCCGCCCCACCATCGCGGGGCTCACGACCACGACCCGCTTGGGATCGCGGCCCGTGAGCACAAAGGCCTCGAAACCGGACTCTTCGAGCAAACTGACAATCGCGCTGACTTTTCTCACCTTGTGAATCTCCTCCGCGGATGTGACCGAGGCCAACGGCAGCAGGCCGAGGATGATGATGGATGCGAGCTTGATGTGTTTCATCAGATTTCCCTTTTGAGTGTCATCGCCTGAATAAGGACCGACCGCGCGGGAACGAGATTGCGACCGATCTCGAAGGCGATTGAGACATTGACTTGAAAGTTCACCGATTCTATTCCCCGTGCCGGCATCGTCAAACAAAAAAAGGAGCGGGCCGGCGGTTTCCCCCAAAGTTCCTCCAATCGAAGGCGGGTTGATCGACGTGGTCGGTCAATGATTGGCGACGCGCGACCACGGGAGACAATGAGACCGGATCGGGATGGGGCTACGAGGTCAGTTTCTCGACGACGGTCTCGACGCTGGACAAGGGCTGCCCGTCGGGGCCGGTGGCGTGGATCGAGATGGCATGACGACCCTCGGGCAGTGCCAGGCGCGCGGTGAACGTGCCGTCGGGCCGCACCTCGACCGGCATGCCCAGCACCTCCAGACAGGCCCCCGGGACGGTCCGGCCGTGGACGATCAGTTCGGTCTGGATGTCGAGCCCTCGGTTATTCGAAACCGGTGTTTTTGAGGGTACGGACGCCCCATTCGCGCCGACCTCCGAGGAGGGGATGATCTGTTCGCTGGGGCGACTCGGTCCAACGATCGGCGCCCACTGGCCCGACGCAATCCCGATCTCCTCGGCGGCTGGGCGAGGTGGGGGCTGCGTTGGCGCGGGTGTCGTTACGGTCATTACGGTCGCTCCGGTCGCCGGTGAGACGGGGGATTCGGGTCCAGGCTGCTCCGGTGGGGATGGTTCTTCCAGCCCCCGGTCATCGTGGGCGGTCTCGCCAACGCACCGGCTTGGCCCCTGCGTTGGTGGAGCGGTTGGGTGTTCGGGTTCGGGCTCGGGGCGCGGAGAGACGGCCCGGGTGAGGACCGCCTCGACAGGCGTAACTGGCTGGGCCGGATGCTCGACGACGGCTTCCAGTTCACCCGACTCTTCCTCCACCATGTCGGTTCGCATATCCGGCATGTCGGTCCCCATCTCCGGTACCCGCTCACCCGCCTGCTCCTCCTCCACGCTCTCGGCCCGCGCCACGTCCGGGGTCGACTCGGGCTCTCGCGGGGGCATTTCCGGCTCGGCTTCCTTTTCGGTCTCCAATTCAACCGGAGGGGCCGGCTCGCCGTGAATGCCGTTGGGCGTGAGGACCGTATTCGATGAGCAGACCGTGACGAGCTGGCCATTGGTCCCAACATATCCCAACCGGGCCTGCCAACGGTGCTCGCCGCGCGGGATGGTCACGTACCAGTTCAACGTGTGCGAGCCAACCAGGAGATCGAATTCCACATCGGCCTTGACGCGCGGGTCGGGGGAGTGACCCAACATGCGCAGCACCAGCGGCGGAGCACCGCGCGGGTGACCGATCTTGTGGTGTTCCCGGTCCGCCGCCGAGAGTTCCCAATAGGCATACAACGTCTCCGGCTCGCGGATCAGCAGGACCAACCGCGTGGGGACGTCGGGCTGCGCCAGCGGGCGCGAGGCCTTCTCGTCCAGCCCGGCCGTGAGCGCGAGCGGGTCGGCCCCGGCCGGGCGCGTTGGTTCGGAGCCTTCGGACTGCTTCTTGTCCATCGCGGTCTTCGTCGTCCCTGACTGCCCCGCCGTTAGAATGTCGATCGGCCGAATCGGCACCGGAGCGATGACTCGCGGAGCGGGCCGGTGGACCCGTTGAATGGCCGCCCGCGGGGCGATGGGCCTGGTTGGGGCCGGTTTTCCGGCGGCGTCTTCACGGGGGTGCTGGTTCCCTGTCGAGGGGGTCATCCGCGTCATTCCGGATCCGAGAGTCGTCCAGGGTGTAAAATAACAAATCCGAACCGAAAACTACCAGTAAATCCGCCCGTCGCGAGATCGCGGATGCGGCAATTGGCTTTTGACGTGATTCTAGTCTTCGCGTATATTGAAGATGGTTGTAGGCTTAGAATTGTCAGTCAGGTAAGCCCCGAGGGTAAAAAGCCCCGGGTTGGCCGATTTGTCGGAAAGCGTCGAAGGAGCCCCTTCCCGCCCGCCGGAGCGGATCGGGTACGCGTCATCGATAGCTCCCCGAGTCGGCCCGTGATTTGGAACCTCGACGGAGAAGCGTGATGCCGAGGCTGCTGACCTGTCCCAAATGTCGTCACAAGTGGGAGCAGGACATCTCACCGGATGCGGCCAGCCTGACCTGTCCGGGCTGTTCGCAGGTGTTGCCGCTCCGTAATAAGGGAGGCAAGAAGTCGGCTGCGAGCGGGGCGGCCGGCACGACCAACGCGCCCACGGCAAGGGTTGGCGCTCCTCCTCCCGCGGGGGGTGACCACACCGTCCCGCAGAGCGATTTCCAGATGGGCCAGGGGACCTCCCCGCCGCCCGGCGGCTCCACGCCAGGGCCGATGGGCCGAGACCGGCGGCCCCGCCGCCGACCAGTATTCGCTGGGCTGCACGTTCTATTACATGTGCGCGGGCCAGGCCCCCTACTCGGGCCAGACCGCCTTCGAGCTGATCAGCAAGCACATGAGCGAGCCGCTGACGCCCCTGGACGCCCACGTCGCCAACGTACCGGAGGTCTTCGGCCACATCATCACGCGCACCCTCGAGAAGAACCCCGAGGACCGCTACCCCTCGATGGACGGGCTGATCGACGACCTGGAGAACTACCTGGGCGTGGGAGGCGACCGGGGCGCCTATACCCCGCGCGAGCACCACATGGCCATCCTTGGCCAGCAGGAAAAGATCTTCTACGGTGCCCCGGCGGCCAAGCTGCGCAAGTTAGTGAAGACCGGATTAATGGGGGCCATTCCGTTGCTGTTCCTGGTGTCGCTGCTGGCCGGGAATTTCTCGGTGGCCGGCGGGTTTTTGGGGTTGGCGTTGCTGATGCCGTTGACCAATTTCATCATCAACGGCATTCGGACCAAAGAATACCTCTTCCGCCGCGTGCGCGGTATTTTCTTCGGGATGCCGTGGCGCAGCTGGCTCAAGACGGGCACCTGTGCCCTGTTCGTGCTCGTTGTGCTCCTCGTGTTGGGTTGGCTGATCAATTGGCTCGTCTTCCTGGTCATCGCGGCGGGGTTGTCGTTCGTCTATCAATGGTTCGTGCAGCGGCCCCTGCGCGAGCAGCGGAGCAATCCAATCGAGAAACTCCAGGGGATGCTGCGCGAACTGCGCATCAAGGGCGTGCAGGAGGAAGCGATCCACAATTTCGTGGCGCGCTTCTCGGGACGCGACTGGGAAGAGATGTTCGAGACGCTGTTCGGCTACGAGGAAATGATCATCGCGCACGGCAAGTGGGCGGCGGCCGACAAGCTGAAGCCGCGCAGGAAATTCGCGACCTGGCGCGACCCGGTCGATAAATGGCTCGAAGGCATCGAAGAGTCGCGCAAGAGCGCCAAGGCCAAACGCCAACTGGCCAAGGTCGAGGTGCAACGGCTCAAGGCCAAGGGCGTTAGCACGGCGGACGCCGAACGCCAGGGCGGCGAAGAAGCCACGCGCGTCATGAAGCAGGACTGGGACAAGCTCAACGCCGAAAAGGAGAAGGTCGAAAAGGTGGGCGAGGCCGCGCTCAAAAAAGCGCGCAAGGGCAGGCCGGAGGGCGGCAAGATGTTCAGCCTCGCGCGCGGCGTCGGTGGAGTGGCCATCATGGGCGCGTTCGTCGCACCGATGGCCGGCATGGGTGCTAGTCTGTTCGGCCTGGCGGCGGGCGTCGTGTTGTTCATTTTCTTCCTTCTCCCGGCGGTTCATCCCCCCGCTGCTCGTGACGCTGGGAGCGTTGCTGGTGGTGGCCTACCAACCGATCCTCACGGTGCTGCCGCAAGTCAATCTAAACGAATCCACGGCCCCGTGGGCTGGGTTGCTCATGGTCGCGGCCGGTTTTGTCCTGCATGTCTTGAACAAAGTGGTTGGCAGGCCGCTGTGACGGGCCGTCCCCGTGACGTGTTGAGTCATGACGCGTACCTACGCGTTCCCGCGGGACTTCCCTCGCCTCATACCTTCTCATGGGAAGCACTGAAGTCCGGTCATCGGTCATGACCGACGACCCAAGGACCCCCACGACCCTGATCGCCGGATTCCTCGGGGCGGGCAAGACCACGCTGCTCAATCACCTGCTCCACGAGGGTTACGGCGGGCGGCGTTTTGCGTTGATCGTGAACGACTTCGGCAAGGTTGCCGTCGACGCCGCGCTCATCGAGCACGCCGAGGACGATATGCTGGTCATGCGCAACGGTTGCGTCTGCTGCACGTTGGTCGGCGATTTGCTGCGGGGGCTGGGCCGCCTGCTCGCGCGCGAACCCTATGACGCGATCATCATGGAGACGTCGGGCGTGACCAACGTCCCGGTCCTGAAACAGTATTTGGAACATCCCGAGTTGGCCGACCGGCTGCGGCTCGAGCGCATCGTGACCGTCGTCGACGCCGTGCGATACCTCAAGCAACGCGAAGCCATCCTCGTGGTCGACCAGCAGGTGCGCCTGGCCGACGTGGTCCTACTCAACCGCAGCGACGCCGCCCCGGCCCAGCAACGCCACGAAGCCGCCGAGGCGATACGCGCGGTCAATCCACGAGCAACGCTCATCGAGACCGAGTATTGCAGGATCAGCGTCGCGGATTTGGTTGGGAGTGCCCAAGCCCCGGGGGAGGCGGGCGGTGCCGCGAAGCCTTTGGACGATCAATGGTATACGGCCAGGGTTCTCCTCCCGACGCCGATCAGCCACGAACGGTTGGAAAAGCTGTTGAGTTCGGTTCGCGAACCGGTCCTGCGGCTCAAGGGCTTCGTCCGGGCACCCGACGGGGCGTGGCACGTCGAGCGGGCCGGCGAAGATCAATCCATCGAACCGTGGGACCCCGAACGTATCCCGGACGATCAGATGGGGACGCTTGTCGCGATCGGTTCAGCCCCGATCACCGAACAGTTGCGCAACGCTTTCGATGCACAACCCGACGCCCGAATCATCGCGGACCGGGAGATGCACGAGCATCGTCATTGACCGTTCCAATGATGCCGATTATCTCGGTGATCGTTGGCTCAGGCTCAATGCAACGTCGGCATAAAGCTTCGGGATCCTCGGATGGATACTCACGGGTTGGTTGTTTCGCGCCGATCATCCTGACCGTTAAACATCAAGAAAGAACCCCTCCTCAAACATCACCTCCGGCAGCCCGCCCTCACAGACGCGGGCGGCGGCTTTGAAACGGTGGCCGCGGGTTTGGGCGAAGGGGACGGCGACGGTCAGACCGATGCCGGCGGCGCGTTGGGCGATGATGCCCGATTCGCTGTCTTCCAGCCCCAGGACCATTCCGAACTGGTCGGGGCGCAGGCCCAGGCGGTGGAGCGCGATGCTGTAGAGATCGCGATGGGGCTTGAGTCGGATCTCGCTGGAGTCCGAAGCCGTGACCATCGCGTCGTAATACGTCTCGGGGCCGCTCAGTTCCTCTTGGATCAGGTTCTTGCGCTTGGGTTCGAGCGGCCAGTCCGCAATCTGACCGCGGACCGCCTCGAAGAGTTCGCCCAACACGATCTTGGCCTCATGGCGGATCGATGAGGTCACGATGGCGACCTTCAGGGGGCGTTTTTGAAATTGGCCGACGGCCCGGAGGAATCGCTCGCGGCGTTCTCCCTCGACCGCGCCCCAATCCCCCAATGAGCCCTCCTGATCGAGCAAACGGGCGGCCTCCTCGGGCGAGAGCCAGCCCTTGATGGCGGTCATGAACAGGGCCACCCCCGGCATCGGCTCGATGAGGCGCGCCCCCGCGCGGCCCATGACCTCGCCCGCCAACTCATGACCGCGGCCCAGGGCGATCTCCTCTAAGAGCTGATGGTAGCGAGCGTAATAAATCTCGATTCCCCCGCGAACCAGGTCGATCTTGGCCTCGGCTTGGAATCGATCCAAGTATTGGTCCGCAAGTTGGGGGCTGAGGGCTTGGATGCCGTCGAGCGAAAGCCCCGGCGTTTCCAACAGCCGGCGACAGGCCTCTTCCCGCGCCAATGTCCCCAGGCCGAGGAGGTTCAGCGTTTCATGGGCTTCCGCGCGCCGGCCTTCGTCGCGGCCCGAGGCGATCGTCCACCATGTCGCCGCGATCAGGTGCGCGAGATAAGTCCGCTTTTCAAGACCCTCTCCATATTTATCGATCAAATACTCGACGTGGCGCGTCGTCGAGTTGCCGATGATGTGCGGGTGGTCGGTGCCGTCGGCGAAGCCGGGCCACTGGTCGGGCGTTTCCCACCCGTTCATCCGCCGCACCATCGTCTCCAGTGAGTGGAGGCACAGGGTTTCGGTCGTGGTCGTGGTGCCGTCCATATCGAGCGCGACCGCGAGCAGCTCGCCGAGGGGTGGAGCGGCTTTGGGCGCCAGGGGATAAAGCTCGTACGGCGGATGGATGAAATCGGGGTTTTCGACCACGGCGAACTCGCCGCCAAGCCCTTCGATCAGCTTGCCGGCGGTCGGGTGCTCACAAATCCTGGGAAGCTTAGCCATGAGGCGTCACGGGAAGAATCGGGCAGGGGTCTTAGTACATCCGTTTGAACTCGCAGCGGCGGTTCTTGGCCCGGGCCTCGTCGCCGTTCCCCAGAGACGCCGGCTGCTCCTTGCCTCGGCTGACCACCGTGATCCGGTCGGCATCGACGCCGTTGCGGACGAAGTAGTCCTTGACGGCGTTGGCCCGGCGCCAGCCCAGGGCAAAGTTATATTGGACGGTCCCCCGCTCGTCACAGTGACCGGCGATGTAGACCTTTCTTCGGAATGGTCGAGGATGTATTGGAGGTTATGGTCGATGTTGTCGGTCTGATCAAGCCGGATCTCGGAGCGGTCGTAATCGAAATAGATCGTCCGCAGCTCGGGAAAGGGAAGTAGCTGGCCGGGACGCGGCCCCTGGATCGGCGCGTCGGACCCTGGAGCGACCAGGTCTTCGTCGGTCCAATCGTCGCTGATGTCGGTCGGCTGATAATCGGCCGGCCCATGGACCTCGGCCAGCTCCTCGCCGCCGCCGAACAAACGGCAACCAACCGTCAACAGGCCGATCGCCAGCGCGCAGCCCAGTAGTAAGGCCCGCCGGCCCGCGGCCGTCGGTATTCCCGCCTCGATAATCAAACTTTTCATCATTCAGCCTCTTTGGTCTAGCTTCTGGATCAGGCTGTAAAAAACCGATCCCTCGCGTCGCATCTCCCACCCCGTGGGCAAGCGTGCAGATCACTCCGACTATGCTCGATCGGAGGGTAACCTGCAAGGGGAAAGAATCCGCGAGCGGCGGCCCGTTTGTCGGCTTCGTGAACAATGGAACGGACGATGCCCGCGCCATGATGTCCCCCATCTGAATTGACCTTGTCAAGTTCGCGGAGGTTTAACACAATAGATAATGCGATACGATCCGGAGTTAAGAATCATATGAGAATTTGGACTTGGCCGCGGGACAGGCGGGCGATTGAACGGTTCTTCCGGCGCGCGGAGGCGGTGTCGGCTGATATCGAAGGTGGCGTGCGCGGGATCATCGACCAGGTCCGGCGCGGGGGCGACCGGGCGGTGGCGCGACTGACTCGGCGGTATGACGGCGCGCGGGTGAGGGCCGGGGATTTCGACGTCCCGGCCGGGCGGCTCGAAGCGGCGTGGAACGCGACCCCCGCGCGCTTGAAGAAGGCCCTGCGCACGGCCCGCCGACGGATCGAAGCCTTTCACCGGACCCAGAAGCTCAAGGGCTGGACGCTGCGCGAGCCGGGTTTCGGGCGGATCGACCAGCGCGTGCTGCCTCTCCAACGCGTCGCCGTCTACGCGCCGGGCGGGAAGGCCGCTTACCCCTCGACCGTTCTGATGGACGTCGTCCCGGCGCGGGTGGCGGGCGTCAAGGAGGTCATCCTGATGACGCCCCCGGGCCGCGATGGCTGGCCCGATGCGCGGACGCTGGCCGCCGCCCACGTGGCGGGCGTGGATCGTGTCTTGCGGATCGGGGGCGCGCAGGCGGTCGCCGCGGCGGCCTTCGGCACGGCATCGATCCCCCGCGTCGATAAGGTCGTCGGTCCGGGCAATATCTACGTCGCGACGGCCAAGCAGCTCCTCTACGGCCAGATCGACATCGACTCGATCGCCGGCCCCAGCGAAGTGCTGATCCTGGCCGACGCCGTGGCCCGCCTGGACTGGGTCGCCGCCGATATGCTCGCCCAGGCCGAGCACGACGAGGACGCCTTAGCGGGGTCGGTGCTGATCGGCGGCGGCCGGCGACGGGCCGAGGTGCTCCGGGCCGAACTCCAGCGCCAGGCGAGCACCCTGCCGCGCCGCGCGATCATCAACCGGTCGCTGCGCGCCAACGGATTCATCATCGTGGTCCGCACGCCCGCCCAGGCCATCGAGATCGCCAACCTCAAGGCCCCCGAGCACCTGGAAATCCACACCGAGGCCCCGCGCGACCTGGCCGACCAAATCCATAACGCGGGGGCGATCTTCGTGGGCCCCTGGACGCCCGAGCCGGTCGGCGACTACATCGCCGGCCCGAACCACACGCTGCCCACCGGAGGCACGGCCCGTTTTTTCTCGCCCCTATCGGTCTGGTCGTTTTATAAAACAAGTCACGTCATCGAATCGACGCCGCAGGGCCTGGCGGCGTTGGCCGAACCGATGGTTGCCCTGGCCGAGGCCGAGGGGCTGACCGCCCACGCCGAGGCCGTGCGCCGCCGATTGGTCTGAATCAAGGGACCCAATCATCGCCCCGTCTCCGGCGCGAACGCCCCGCTTTTGCGAAGGATCGCTCCATCAAACCATGAGAGGCACAACATGACTAAGACTAGCTTCCTTCACGATCGCGCGAAGCGAACGAGCCCGCTGGCGACCTTCGTCCTGGGGATCTTGATGATCGCCGGGGCGAGTCTTGGCCCGGCTACCGAAGAGGCGCCGGCTGACCGCAAGCTCCCCGATGAGGTCATCGAAAAGCTCGGTCCCGCGGTCGTTCGCATCCACGTCGTCTCGGCCAGCTACTACGACGGTCGCTCGCACAAGCACGAATCAAGTGGGAGTGGTGTCGTTATTTCGCCCGAAGGATACATCGTGACCAACCATCACGTGGCGGGCCAGGCCGTACGCTTGGTTTGCACGTTGAACGACCGGCGTGAAGTCCCCGCCGAGCTGATCGGCACCGACGCCATGAGCGACATCTCGGTCATCAAACTCACGCCCGAGGAACCGACCGAGTACCACGCCGCGCCGTGGGGCGATTCGGACGGCTTGCGCGTCGGCGATCGGGTCTGGGCGATGGGCAGCCCGCTGTCGCTTTCGCAGTCGGTCACCGAGGGAATCGTCAGCAACACGGCGATGACGATGCCTTCGCGATGGGGTTACCAGTTCCGCCTCGACGGCGAGAACGTCGGGTCGATCGTGCGCTGGATCGGTCATGACGCCGATATTTTCCCCGGCAACTCGGGCGGGCCGCTGCTCAACCTCAAGGGCGAGATCATCGGGATCAATGAGATCAGCTTCGGCCTGGGCGGCGCGATCCCGGGCAACCTCGCCCGCGAGATGGTCACGACGTTGATCGAGCACGGCGAGGTCGAACGCGCCTTCATCGGCGCCATGTTGCAGCCTATCTTCAAGAAGGACGGCGGGATCGAGGGCGTGGTGGTGAGCGACGTGGTCAAGGGTTCGCCGGCCGAGGAAGGGGGCGTCGAGGCCGGCGACCGCCTGATATCCGTCACGCCCGGCGGCGGCGAGGGCGAACCGATCATGATCAACATTCAGTTTCATGAGGAGCTCGCCCCCCTGAACCTCAAGATCGCCTCGTTGCCGATCAACGAGGAGATCGACGTCAAACTGACGCGCTGCGACGAGGAAATGGTCAAGAAGCTGACTCTGGTCAGCCGCGAGGCCGTGCGGCGCAAGCAACGCGAGTTCAAGAAATGGGGCCTGACGGGTCGCGACCTATCGACCTGGACGGCCCTGGAGATGAAACGCGACAACAAGGAGGGCCTGCTGGTGACTTCGGTGCGTCCGGGCGGACCGGTGGGTCAGGCCAAACCACCCATCCAGGGCGGAGATGTCATCATTGAGGTCGACGGCAAGCCGGTGCCCGACACCAAAACCTTCGCCGAAATCTCGGTGCAATTGACCAAAGACCAGACCGAGCCCGTTCCGGCCCTGGTCAAGGTTGCCCGTAAGGGAGAGGAATTGATCTCGGTCGTCAAGGTCGGACTGGACGAGTTGGACGATCCGGGCCGCCAGGTGCGCAAGGCCTGGTTGCCGATCGCCACGCAGGTCCTGACGCGCGACTTGGCCGAGAAATTGGGCCTGGAAGGCGAGACCGGCGTGCGCGTGACGCAGCTCTACGGCGATGAAGGCTCGACCGATACCTTGGGCCTGCGCGTCGGCGACGTCATCCTCTACCTCGACGACGAGCCGATCCCCGCCTCCGAACCCCATGACACCGAGGTCTTCCCCACCATGCTGCGCCAATACAAGATCGGGACCGAGGCGACGTTAACGGCGGTGCGCGACGGCGAGGAAATCGAGCTGACCGGCGCCCTGCCCGGTCGCCCGCCCGAGCCGCGCGAGATGAACCGCTACAAGGACCACGACTTCGAATTCACCGTCCGTGACGTGGCCTACATCGACCGGCGCATGAATCAGTGGGAAGATCAGGTGCGGGGCGTGTACGTCGAGTCGGTCTCCAGCGGGAGCTGGGCGGCCCTGGGGCGCCTGGGCGACGGCGATCTGCTGCTCGAAATCGAGGGGGAGCCGATGCGCGGGGTGGACGACGTCGAGCAAGCGCTCAAGCGAATCGTCAGCGAACGGCCAAGCCACGTCATCTTCAAAATCCTGCGAGGCATTCACACCCGTTATATCGAGATCGAGCCGCTGTGGGATGAGGAGACGTGATGGTTCACGTGGTCGAACATTTCTCCTATCACGTCGGTCAAATCACGTATGCCGTCAAATCCACCAAGGGGATCGATTTACAGTACACAGTACTATGAAAGGATGGATCTGAACCGAACCCGATGAATGAACGAGACGGCCACGCGCTTGAAGGAGTCGTCAACACGCTTTGTGCGGGAGAACTGCGCCTGCCGGCGGCCCACGTGTACGCCGACTCGGTTGTCCAGTTGGAGAGATCCGCGCTGTGGATCGAGGGCACGCCGGCGGCTGGGAAAGGGATTGCGCTCCTGGCGGCCAAGCATGATCCGCTGATCGAGCGTTTCGAGGGCGAAGTAGAAGTTTGCGATGAGCGGTGGGTCGTCAAGCGCGGGAAGCTCGATGATCCAAACGCGCGCGCGTTGCGACGGACACTGGATTGGCTTCAGCCCAAGCCGTTGGGTCTGGCAACGTCGGCGGGTTTCGGCGACCGGCTCGGACTGGCCACGCCGGGCCACGCGCGGGCACTGCGAGCGGTCCTGGACGAAGCACCGGGGCGGGAGATCGCGCCGATCTTCGCGCAACAATCGATCCGCGAAATGACGCGCGCGGGCCGCTCGCCCGAGGACGTGCTGACCGACGCGACGTTCGGCGCGTTTCAGGCCGGTTGGCGTGGGGGGCTCGGGGCGGATGCCGATCATCTCAAACAACCCGAGGACATCGACTGCTGCGTCGCCGCGGGGTTTACGTTCTTCACGATCGATCCCGGTGATCACGTCGACAGTGCCGCGGATACCGACGCGCCCTCGGCGATCCAGGCCAAGCTCGAACGACTGCCTTGGGACGCGTTGGAATGTGCGCCCGATGACCTGGTGAACCGCTACGCCGGCCAAACGGAGGACTTGGGAGATCGGCGTATCGAGCTGGACGCCGAATCGATCCGGCGCGCCGCGGTCAAGTATGGCCGAGCGATCGCGCACGTGGTTCGCATGGCGCGGCATTTGGAAAGCCGCGATGTCACGCACGAACTCGAAATCTCGGTCGACGAGACCGAAACACCGACAAGCCTGGCCGAACACATTACCATCGCGCGCGAATTGAAGCGGCTGGGGGTGCGCTGGATGAGTCTGGCGCCGCGATTTGTGGGCCGATTCGAGAAGGGGATCGATTACATCGGCGATCTGGGCGGACTCGAGCGTGATCTGAGCGGCCACGCCGCGATTGCGCGGGCGCTGGGGCCCTACAAGCTGAGTCTCCACTCGGGTTCGGACAAGTTCAGTGTCTACCCGTTGATTCGCGAAGCGACCGGTGGAGTCGTTCACCTCAAGACCGCCGGCACGAGCTACCTGGAGGCGTTGCGCGTCATCGCGCGGCTGGACGTGGACCTGTTGCGCCGGATCGGCGATTTCGCCCGAGCGCGTTACGAGCGCGACCGCGCGTCGTATCACGTCTCAGCCCAGTTGGAACGCGTGCCGCCGATGACGTCGTTAAGCGATGCGGACCTCCCGGAGTTACTAGAGGACATTCACGCTCGCCAGGTGCTGCACGTGACATTCGGGTCGTGTTTGGACGCGTTCGGCGAGGAGATCAAAGCCGCGTTGCGCAACAACGAATCGGCTTATGAAGAGACGCTCGAACGTCACTTCAAGCGTCATTTGGAGCCGTTTGTGAGGACCATCTCGCGGGCGTAAGCATAACCATTAAGAATGGAACGCGGATGGCGCGGATTTGTCGGATTTACACGGATGAAGAAATTCTATAGACGGTGACGACTTCAGAAAGGGAGACAAAGGCTTGGCGCGGGTGAGCATTATTGATCTTCCATCTGCGAGAATCCGGAAAATCCGCGCCATTCGCGTTCTATTCCCTCCCAACCCCAATCCCCATCGAAGCCGGCGTTGAACATTATGGAAACTAATTACGAATCACTCTTCGGCCTGGGCGACCAGACGGCCGTCGTGACCGGCGGTGGTGGTGGCTTGGGCAGCGAGATGGTGCGGACGCTCGCGACGGCCGGGGCCAAGGTGGCCGTCCTCACGCGCCGCTCCGAAACTTCGCGCCCCGTCGCCGACGCGATCAACACAGCTGGCGGGCGCGCCATGGCCGTGGCCTGCGACGTGACCGATAAAGGCGCCCTGGAACAGGCCCGCGCGAGTATCGAAAACGAACTGGGCCCGGTCGATATCCTGGTCAACGCCGCCGGCGGCAACCGGCCCCTGGCCACCAGCATGCCGGACCGCTCGTTCTTCGAACTGGACGAGGCCGCCGTGCGCGAAGTCCTCGACCTCAACTTCATGGGGACGTTTCTGGCCTGCCAAGTCTTCGGCCAAGCGATGGCCGAGCGCGGGCGCGGATCGGTGATTAACATCTCGTCGATGGCGGCCCTGCGGCCCCTCACGCGCGTGGTCGCCTACGGCGCGGCCAAGGCGGCGGTCGACAACTTCACCCGCTGGCTGGCCGTCCACATGGCGCGCGAGCATCACCCCGCGATCCGCGTCAACGCCATCGCCCCGGGCTTTTTCCTAACCGAACAGAACCGCTACCTGCTCACCGATCACGCGAGCGGCCAAATGACCCCGCGCGGCCAGTCAATTCTCGACCACACCCCCGCCGCCCGCCTCGGAAACGCCACAGACCTGGCCGGCGTCCTCCTCTGGCTCGCCGGCCCTTCTGCGTCGTTCGTGACGGGGACGGTGATCCCGGTCGATGGCGGCTTCGCGGCGTTCGGCGGGGTTTAGGTGACTGTATACGTGGATCTCGTTCAAGATGGGGATGACGCTCGGAGTCGCAGAGACATGCTCGCTAACAGAATTCACGCATTGACTCTCCCTAAATTATTGCTCGTCTTAGGGTGCATTATAGTTTTTGCTTTCGCGTGGATCTCCTGTGTGTTCTACTCCAGGATCAGAAATCTTTCTAGGACATCGGTCAACAGAAAAGATTATAAATACTTTCAATTATTATTTGACGTTATAAAACTTCGGGCCTCGATGGGCCCGAATAAAGTTTATGCAAGTAATGGATTCGATTTCTCTACTTATTTCTACGAAGTGTCGATGGATCAAAGGGATCAAAAAAAGTTTGGTTTCTCGCCCGGGGATGAGGAAAATCAGTGACGATCATGCTGCGGGGGAAGAACGATTTGTTTTTGAATCGTACTTCTTAGAGCGTATTGGCAGGGACACGCTTACGATACCGCTCGTTTATTTTTTTGATTTTCATGCACTTGGAGTCGTCAATCCGTCCGAGGACGAGGCCTATTTTGTAGTGGATGAATCAAACCCGCCCCAGATAATACTCTACATTGCCTTGGTCCATACAGACTTAAACAGAAGATAAATATGATACAAGTCTTCCAAGAGCGTCGACTTGTCGTGAATGTGGCCAATTCTACCGGCTAGACGAGAGGCCCCTCACCTAAACCGACCCCAAGTTCCGCCCTACTGGCTTCTCGCGCCCGATGCCAAATCTTGCAACATCGTGAAATCCGAACGTGGAAAATACGTGGCGTCAAAGTGGGATCGCCCGCGAATCAGCCCATCTTGTACAGACCCAAGTGAATCATCACCAAGTCATCCACAAGGTCCATCGTGTCCAGCGAGACTCGCTTGAGCCGCTTCTTGATACGACTTTTTGTAATGGTTCGGATCTGTTCACATTGGAAAAACCTTGTGGGTTCATATCCTCCCAGGGCACTTCAAGAACCATTGGATACGGTCGCAATTGACGCACGCCAACGTGGAAGCAGACTTGTTCGCCCAATCCAGCCCGGCGAACGTCATGCCTGCGGTATTCAGTTACTCGCTTCCTTCAGCAAATTTGGTGTCTCCGCAGTGCGAACATGCGACCTCTTTGCCTCCGGCCTCATATTCACCCGACCCCAGTCCCATTGAGTTTGAGAAAGTCTTTGCAGCTCTCTTGAACACTTTGCCAATATGCCCCATTGTTAAGCAAATGATCAACCTGGCCGATGCTATCTGACATCGTTTCTCGCTCAGGCTCGCATTAGCTCGCTCAATCACCCCATGCCGCAATGGAATCTACTCGAGGCTAAACGAGCTTAACCCGACCGGAA
>Ga0310121_10001956_pt1 | contig 20256 bp, 18 predicted proteins | sample CB27_Tmax_986_MG_FD_203504 | JGI IMG/M metagenome (GOLD analysis project Ga0310121, IMG submission 203504) | Marine microbial communities from Western Arctic Ocean, Canada - CB27_Tmax_986 | ecosystem: Environmental > Aquatic > Marine > Oceanic | place: Canada: Western Arctic Ocean | collected...
CCGCCGGGTGCCCGGCCGGATACAGCGCCAGGGCGCGAACCGCCGCCGCGCACGTCCGGGCAAAGGCGATGAGACGGGCCGCTCGTGCAGAATCCAGCGGCTCTGGGGTCGGGGCGTTACTCATGGTCCAAAATGTCGCTTCTATCATATCCGGCGGTCGGTCGGCGGGCCCACCGGCCTGCGCCTGGTCCCGTATGATCTCCCCGTCATGACCACTACCGAGACCGAGTCGTCTGGAGCAGCGGACTGGCGCCTGCGTCTGGCGCTCGCGGGTGGGGCCGGTCTGCTCGGGGCTGGGGCCCTATGGCTGCAGGAGGTGCTCGACCCCCGACTGCGCGCGCTGGCCGGCGTCGTGGCATTCCTGGCCGTCGCCGGCGCCTGCTCGGCCCGGATCCGTGCCGTGAATCTGCGTCTCGTGGCGAGCGGACTGGCCCTGCAGATCGGGCTCGCGGTCCTCATCCTGAAGGTCGAGGTCGGTGGGGTTCGACCCGGCTACCAGTTCTTCGCCGCGGTGGCCGCCGTCGCGACGCAATTTCTCGAGTTCACCAATGCCGGGTCGCGGTTCGTGTTCGGAGTACTGGCCGACCCGCAGCAGATGGGGGAGCAGTTTCAGAACGGGATGGTCCTGGCGTTCTCCTCGCTGCCAATTCTCATCTTCATGTCCTCAGTCTTCACGGTGCTGTATCACCTCGGGGTACTGCAGGTGGCCGTGAAGTTGATGGCCGTCGTGATGTCGCGCGTCATGGGGACCAGCGGCGCCGAGAGCCTGTCGGCGGCGGCCAACGTGTTCTTGGGCGTGACCGAGGCGCCGATTGTCATTCGACCCTATATCGCCGGTATGACGCAGTCAGAGCTGTTGGCGCTGATGACGGGGGGGCTGGCCACGATTGCGGGGACCGTCATGGCGATCTACATCAGCCTGGGCGCCGACCCAGTCGGCGTGCTCACGACCAGCGTCATGGCGGCGCCCTGCGGCCTCTATCTGTCCAAGATACTGCTGCCGGAGACGGAGACGCCGGCCACCGTCGGCGACGTACGTATCGTCGTCGAGCGTGAACACGTCAACATCATCGATGCGCTGGCGTCCGGCGCCTCGGATGGGACCCGGCTCGCGATCAATGTCGCGGCGATGTTGATCGCGTTCTTGGCCTTCATTGCGATGATTGACTACGGCCTCGGACTGTTGAGCGCGAATCTCAGTCTGGCCGCGATTTTCGGATGGCTGTTCGCACCGGTGGCCGCCTTGCTGGGGGTCGCGTCGAGCGACCTGCCGGCGGTCGCCGATCTGCTCGGCACGAAACTGGCGACCAACGAGTTCGTGGCCTTCATCAAGTTGAACGACACCTATCTCGGCGCTGTCAGCGAGCACACCCGCATGGTGGCGACGTTCGCGCTCACCGGGTTCGCCAATTTCGGGTCGGTCGGCATCCTGCTCGGTGGTATCGGCGCACTCGCCCCTTCTCGTCGCGCGGATCTCGCGCGCCTCGGTCCCATCGCCTTACTCGGTGGGTTCCTCGCCACGCTGATCAACGCCGCCTTGGCTTCAATGCTGCTGTAGGACTCTCCACCTGCCGGCTAAGATGTCTTGGGCAGAAAACGGGTCAAGCCCTGTGGCGCAGGCCTTCAGGCCGCGATCGCACGTCGGAAGTGGTTTCCTGGCGAGTCGTTCGTGTGGCAAGGCGCAAGGAGGGAGCAGCCAGGCGGGGGTGACCGACGACGCAACGCCGTCCACGCGGACGGATCGCCGGGAAACCGCCACATTCGCTATCATTGACGGTTGCGGAGGACGACCACAGACATGCTACCGACGATTGATTGGGAAGACGGCGACGTGGTGATGATCGACCAACGGAAGCTGCCGGCCCGCGAGGTGTACGTACGCTGTCGAACGGCGAAGGATGTGGCCAAGGCGATCCGAACGATGGTGATCCGCGGCGCCCCGGCGATTGGGGTCGCGGCCGCGATGGGGGTGGCGCTGGCGGTGCGCCGCAGCACCGCGACCGGCACCACGCAACTGGCGACCGAGTTCTATCGGGCGTGCGACATGCTGGCGGCGACCCGGCCGACCGCGGTGAATCTGTTCTGGGCCATCGAGCGCATGAAACGGGTGTTCGCCGCCGCGATGCTCGCCGGCCAGTCGACGGATGAGCTGACCGCCACCATCGTCACGGAGTCGGCCCGCGTGCACGACGAAGACGTGGCCAACTGTCGGGCGATAGGCGAGCACGGGGCCGCGGTGGTGCCGGCCGAGGCCCGCGTGCTCACGCATTGCAATGCCGGGGCCCTGGCCACGGGGGGCTACGGCTCAGCGCTCGGAGTGGTGCGAGCCGCGGTCGAGGCCGGCAAGCGCGTGGCGGTGTATGCGGACGAGACACGCCCGTTCTTGCAGGGGGCCCGATTGACGGCGTGGGAGCTGGTACGGGACGGTATCGAGACCACGGTCATCACCGACAGTATGTCCGGGTCGCTGATGCGGGCGGGGCGGGTCGACCTGGTCGTGGTCGGGGCTGACCGGATTGCCGCCAATGGGGACGTCGCCAACAAGATCGGCACCTACACCGTCGCCGTGCTCGCGCACGTGCACGGCATACCGTTCTATGTGGCGGCCCCCGTGTCAACGATTGACTTGTCGACCCCGGACGGGTCGGGAATACCGATCGAAGAGCGAGACGCCAGAGAGATCACCCACATGGGATCTGCCCAGCTCACGCCCGAGGGGGCGAACGTGTGGAACCCGGCGTTCGATGTGACCCCGGCTGAGTATGTGGCGGGAATCATCACCGAGCACGGCGTCTGTCGGCCGCCGTTTGACGCGAGTCTCCGTGAGGCCTGCGGCGCGGCCTGAAGGCGCGGCCTGGAGGCCGGACACCATGAGCCCGACCACGCTCCTCGCTATCGAAACCTCCTGCGACGAGACCGCGGCTGCGGTCGCGATTGACGCTGGCCGAGAACCGCCAGCGCCCGACATCCGATCGAGCGTGATTGCCTCGCAGGTCGAGATCCATCGCGAGTGGGGCGGCGTGGTGCCGGAGTTGGCCTCGCGACAACACTTGCGCGACCTCTGTGGAGTCGTCGAGCGCGCGTTGGACGACGCGGGGGTCGGGTGGACGGACCTCGACGCCATCGCCGTGACCCAGGGGCCCGGCCTGGTCGGGTCGTTGCTTGTCGGGGTCGCCTTCGCGAAATCGCTGGCGCTCGGGCTCAACCGCCCGTTGGTCGCGGTCAATCACCTAGCCGGACACATCGAGTCTCTCTTCCTGTGCCATCCTGACCTCGCCCTTCCGGGTGTCGTGCTCGTCGTCTCCGGCGGCCACACGAGTCTGTATCACCTGCCGGAGGCGGGCACCTACCGGCTTGTGGGACGGACCCGCGACGACGCCGCGGGCGAAGCGTTCGACAAGGTCGCGAAACTGCTCGGGTTGCCCTACCCCGGTGGACCGGCGGTCGACCGGCTGGCCCGCGACGGCGACGAGCGGTCGATTGCGTTCCCAGTGGCGCGGATGACCCACGCCGACCGTGCCCCGGGAGCGCCGCGGGTGAAGCCGCCGGGATTTCCGATGTCGCCCGGGCGACTGGATTTCAGCTTCAGCGGACTCAAGACGGCGGTCGCACGGCATGTGCAGCGTCACGCTGCGGAGCACGGCCGCCCGCTGAACGAGCGGGAGACAGCCGACGTCTGCGCCAGTTTTCAGCGGGCGGTGGTGGACGCCCTGCTCAAGGGGGCTTTCGAGGCGGCGCGGCAGTTCGGGGCCCGCAGCCTCGGTATCGCCGGCGGCGTGTCCGCCAACAGTCGGCTTCGGGATGTGGCGACGTCGGAAGGAGAGGCGCGCGACCTGCCGGTCCTGTTTCCGACGCTGCATCTCTCGACCGACAATGCCGCGATGATCGCCGCCGCCGGGTTGCGCCAGCTGCGGGCCGGTGCGCGGGCCTCGCGGGACCTGAAGGCGCTACCGACCCTTCCGCTCGAAACGGGCAGGACCCCGTGAGTCGGGAGTATCCCGCCCGGCCGATCATCGCTGTCGGGGGCGTGGTCTTCATGGAGGGTCGAGTGGTCCTCATCAAGCGTCGTCATCCGCCCTTGCAGGGACGGTGGAGTCTTCCCGGCGGGGGCGTTCAGGTCGGAGAGACCCTGCGGGAGGCCATGCAGCGTGAGCTGCGCGAGGAGATTGGCATCGACACGCGGGTCGGACCGCTGATCGACCTGTTCGATCACATCACCCGCGATCCGGACGGGCGCGTGCAGTATCACTTCGTGCTGGCCGACTACCTGTGTCACCAGGTAGGAGGGCGCCTCCGACCGGGGTCCGACGCTGAATCGGTGGCGGTCGCCGACCCGGACAACCTGTTGTCGTACGACCTGACGGACAAGACGCTGGAGGTGATCCAACGGGCCGCCACACTGCGTTGACAGTGTCGAAACCCCGGTGCTACCGTCGCCTGCGTTCGGGGGCGCAGCCCCGTCTTGGAAATAGCCACACATGCCCTGGTACCGCGAAGCTCACTGGCGCATCCTGATCGCCCTTGTCCTCGGCCTCGGCTACGGCGTCGTCGCCGCCTATGCCGGATGGGGCCGGTTCACGGCCGACTGGATTGCCCCGTTCGGCGCCATTTTCTTCCGGATGCTGCTGCTCGTCGCGGTCCCGTTGGTCCTGGCCTCGCTCGTGACCGGCATCGCGTCGCTCTCCGACCTGAACAAACTGTCGCGGATTGGCGGCAAGACGATCGCGATCTATCTGGCCACGACTCTGATTGCGCTCATCATCGGCTTGACGCTGGTCAATGTCATGCAGCCGGGCCGGATGGTGCCCGACAGTGTCCGGCTGACCCTGCAACAGAGCTACGAAGGCGATGTGGCGTCGCGAGAGGAAATGGCCGCCGCGGCCAGCGAGCGGGGACCGCTACAGCCGCTGGTCGATATGGTGCCGGACAACATCGTTGGGGCGGCGTCCGACAACCGGCGCATGTTGAACATCGTGTTCGTGGCGATGCTGTTCGGTGTCGGGCTGATGCTGATTCCGCCCGAGCGGGCGGCCCCGCTCCTGGCGCTGTTCGAGAGTCTGAATACCGTCATCATCAAGATCGTCGAGATCGTCATCATGTTCGCGCCGGTCGGGGTGTTCGGGCTGATCGCCGATACCGTGACCCGGGTGGCCGGCGACTCACCGGCGGACGTGCCCCAGTTGCTGGGCGCGCTGGGGTACTACTGTCTGGCGGTGCTGATTGGGCTCGCGTTGCAGATGTTCGTCGTGTACCCGACATTGCTGCGTCTCTTCACGCCGTTGACGCTGCGCCAGTTTTTCGCTGGGATGGTCCAGGCCCAGATGGTGGCGTTTTCCACGTCGTCGAGTGCTGCCACGCTGCCGGTGACCATGAAGAGCGCCCAGAAGAATCTGGGTGTATCCGAGGAGGTGGCGTCGTTCGTACTCCCGCTCGGAGCCACGATCAACATGGACGGTACCGGGCTCTACCAGGCGGTGGCGGCCGTCTTTATCGCCCAGACGCTGGGGATCCCGCTTGACGTGCCGGCGCAGCTGACCATCGTGCTCATGGCGTTGCTCGCCTCGATCGGGACGGCGGCCGTGCCCAGTGCCGGCGTCGTGATGCTGGTCGTCATTCTCGAGGCAATCGGGGTGCCGGCGGCAGGCATCGCGTTGATCCTCGGGGTGGATCGGATTCTAGATATGTCGCGGACCGCGGCCAATGTGACCGGTGATGTGACGGTCGCGGCCATTGTGGCCGCCAGCGAAGGACAACTGGCCCCAGTCAGTCCCGAAGCCTGAAGCCCGAAGCCGAGGAGCGACGAAGGCGTATGAATCCCTCACGCGAGCACGCCTGGAGTCTTTTGACGGAATACACGAGCAATGACCGGCTGCTGAAGCATGGGCTCGCGGTCGAGGCCGCCGTGCGCGGGTACGCGCGGCACTTCGGGGAGGACGAAGAGGCGTGGGGCATCGTGGCCCTGCTACACGACTTCGACTACGAGCGCTGGCCCGATCGGGAGGACCACCCGTACCGTGGCTGCGAGATTCTGCGGGCGCAGGGGTATCCCGAGTATGTGATGCGGGCGATTCTGTCGCACGCGGACTACACCGGTGTGACGCGGGAGTCGCGGCTGGAGCACACGCTGTTCGCCTGTGACGAGATGGCCGGTTTTGTCACGGCGGCGGCTCTGGTGCGGCCGTCGCGCAGCGTGCTGGACCTCGAGGCGAAGTCGGTCAAGAAGCGGATGAAAGACAAGGCGTTCGCGCGCGCCGTGCCACGAGATGACCTGCGGCAGGGCGCCGAAGAGGTGGGAGTGTCGCTCGATGACCACATCACCAATGTGATCGCCTTTATGCGTCTGCGGGCCGACGACCTCGGCCTGCGAGGAAGTTTGTAGCCGTCGGCCGCCGTTCCACGGCCGGTCGAACCTGCATGCGCCCAACTCCGTATTGCCTGCTAGTGTGATGTCCACCTCCGGATCCGAAGACCAGCCGGTTGCCAGTCTCGACAACGTCTCCGTGCGTTTCGGCGCGCAGGAGGCGCTCCGGAACGTGTCGGCGAGCTTTGCGGCCGGCGCGGTCGGGCTGCTGGGGCCGAACGGTGCCGGTAAGAGCACTCTACTGAAGGTGCTGTTGGGTTTCGTGACACCGACTGCGGGGCGGATGGACGTGCTCGGTATCGACGTGGCCGCGCATCCCCAGCGCATCCGCGCCCGCCTCGGCTACATGCCGGAGTCTGACGGACACATTCCCGGGATGAACGCCGTATCCTTCGTCGCCTACTGTGGTCAGCTCGCCGGTCTGCCTCGTAGCGACGCGATGCAACGCGCGCACGAGGTGCTCTACTACGTGGGGTTGGGCGAGGCGCGCTACCGGAACACGGAGACCTACTCGACCGGGATGAAGCAGCGGATCAAACTCGCGCAGGCGCTGGTGCACGACCCTGACCTCCTGTTTCTCGATGAACCGACCAACGGCATGGACCCCAAGGGACGCGAGGAGATGCTGGAACTGGTCGTCGATCTGGCCACCCGCAAGAGCGTGAACCTGATCCTGTCGTCCCATCTCCTGCCCGACGTTGAGGCGACATGCGGCCGGGTCGTCGTCATGCACCAAGGCACGGTGGCCACGCAGGGATTGATCGCCGACCTGAAGGGACTGCGGCGTCAGGTCTTCGAAGTGCGCATCAAGGGTGATGTCGACACGTTCGTCGCGGCCCTCGAGGCAGAGGGGGCGGAGTGCCATGGGACGGGTGAGGACCTGCTGCGGGTGCTGGTGACACCCGATCAGGGGCCGCGTGATCTCTTCAGCCTCGCGGCTCGGCATCAGGTTCAGGTGCGGCATTTGCGCCCCAGTGTGCCCACCCTCGAAGATGTCTTCGCGGAAGCGATCGGAGAGGAATGACCCCCATCCACGATCAGAGCTACCGGCGCTACGCCGGTGTCCGTCAAGAGCCTGGGGCCGCCTGGCTGGTCATCGCGGCGACTGGGATTCGGACCGTGCTGACCAAGAAGTTCTTCTGGCTCGTGCTGCTGGCCGCGTGGGGGCAGTTCTTTGTCCGCGCCGTCATGTTCTATCTGTCCGCCAATTTTTCGAACCTGGACCTGCTGGCGCCGTCCGTCGAGACGTTTCGGCAGTTCTTCGAGATACAAGAAATCTTTGTCCTGTTCGTCACGGTCTACGTCGGCTCCGGATTGATCGCGAACGATCGGCGATCGAATGCGCTCCAGATCTATCTGTCGAAGCCGTTGACCCGGGCCGAGTATGTGGCGGGCAAGCTCGGGACCTTGCTGTTCTTTCTGCTCCTGGTGACCCTGGCGCCGGCGCTGATGCTCCTGTTCCTGGAGATGATGTTCTCCGCCAGCCTGGCGTTTGTCGGTGCGAACCTGTTCCTGCTTCCAGCCATCACGCTCTACGCACTGGTCGAGGTCCTGCTGTCTGGGTTCACCATGCTGGCGCTGTCATCGCTCTCGACCAGCGCCCGCTACACCGCCATGCTCTATGCGGGCGTCGTACTGTTCACGGCCGCGGTGTTTGGCATCGTGAACGGCATCACCAACAGTTCGTCGCTCGCCTGGCTCTCGTTTCGGGCGAACCTGGATCAGATCGGCGATGTCATCTTCCGGCTTCAGCCGAGGTTTGAGTCGCCGTGGCTGCTGTCGGTCGTCGTGGTGGCGTTGCTGATCGGTCTCTCCGTGTTCGTGCTCGAGCGACGCGTGCGGGGCGTGGAGGTGGTGACGTGAGCGTCCCCGTGGTGGCGGCTGAGGGGGTGTCCAAGTGGTACGGGCAGGTGATTGGCCTCAACGACATCACGGTTGACGTGCAACCTGGCGTCACCGGTCTTCTGGGGCCCAACGGAGCGGGGAAGTCGACGTTCCTCAAGCTCATCACCGGACAACTGAAGCCGAGCCAAGGTACGGTGCGCGTGCTGGGCGAGCCGATCTGGGGCAATCCCGCCTTGTACCACCGCCTCGGCTTCTGTCCCGATCAGGATTCGTTCTACGAGCGGATGACCGGGCAGCAATGGGTGACGGCCCTGGTCCGGCTGAACGGTCTCTCAGAGACCGACGCCGTCGAGGCGGCTCGTCGGGCGCTGGACACGGTTGGTTTGCTCGACGCTGCTGACAAGAAGATCGGCGCCTACAGCAAGGGGATGCGGCAGCGGGTGAAGCTGGCGCAGGCGGTCGTGCACGACCCCGACGTGCTCGTGCTCGACGAGCCGCTGGCCGGTATGGATCCGATCGCGCGGCGTAAGGTGATCCGGCTCATCAAGGGCTGGGGGCGTGAGGGCAAGAGCGTGCTGGTGTCGAGTCACATCCTGCACGAGATCGAGTCGATGACGTCTACCATCCTCTTGATCAATAACGGCCGCATCCTGGCCGAAGGGAACATTCATCAGATTCGTGACTTGATCGACGAACACCCGCATACCGTGAGAATTCAAGCCGACGACCCACGACGCCTGGCCCACGCGTTCATCGAACATGACGGAGTGCGGAGTCTGACGTTTGAAAAGGGTGCGGTCGTCGTCGAGACCGGGAAACCGGATGCGTTCTACGGGCGGCTGACTCAGATCGCGGCAAGCGGCGAACTTGGTGAGGTGCATGAGGTCAGCTCGCCCGATGACAACCTGCAGGCGGTGTTCGAGTATCTGGTGAAGTAGCGCCATCCGGAGACAGGCGAGAGATGTCCACCCCGACCAGTTCTTCGGTTCCTGCAGCGACCAGCGAACCCGTTGTCGCGCCGGCGTTCTTGTCGTCAGCGTGGCGGATCTACGATCTGTCGCTCGGTCAGATGCTCTGGTCGCGGCGGACCGTGTTCATGGTGTTGGTGGTCGGCGGACCGGTCGTTGTCGCCCTGATTCTGCGCCTGCTCGTGACCATGGATCTCGTGTCGGGCCGGGGGATGGTCGATGATCGGCCAATCATCGTGGACGGGCCGATCATCTTCGGGTTGATGATCTGGGGCTTCTACTTGCGGCTCTCGGTGCCGTTGCTCGGAGTGTTCTATGGCACGGCCCTGATGGCCGACGAAGTCGAAGACAAGACGATCACCTATCTGTTCACCCGTCCGGTGTCGCGGGGGGCGGTACTGTTTGGCAAGTATCTCGCGTATCTGGCGAGCACCGGCCTGGTCGTGCTGCCGTCGGTGATGCTGGTGTTCTTTCTCGTCGTGCCCCTGCTCGGTGGCGACATCGGCTCGAACTTTCCCAGCCTGGTGACGGACCTGGCGCTCCTGGCCGTCGGGCTGGCGGTGTATGGCGCGCTGTTTGCGTTGATCGGGGCGTGGTTCAAACGGCCTTTGCTGATCGGGTTGGTGTTCATCTTCGGCTGGGAGCCGATTATGGTCGTCGTGCCCGGCTACATGAAGCGGGTGACGGTGTCCTACTACCTGCAAGGGTTGGTGCCGCACGCGACGCCGCAGGAGGGCCTCGTGTCGACGATTCTCAGCATTCTGCAGGCGAACGAGGTATTGCCGTCCGCCGCGGTCAGCGTGATCGGCCTCGGTTTCATTCTGGTTATCGGCTTGGGACTGGCGACATGGCTCGTTGAGCGCCGGGAATACGTACTCGAGCAGTGATTCCCGCCTTCCCCAAGGCTTCGGCGGACGTGCCGTCCGCTTTCGACGACGGGGCCGGCCTTGCCGTAGCCGCCATCGGACACGGGCCTGCCCGCCGAAGCGCCAAAGGCGCGAAGGCGGGAACAATCTGCGCCGATCGCCCGTATACTTTGGTAGGATCGAGTGTCGCGTCGGATGTGGTGACTCGGGGCCGGAATCTGCATGACGCATCAGACCCGTTTCTTCGTACTCGGGGCCAGCGGACTCCTCGTACTGGGGCTGTGCACCGGCTTGTTCGCCTACATCAACCGCGAAGCGGCCCTCGCCGTGGCCGTCGACGGGCCGGTTGAACTCCGCTACGTGCCCGCCGACGCCTCCGTGGTCGCCTACGCGAATATCCGCGAAGTCATGCTCTCCGACGTGCGGGAGCGCATTCGCAAATTTACTCCGGACGACATCGGTGAGAACGAGTTGCAGACGCAACTCGGACTCGATATCGAGCACAGCATCGACCACGTGCTTGCGTTCCTGTCCCCCGGGGCCGAGGGTCGGCCCGCCGGGCTCGCCCTGTTCAGTGGGCGGTTCGACACGACCCGTCTCGAGGGCGTCGCACGTGCCGGCGGTGCGACCGTCGACACGTACGAGGGGAAGCGGGTGGTGAGTGTCGACACCGATGAGGCCGGCTCCCTGGCGATGGTGTTCATGGAACCGGGGTTGGTCGCGGTGGGTGACCTATCGACGGTGCAGCAAGCGATTGTGCGCGGGTCGACGACGTCTGACATCACATCGAATCCGAACATGATGGGGTTGCTCGACTTGGTCGAGACGGGTAGCAACGCGTGGGCGGTCGGGCGGTTCGGCGATCTCAGTGCCCTCGGCTTCCTCCCAGATGAGGTGTCGGCACAGATGCCGGCGGTGTCGGCCTTCGCCGTCAGTGGTCGCGTCAACGGTGGGTTGAGCGGGTCGCTCTCCATCGAAGGACGTGACGAGGAAGCCGGTCAGAATCTGCGCGACGTCCTGCGTGGCTTCCTGGCGCTCGCCACGATGCAGACGACCGGTCGACCCGAATTGCAGACGATGATCGACTCCCTGCAACTCAGCGGCGCTGGGTCATTCGCAACCCTGTCCTTCTGGATTCCCTCCGACGCGCTGGACCTGCTCCTTTCGTCATCCGACGAATCGTAGACACAAACGATACTCGCGTGTGGACTCGACCCCCGCCCGAGCCATAGTGTCGGATATTGGTTTGTGTGGACGCCGGTCCGCGTGCCTCGCGTCAGTGGCGCGGTCGGATGTGTCAATCCCGCGTGGCGCGCAGATTCCTGAGCATAGCGGTGATGGCGTCGAGGACCCCGTCGGGCGAGTCGATGAACTCGATGTCGCTCCGGTAGGTTACCCGCCCGTCCCCGATCTGGCTCACGCACGAGTTCACGACACGCGCGCTCGCGACGACGTTCGTGGGACCGAACGCCAACCGGAGATTGTGGGATGAGTCGGGCGGGAGGGAAAAGGCCGTTTCGGTCACCGCGCCGACGCGCGGGAGTTCTCTGAGGGTCATCGGCTGGTAGACCAGCACCTCACCCTGCAGGTCGCCGGGCACCCGGACCCGCTCCGCGTCCCGACGCTCGTCGCTCCCCGGCATTGGACTGGAACATAGCACATCATGGCGCCACCGTCCGGGTCGCCATCGGGCAGTTTGCTATGATCACGGGTCACCGTCATGGTGACACGCGCCGCCTGATGGATTGTGGACGGTCGCGACCCTGACGTGACGGAAGGAAAATGATGGCGGACGAGGCGGGAGTACAGGGAGTCGGCGTGCTGGGCTGCGGGCTGATGGGCTCGGGCATCGCCCAGGTGTGTGCCCAAGCGGGGTATCGCACCGTCGTGCGGGAAGTCGACCAGGCTGCGGTTGACGCGGGATTGGATCGTATCGCCCGGTTTCTCGACACCGGCGTCGCGCGCAACAAACTGACAGCCGACGCCCGAGACGCCACCATGGGACGCCTGAGCGGGACCACCTCGGTGGACGCGCTGGCTGAGTGTGACCTGATCATCGAGGCGATTATCGAGAACGTGGACGCCAAGCGGGCGGTGTTTTCCGAGGTCGAGGCTGTCGTCGGTCCTGACACGGTGTTCTGCTCGAATACGTCCTCTGTCTGCATTACGGAGCTGGCGGCGGCGACCCGCCGGCCGGACAAGTTCGCCGGGATGCACTTCTTCAGCCCGGTGCCGATCATGAACCTGGTCGAGGTGATCAGGGGGTTGTCGACGACCGACGAGACCTACCAGCGGGTCTTCGACTTTGCGGGCTCGCTCGGCAAGCAACCGGTGACCGCCCCGGACCGTCCGGGGTTTATCGTCAACCGCCTGCTCATTCCGTATCTGCTCAGTGCGGTCCGCGCCTTTGAAAGCGGCTGCGGCACGGTGGAGGATGTGGATACCGCGATGACGCTGGGGTGTGGTCACCCGATGGGGCCCTTTACCCTGCTCGACTTTGTCGGGCTCGACACGACGTACTACATCGCGAACATCATGTATGAGGAGTTCCGAGATCCCGCCTATGCCCCGCCACCACTCCTGAAGCGGATGGTGTTGGCGGGACGGTTGGGACGCAAGAGCGGTCATGGCTTCTACAAGTACTGAGGAATGTCTTCCGGTCTCGGCCGACGCCGAGTATAGCGACGACCGCGACCACCCCGTGGGCGCTGGGCGGATTGAGGCGGCTGTCCGGTCCATGCTGGTGGAACTGGGTGAGGACCCCGCGCGCGAGGGTCTCGCCAGGACGCCTGAGCGCGTCGACAAGGCCCTTCGCTTTCTGACCAGTGGCTACGAGCAAGACATCGACGCGGTCATCAACAACGCGTTGTTCAATGTCGACTACAGCGAGATGGTCATCGTCAAGGACATCGACTTCTACAGTCTGTGCGAGCATCATCTGCTACCGTTCTTTGGCCGGTGTCACGTGGCCTACCTGCCGCGCGACAAGGTCATTGGGTTGAGCAAGATCCCGCGGCTCGTCGAGGTCTTCAGCCGACGACTTCAGGTGCAGGAGCGGCTCACAAACCAGATCGCCGAGACCATCGCCGACAAGTTGAATCCGCTTGGGGTGGCCGTGGTGGTTGAAGCGTCGCATTTGTGCATGCGGATGCGGGGCGTCCAAAAACAGAACTCGACCGCGCTGACCAGCGCCATGCGCGGGGTCTTTCGGACCGACGCGCGCACGCGGATGGAGTTTCTGGACCTTCTGCGTCCCGGCAGCAGCGGCGCCGGGGTGTTGCGAGTTAGCGCGGAGTTCGAGAACGATGACGACCTGGTCTAGCAGCCCGTGGTTAAACCCCGCGTCGCACCGAGAGCGGCGCTGGGCGCGTGTGGCAAGGCGCGACGAGGTCCGGCCGTCCGGCCGGGGAGCAAATAGGCCATTGTCGCCCAAGGAACAACGCGGTCCGCGCGCGATTCAGCGCCGTTCGAATGCAGCGGGGCTTTTGCCACGGGCTGCTAGCCCGTGGTTGACCGTGATCACCGCTGGCCTGATGCTCGGGGTGGCGACCGTGTCGTCAGCGCAGTCGCAGCGGATCGAACCGGCGGAAGTGCGCTGTCCGTCCGTACTGGGTGTCGGGGTCGACACGGGCCGTACGTACTGCGACGTGCTGATCGGCACGGAAGTGGCCGATGGCATCATCGTGGTGATCCCTGCGCATCGCGGTCCGGCGGTGGTGACGTTCAATCTTCATGGTCGCCACACCTATTCCGAGGACGAAGTGGCACGCGGGCGCGGCTACGCGCGTTATCTCGCCAGCACGGTGGTAGCGACCACCGAGGTGGTACTGACGCGTCCGCTGGTACTCGCGGAGTTCCGCTCCGAGGCCGATCTCGTTGACCGTGTGGGGGGCGGGGCCGGGCCAGACGGGCTGAAGGCGGTCGCGCCCGTGGCCGGTGAGGGTATCCGGGTCACCGTGCCCGACGATGTCACCCAGATCAGCATCGTCGGGATCGAGTTGGATGTATTGCGACTGGACGGTCGCGAAATGTTTACCTCGCCGGGCCGGCCCATCGCCGTGATCAGTGACGTGCAGGTGGAGTACCAAGCCCGATGAGTGAGGGGCGTGGCACCGCACCAGTGCGGGACGTGATTGTAGTCGGGGCGGGTCCCGCCGGTCTGGCGAGTGCGATCGCCGCCAAACAGGCTGGGCTCGATTGCGAGGTGATCGAGCGCGCGGTGGTGGTCAATTCGATCTTGCACTTCCCGACGAACATGGGGTTCTTCACTACTCCGGAGCTGTTGGAGATCGGGGGACTGCCGTTCGTCACGCCGTACCAGAAGCCAACACGCGACGAGGCCCTTCGATACTACCGGCGAGCCGTCGACACCTACGACCTGACGGTCGATCTCGGACATGACGTCGAGGCGATTCAGACGGTGCAGGACGAGGGCGGGCGCCCGCGCCTGGCCGTCGACACGCGGCATCCGCACACCGGCACGCGCCGGCGGCTATCAAAGACGGTGGTGGTGGCGGTCGGTGCCTACGAGTGTCCCAATATGCTTGGCGTGCCGGGTGAGGACCTCCCGCACGTGGCGCACTATTACACGGAGGCACATCCGTACTATCGGAAGCGGGTCGTCATTGTCGGGGGGAAGAACTCGGCGGCGGAGGCGGCGTTGGAGCTGTACCGGGCGGGGTGCCACGTGACGCTGGTGCACCGTCATGCCGAGTTGGGGAACGGGATCAAGTACTGGGTGCGTCCGGATATCGAGAACCGCATCAAAGAAGGCTCCGTCGAGGCCCTGTTCGAGACCCGCGTGGCTGAGATTCACGAGACGGACGTCGTGGTCGAGGGCGCCGCGGGCCGGCGGACGCTCCCGGCTGATGCGGTGTTCCTGCTGACCGGCTATCACCCGGATACGACGATGCTCCAGCGTTTCGGTATCGAGGTTGATCCCAAGACGATGGTGCCGGCTCACGACCTGGACACCTACGAGACTAATGTGCCCAACCTCTTCCTCGCCGGACAGGTGATCTCGGGTATCCACAGCGGTCTCATCTTTATCGAGAACGGGCGGTTCCACGGCGAGATGGTCATCAAGGAGATCGCTCGTCGGCTCGCGACGGCAGTCCAAGACCGTCCAGTGGTGGCGTCGTAGGCGCCCGCTCGAAGGCAGCGCGGCTTGCACCCCGGGGCCGCTCGCTACTGCAGCCCGAGACCGTCCAGTGGCTGCGTCGTAAGCGCTCGCATCTCGATCAGCTCGATCAACGCCAGCGACCGTTGCGCGATGTCGTCCCGCTCCAACAGCGCCTGCTTTTCGACCGGGTCGAGGTCGAGATACTGCGCGAGGGTGTTGATCAAATCCTCGTCGTGCATGTCCTCCGGCACCATGGCCTCGCCACCCGTGGTTTCGAGTCGGCCGCGTAGGAGGGCTTCGAGTTTGGACCGGGCGGTGCGCACGTCGTCACGGATGGTGTCCGTCGCGATCTCCGGGAGCGGTTCGATGTGGGCCCGCCGATACGCTCGGTCGTGTTCCTCCCAGACGACCCGAAATCGCTGCATTCCCCGCAGGATGATGTTCGAGCGGCCGTCGGGCAGTGTTTCGGCGTGGCTGATGAGACCGGCGCACCCGACGGGGTAGATGGCTGGCGGCACCACTGGGTCCGTCTGACGCTTCTTGACCAACACCATCCCAATGATCCGGTCGCCTTTCAAGGCGTCCGACAACATCTCGCGGTATCGCGGCTCGAAGATGTGCAGGGGCAGAAAGACCGACGGAAACAACACCACGTTCGGCAGCGGGAAGATCGGGATGATCGAGGGAAGCATGGGGTTGCGGGTGGCCGCGGCGCGCGCGATGTCGCGCCTTAGTGGACGGTTCTCGTCTTCTTGTTGAGATAGTCCGTCAACACGTACTTGCCAAGGGTGCGTGGTGTCGTGAAGTAGGCCTTGCCGTGGCAGATCTGCGAGACACGTTTCACAAAACTGACGAGGTCGTAGTCCTGGGCCAGCATGAACGTGTTGATCAAGATCCCCGCCTTACGACAGTTGGCCACCTCAGCGAATGTCTCGGCGATGACCCACGGGTCGAGACCGAACGGGTTGCGGTAGATCTGTCCGTCGGACTGAGTCAACGCGGACGGCTTGCCGTCGGTGATCATCACGATCTGCCGCATGTCACGCTGCTGGCGCTCCAGAATCCGGCGCGCCATCCGGAGACCCTCCCGCGTGTTGGTGTAGTGCGGTCCGACACGCACTCGTGCGAGCTGTCGGAGCGGAATCTCCTCGGCGGAATCGTGAAACAGCACGACCCGCAAGGTGTCGCCCGGGTACTGATGCTTGATGAGGTTGGCGAGGGCGAGCGCCACCTGCTTGGCCGGGGTGAAGCGGTCCTCCCCGTAGAGGATCATGCTGTGGCTGCAGTCGAGCATGAGCACGGTCGCGCAGGCGCTCTGATACTCGCCCTGGGCGACCATCAGGTCCGGATACTGCACGTCGATACCGGGACCGGCGATGGCGTCCGGGCCCATCCGCTTGACCGCGTTCAAGATGGTCGCGCTTGCGTCCAGGTTGAGGGTGTCGCCGAACGTATACTGTTTGGGGGCGCCGCTTGCCTCGACACCGGTGGCGAGGTCGCGTGTGTCGTGCCGGCCAAGGCTGCTGCGTCCGACGGACCCGAGGAGGTCTCGAAGGGCCCGATAGCCGAGAAAATCAAGCCCCTTGTCCGTGACCTCGAACCGCATCGGCGTCTGGGCTCCGTCACCGGCTCCCTGTCCTGATCGCTCGGCGTCCGGGTCAGGGTGGCGTGTGATGTAGCCCTGCTGGGCCATCCGCTCGATGAGGCGCTGGACCAGTTGCTCGAGCCTTGACGCGCCGTCGGCATCGGCTGCATCGCCCAGTAACTGCGAGACGGCGTCGTCCGACAGCAGGCCCTCGTTGAGGAGCGCGTCGAGCAGGGCGTCGTGGAGTGCCTGCTCCGGACGCTGGTCGGTCGCGTCCGTCGGGTCGTCTGAGACCCCCGATGGACTCCCAAAGCCGCTTGCGAGCAGCAATCGCGACAGCTTGGACACCAGTTCCTCCAGGTCGATGTCCTCGAGGTCTTCGCCCGTGTATCGCGTGTACTTGTATTTCATTCAGTTGTAGTACTTCTTCTTGCCCCGTGGAATTCGGACGTCGGGGTCGAAGAGCTGTTCCGCGGTCGGGTTGGCGTGGGGCCGCGACGGGGTGGCCTGATACTGCCATTCGTCGCTGCGGCTGATCTTCTTCTGTGCGTACAGACCCTCGATGACGAACTCCACGGCTGAGGCCACCGTGGGGGCCGGGTCGGACTCGCTGACCTGGGCATGGGCGGCCAGTTCGCGCAGGCCCTGGATTGGGGCGATCTGTTCGAGCAGATCAGCCGCCGCCGTGGTGTCCCCGAGTTGTAGCGTGCCGCCGAGGTCGAACCACTCCACGACGGCGCTGGTATCGACGTCGGTGAACCAGCCGTCGAATACCTGACCGACCGCCGTGCCGATGATGTCGCGCGCCACCTGGTCCGCGCCCCGCAGCTCCCCCTCGTACTCGAGCTCGAACTTGCCAGTGATGGCGGGCAGGGCCGAATACAGGTCGGCCACCCGCGGCACCGCGAGCGTCTCCCCGTCTGCGAGCGCCCGCCGTTCGGCATTCGACACCACGTTCTCGAGCGAGCTGATTGGGAGACGCTGGCTCACGCCCGAGCGCTTGTCCACCTTGGCATGGCTGCGCGCGACAAACGCCACTTCCTCCACCAGCTCACTGATGTAGCGCGGGATCATCGTGTCGAGGGGGGCCGGCGTCGTTTCCTCGCGTGCGACCCATGATTCCTGGGCCGTGATCGCAATACCGGCCTGACGGGTGCGGGGGTAGTGGGTACGAATCTCTGAGCCAATCCGGTCCTTCAACGGGGTAATGATCTTGCCGCGCGCCGTGTAGTCTTCCGGATTCGCGGTGAACGTCATCACCACGTCGAGGGGGAGGCGTATGGGGTAGCCCTTGATCTGGACGTCTCCCTCCTGGAGGATGTTGAATAGGCCAACCTGAATCTTTCCGGCGAGGTCCGGCAACTCGTTGACCGCGAACAGGCACCGGTTGGCCCGCGGGAGCAACCCGTAATGCATCGTCAGCTCGTCGGACAGTTCGAGCCCGGATCGAGCGGCCTTGATCGGGTCGACGTCGCCGATCATGTCCGCGATGGTCACGTCGGGCGTCGCCAGTTTTTCGATGAACCGGCGTTCACGGGGTAGCCAGTCCACTGGGAGGGCGTCCCCCTCCTCGGCCACGCGCGTGCGGCACGCACGACAGAGTGGCGCGAGCGGATCGTCGTTGATCTGACACCCCGGCACGATCGGCAGGACGTCGTCCAGCAGGGCCGTGAGCCCACGAAGAATGCGGGTCTTGGCCTGGCCGCGGAGCCCGAGCAGCACAAAGTTGTGCTGCGACAACACGGCATTGGCGATCTGGGGGATGACCGAGTCTTCGTAGCCGATGATGCCAGGGAGCAACGTGTCGTGGCGTCTCAGCAGACCCATCAAGTTCTGACGCATCTCCAGCTTGACCGTACGATGCGGCACCGTGCCCGCGGCGACGGCCGCACGAAGTTCTCCGAGGTGTTCCGGTCGCGACATAGGCGGTATTCTACTCTTAGACGGGGCTTCGCCCCGAGCCCCACCCGACGGCTACGTGGGGACCCCGAGTGCCCCACTCCGTCGCCGCGAGGCGCGCATTGCCGCGCGCCTTGCTGACGATCCGCGTCTTGTCGGGGAAGCAGACAGGCGGGATGCCCCGCCCGGAAACCGTCAGCGAGTTTGTCGGGCCAGTTGGACCGCAGTGACGTATCGCGGCTGGATGTCGATGGGCACGCCACCCAGGCGGTCGAGCACGAGTTGCACCTCGGGCCGGACCACGCCGCGGGTCGCCAGCATCGTCTCGGCGGCCTCGACGTCGCCGGTCGCCTGCAGGGTCATCAACTCGGCCGTCAGCGAAGTGACCGCGTCCCGGATCAGGCTATGGTCGACGGCGAAGCGACCGTCGCCGTCCACCGTGACGGCGCCGGCATCGAGAAACGAGTTAAGCTGGATGGCGACGCCCCGTCCGTGGGCTTCGTTGATGCCGAATCGGATGGACCGGAACGTCGACGCCAGGAACGTGCTGTACATGCTCCGCCCCAGCGATGGGTCGACCACACCCCGGTCGATGAGTTGGTGGAGCGCCCAGAGCCCGGACACGTCCGCCTTGGCCTCTTCGATGGTGCTGTAGGTCTCTCGAAGCTGTCGGCGGACCGTGGTCTCGGCGCCATCGACCGTGATGGTGCTCGGGCCAAGCCCGTGCATCAGTTCGTGCATCAGGATATGGGTGAAGAAGGCGTCGAAGGACACGTCACGCTGTCCGTCCGCCGACAGAGCGACCCGCGAAATCGGCGTCAGCACGCGCTCGAACTTGGCCTCCTGCACATTCTTCAGCATGACCCGCTTCGACCCTTTTTCCCGGACGACCCGTTCATCGTTGGGCAGGTTGAAGGCCGCTGTCTGCACCCCGCTGTTCGCGTCGCCGGCGGTGAAGACGACGTTGACGACCCGAATCGGGGCCAGCGCGCCGAGCGATGGGTTTCGGAACGATGGGTCGATCGGGAGGGTATCTTCCAGCCCTTGGAGTTGGTCGCCGAACCGGGTCAGATTTGACGTGGCCGCTGCGTCGCGCACGGTGACGAACGCCTCGAACGCGGCCTTGTAGTTGAACCACTCGTCTTCATAGACCTCATACGGGCCGATGGTCGGTTCGATCGACGCATCGAGTTCCATCCAGGCGACGTCACTGTCGTAGTAGTCGTTTGAGATGAACGACGCCGCGCGACTCTCGAGGTATCGTCGAAGCGTCGGCTGCGTCGTGGCGCGGGCACCCGCGCGGAGGTGCTCCGCCGCAATCGCCAGAGGACCCTGGTACTCGACGCTGTAGGGCACGCTGATGAACTGGCCGTCCAGACCCCGTCGGATCGTCGTGAAAAACCCGGTCGCGGACGCCCGCGCCGCGTCGTCCAGCCGGTCAAACCAGGCCGCGACATCCTCCCGGGTCGCGTCGGCCGGGTAGAAATTGGCGCCCGCGGGTTTGTCGGGGGCTTCCGCCACGAAACTCCGGTTGTTCTCGATGCGTGACCAGGGCCCCTTGTTCAACAAGAAGAAGTCGAGCCGGGCCCGGCCCGTGGCGCCCTGATCGC
>Ga0310121_10001957_pt1 | contig 20250 bp, 19 predicted proteins | sample CB27_Tmax_986_MG_FD_203504 | JGI IMG/M metagenome (GOLD analysis project Ga0310121, IMG submission 203504) | Marine microbial communities from Western Arctic Ocean, Canada - CB27_Tmax_986 | ecosystem: Environmental > Aquatic > Marine > Oceanic | place: Canada: Western Arctic Ocean | collected...
GAAAGGCTCACCGCCGTTCCTGCGACGGGGAACCGAGACCCTTGTCTCCGCGAGATAGACTCCCTCCCCCATGTGGCGTGACGCCGTTTGGGGGTGCCACCCAGAAGTTCGTCGACGCTCTATCTGGGAGCGCTGGACATTTCTTTTCGACCATCATGGATCCCACGACGTTGAAGCCCGGATCGCGCGCCGATACGGTCGGGCCACGACGTCACGGTCAGGCTCTCGGCCCAGCCACGCCGTCCTCTTCGACGCTGGGGGCGTTCTTTTCCGCGAGCACGGCGCCGCCGCCTTCGCGCCCTTCGAACGCCGCTGCGGTGTCGCCTCGCGCGAGTTCTTGCGCGCCCTCGATGACAGTGCGGCGTATGACCGGCTGCGCACGGGTCGGATCGAGTGTCCGGCCTACCTGGCCGAAGTCGCGCGCGAGCTTGGGCACCGCTACGGCATCCGGATGACCCGCATTCTGGACGACTGGTATCGCATCGAGCGCGTCGCGGAGGCGGAGAACGTGGCCCTCGCGCGCGCCCTCCAAAAGGCGGGCCACGCTGTGGTCCTGGCCAGCAACGCCTCGGCGGGCATGGCGGATCGGCTCGCGGAGCGTTACGGGACCGACATCGAGTGGGACGCGGTCATGATCTCTGGCACGGTCGGCGTCGCCAAGCCCGATCCGCGTTATCTCCGCGAAGCAGCATCGCGTGTGGGATTCGAACCGTCGGCCTGCTTCTGATCGACGACAAGCAGGAGAAAGTCGAGGTTGCCCAGGCGGTCAGCATGTCTGGCCATCGCCTTTGCGACGATGTCCCCGCTCTGCGTGATGCCGTGCGGGCATGGGGTGTCGACTGCGAAGATGTTGGCTAGCGGGACTCGCCCAGCGGCCCACGGGGACTCCTAAACTGATCCAGTCTGTTCGGTCGCAGCTCAGGCCGTCGCGGTCTGCCGGATGCGCAATGGGGAATGACGCTGCACATGGATCTCGACACCGTTCTCGCCGCCGAAGGACCGCTTTGGGATCAGCTCTACGCCCGACTCACAGGCCTGTCCGACGATGAACTCGTGCGGCCCTTAGTCGACGAGTGGAGCGCGAAGGACATCCTGCTCCATCTTTCGCGCTGGCACGACCACGCCCGTGACGCGATCCAGGCAATGACCGCGGGTCGCGAGCCGCTCTCCCGTCACGATGACTTCAATGACTGGAACGCCCGCTGGAATGCGGAGGACCAGAAGTGCACCGTCGACGACGCGCGACGGATTACTTCGGAATCGCGCCGTGCCTTGATAGGCTGCGTTGCCAACCTGCGTCGCCAACCTGCGGCCGGACCAGCGACAAGGCGAATGGGTGCAGTGGCTTCATGCCAACACCCAGGAGCACTATGCCCAGCACCTGAGCGAGTTGCCGGATACGTCCTGACGGGGAGCCCGCTACCCAGACGGTTTCGCCGCTGCCGGGCCGCCGAAGGGGAACGGGCGCTCCGGACCAGGAGTTGCAGCCGACGCACTAGCATTTGTGCAGTCACCTGGGTTCCACACCCCCAGGCGTGAGAATCGCATGACGACGGTCCCCATCGACGAGGGCCACCCGGACCGCTGGAAGGCGCTGATCGTTCTCGCGGCGGCGCAGGTCCTGATCATGCTGGACCTGCAGATCGTCAACACGGCGATCCCGGCGATCGCGCGCGCTTTCGAAGCCTCGTCCGCGACGCTGCAGTGGATCGTGGACTCGTACGCGCTGATCTTCGCTGGCCTTCTGCTGCTGGCCGGCGCACTGGGGGATCGTTTCGGCCGTCGACGCGTGCTCTTCATCGGCCTGGTCGCATTCATCGCCTCCTCGCTCGGCGCGGCGGCCGCGAACAGTGCCAACATGCTGATCGTGATGCGTGGGCTGCAGGGCGTGAGCGCCGCGTTAGTCATGCCACAGACGCTCTCGATCATCACCGCGATCTTCCCCAGGCATGAGCGCTCGCGCGCTCTGGGGATCTGGGCCGGCGCGATGGGGCTGGGCACCGCGGGTGGGCCGCTGCTCGGCGGCGCCCTGGTTGACAGCATCTCGTGGTCGGCGGTCTTCTGGGTGCCGGTCCCCGTCGCTCTGTTCACCATGGCTGGCCTGCGTGTGGTCCCCGAGTCACGCAGCGCCGGCGACAACCGCTTGGACTTGCCCGGCGCGCTATTTGGCACGACGGCGATCTTCGCGCTCGTCTACGCCATCATCGAAGGCCATGCCGCCGGGTGGGGCTCCCCACTGATCGTGGCCGCCTTCGCCGTCGCGGGCGGCTCCTCCATCGCCTTCATCGCCGCCGAGCGCGTCGCGCCCAACCCCACCGTTCCATTGCGCTTCTTCAAGCAGCGCGACTTCAACGGCAGCGTGATCGGACTCTTCCTCGTTTTCTTCGCCTTGATGGGGATGATGTTTTTTCTGGCCCAGTACTTTCAACTCGTGCAGGGCAAGAGCGCTTTCCAGTCGGGCCTGAATCTCTTACCCACTGCGATCGGGATGACCATCATGGCCCCGATCACCGGCAGACTGATTCCGATCGTGGGGCCCAAGATCTTATTGACCCTGGCCGGACTGAGCGGCATGGGAGTGCTGCTCTGGTTCAGCCGGCTCGACGTCGACAGCGGCTATCTCGGGATCGGGATCGGCCTCTTCGTTTTCGGACTCGGCGGCGGCCTGGCGATGCCCACCATCAGCGACACGACCATGGCGGCTGTCCCCGTCAACGAGGCAGGGCGTGCCTCGGGCGTCAGCAATACAGGCCGTCAGATCGGCGGCGCATTGGGCATCGCCGTCCTCGGCACGATCGCGGCCACGATCTATGGCAACAGCGTCTCGACCGATCTCGCCGGCGTCTTACCAGGGCCGCTGGTCGCACAGGTCGCGAACGGGATCGGCGCGGCCGCCGTGATCGCGCGCCAATCCGATCCGCAGATCGCCCTGCTGATTCGCGAGGCCGCCAATCCGGCCTTCGTCGACGCCTTCACCAGCGTCTTTGCGATCGGCGCGGTCTTCATGGGCGTCGCCGCGCTCAGTTCGATCCTGCTGATACCGATGCGCATGCGCACGCATCAGATGGGCGATGCGCCGGTCGCGCCCGCCCCGGCCAGCTCACGCGAAACGAGCGTTGGCGTGCCTCTGGGGGTGCCCAGGGCAGCTTGGCAGGATCCCCTGCTCGAGCCGCGCGGCCAGAAGTCGACCGACATGGGCATCGCCGGCGGCGACTGACCGGCCCGTGGGTTCAACCGGCTTTGCGCCCCACGCCATCTCCCACATAGTCGTCGGAAGCGTTGGGGAACTGCCGCACCGGCTGGCAGCGCTTGCACACCGCCCGGCTCGTGGGCCCGCCCTGCGCCGCGATCACCCAGTGATGCGTGCAGGGCTTCGAGCGCTTCCCCCGACCTTCTTTTCGTTCAACCTGACGGCGTGCCATTCCGCGGCTCCTCCCGGGCCGCGCGGCGACGCGACGGCCTACTGAGATCGTCGGAAGATCGCGGCGGGAGTTTTAGTCGGACGAACGCCCTCAAGCCCGCTGCTCGCTGATACAGCCTCGGACGCTGCTGCATCGCTATCCTCCCCGCGTTTGCCGTGCCCACGCACACAAGGAGACCGGGATGACGTACGACGACGGTCAACTCCAGCCGCGCACCGAGCCCGGCGCCCGCTTCGCCGCGCTGATCGACGACCATGCGCCCGTCTTTCGCGAGCGTGCTGCCCGGCACGACCGCGACTCCACATTCGCCGTCGAAAACATCGCCGACCTCCAGGCCAGCGGTGGTATCGCCGCTTTCGCCCCGCAAGAGTTGGGCGGGTTCGGACTGCAGTCGATCCACGACTGGATCGTCGCGATCGAGCGCCTCGGGCGCGGCGACGCATCCACGGCGATCGCACTCAACATGCACCTCTCCGCCACGCGCGCCTTGGCCGATGTCTGGCGTCGCGCCGTCGCCGATGGCGATCAGGCCGCCGCCGCCGCGCAAGCGGCGACGCTGCAAGCTGTCGTCGCGGGCGATCTCGTGATCGCTGGCACCTCCACCGAGCAGGGCGCCGACTTCCTGCGGCCCGAGAGCACTGCGGTAGCTAGCGAAGATGGCTACGTGCTCAACGGCCGCAAGTTTTTCGTCACTATGTCGCCCGCCGCGCAGCTCTTCGTGATCAATCTGCGCCTGCCAGGCGAGGGGGGCGAGCCCGACCGCTTCGGCTTCGCATTCGTTCCGGCCGACGCGCCCGGCTGCGAAACCCAAGACGATTGGGACGCCCTCGGCATGCGTGCCTCCGGCAGCTCGTCGCTTGTGCTCAACGACTACCGGATCCCCGGCTCCGCCATGCGGGTCGCCGGTGAGATTGGTCACTGGAACCCGGGCGTGCTGATGGGTCGCACGACAGGCAACATCACCCTGGTCGGTGTCTTCCTCGGCATTGGCGAGCGCGCCCACGAGCTGGCGCTGGAAGCGGCGCAGCGGCAGACCAAGACGAAGTTCGGCGGCCCGATCGCGGCCTCGACAGGCATTCAGCATCTGATCGGCCAGATCGAGATCGATCTGCACGCCGCTCGCGCGATTCTTGCCAACGCCGCGCTGCGTCTGGAGTCGGCGCTAGCGGAGACCGCGCCGCGTCCGCCCGATCTCGAAACCGGCCACGCCTTGATGCGCGATTATCAGTGCGCGAAGTGGGTTGTCAACCAGAACGCGATCGCGATCGTCTCACGCGCCATGGACGTCGCGGGTGGCGGCGCGTTCATGGCGGCTAACGAACTGAGCCGGCTCTATGGCGACGTGCGCGCCGGGCCGTTCATGCAGCCGTTCACGCCCAGCGAGACACACGAGTACATCGGGCAGGTGGCGCTGGGCCGGTACCCGGCGGGCTAGGCTCAACGTTAGCTCTGGCCGGTTGCGGCCTTGAAGCTCTCGAGGTGGCCGAGCACGTGACCGATGAGGATGTTCTCGGCCACCTCAGCCGCCGTTGCCGACTGGCCGAACAGGTCGCCCGACTCCGCAAGCTGCGTTTCGCTCATCGCGCGCAAGGCGGCCGCGGCGGCCACCCCACCGTCGCGTGCCAGATCCAGCACCGTTGCCTTGTCGATGCCCGCGAAGTCCGTGGCGTGCGTCGCGTTCTGCGCGTCCAGCTGCTCCGGCGTGATCGCCACTTCGAAGCCACCGGCCCCAATGCCGGTCACGATTCCAGAGATCCCGGCATGCCCACCCGCAAGGTGGTGAGCCAGCGCCGCGGCGGTCCAGCCTTCCTCGCCGGTCGCCTGCCATTCCGCTTCGCCACAGGCCTCGATCGAGGCGATCGCGGCCGCGTTCGCCTCTTCGAATTTCTGGGCAAGTTCCTCAGCCTGGCTCATCGGATCTCCTTCTGCGAAGCGATCGTTGATCGCTCGCGCTGATGAAAATGGCCGGTCAGCGTTGCACACGGTGCGGATCGTGGCTGTCTTCGGCGGGCTGAATGCATCGGGCAGGTCAGCCTCGAGCGCTACCCCTGGCTAGCTCTGGCCGGTGGTCGCGTTGAAGCTTTCGAGGTGGCTCAGCGCGTGTCCGATCAGGATGTTCTCGGCCACTTCAGCCGCCGTCATGTTCTGTCCGAAAAAATCATCGGTCTTGGCCAGCTGGGTCTCGCTCATGGCGCGCAGAGCGGCGGCCGCGCCGTCGCCGTTCTGGCGCGCAAGGTCGAGCACAGCGACCTTGTCCGCCTTCGCGAACTCGGTCGCGTGCTCTGCGTTCATCGCGTCGAGTTGTTCAGCCGTGATCGGCGACTCGAAGCCACCCGCGCCCACGCTGACGACCAGCCCGGAAATCATTGCATGGTCCTCGGCGATGTGATGCGCGAGCGCCGCGGCCGTCCAGCCTTCCTCGGCGCTCGTCGCCAGCCATTCGGCGTCGCCGCAGGCCTCGACAGAGGCGATCACGGCCGCGTTAGCCGCTTCGAATTTCCGCGCAAGATCGTCAGATTGGCTCAATGGACTCTCCGTTGCGACACGCCCGCCAGCCGCCTGGCCGGATCAGATATTTGGACGAGGAGCATCGCATATGGCTGCGACCGGCACGCTAGTCCGACATAACCGGGGGCCGCCGCCGGAAGCAACGCCGGCCGCCGGCTACGGCCCGTTTACGCACACTTGACTAGCCCTGTCAGGAACCCACCCTATACAGTTGCTGCCATGGCCCAGCAGTCGCTCCCCCTCGACGACAAGCCCTCGTACCGCGAGCTGAAGCGTCTCGTCACCGAGGCGGGATTGCTCGATCGTCAGCCGCGTTACTACTTCGTCAAGATCACATCGGTGCTGCTGTTGATCGGCGTCGCCATCGCGATGGTGCCGCTGATCGGCGACTCCTGGTGGCAGATGGCGACTGCGGTCTTCTTCGCGATCGTCGGTATCCAGACCGCGACGATCGCCCACGACGGCGGACATCGCCAGATCTTTAAGTCGTTGCGCCGTAATGACCTCGTCGCCTTGCTGATCACCTCGCCCTACCTCGGCTTCAATTACTCGTGGTGGATGGACCAGCACAACAAGCACCACGGCATGCCGAACCACGAGGACGACGACCCCAACATCAACCTCAACATCTGGGCCTTCACGCGCAAGCAACGCTTGCAGAAGTCTGGATTCTCCCTCTGGATGGCCAAGTACCAGGCGATCTTGATGATTCCGCTGCAGGCGTTGGGTGCGTTCTACAAAGTTGTCGAGAGCGCCCGCTTCGTGAAGAACCAGACGCTGCGCAATCCGCGTATGGAGCTTCTGATCTTCCCGGTCTACTTCGCCTGGTTCTTGCCGCTGATTTTCCTCTCCATGTCCACCGGCCAGGCCGTCGCGTTCTTCGTCGTCTACTTCCTCACGCTTGGGCTTGCGTTGGGCGCCCTGATCGCGCCCAACCACAAGGGCATGACGATGGTCGGCGACGGGCACAGCCTCGACTTCCTGCATTGGCAGGTGATGACGGCACGCAATGTCCGGGGCAACTTCCTGATCGACTGGTTCTATGGCGGCCTCAACTACCAAATCGAGCACCACCTCTTCCCCACCATGCCGCGCAACAACCTGAGCGACGCGATCGCGATCGTCAAACCGTATTGCGAGCGTCACAACATCCCGTACCACGACGCCGGCTTCTACGAGAGCTTCTCCGAGATCCTGAGCTCCATGCACGAGGCCAGCGCGCCGCTGCGTGAGCAAGCCGACGAGTCTCTGCTGCCCGACGCCGACGCCGGGGCGAGCCCCGCTTCCTGACGCGCTTCGGCCACCAATTCACTCAGTCCGCGACACGATCGATCTCGGGAAGCATGCCCGGAACGGGCGTCTTCTGCGGTCGGGCGCGCCCGACGAGTTGCAGCGCCGCTCGACCCACAATGATCGACGGCGCGCTGAGCGCCACCGGCCCGCCGCGTAAGAGCGACGGAATCACTGCCAGCACGGAGACCGAGACGGCGACCCAGAGAGCCAGCTGGACCCCCTCGATGATGGCGTCGGCGCCCCCTTCCGTTGCGCCGCCGCCGACGAAGTCTCCGGCGCGCGACGCGAATAGCGCCGCCGCCACGGCGAACCCCACCGCGTTGCCGATCGTGCGGGCGGTCGTTTGCGAGGCTGAGGCCGTGCCCAGCCGGTCCGGCGCCACCGCGCTCATGATCGAGGCGGTATTCGGTGTCGAGAAGATCGCCGTCCCGGTTCCCAGCAGGAACAGGCGCAGCCAGAGGCCCGGCACGCCCGTATCGGCGTCGATCGTGCTCAGCAGCAGCAGCGCGCTCGACACGATCACCAGGCCCAGCGTAGTCAGGAAACGGGCGCTGATGCGATCGGACAGCGAGCCCGAGATCGGCGCGATCAGCAGCATTGCGATCGGCATCGCCGCCATGATTCCGCCGGCCTCCAGGGTGGTGAAGCCCCGCGCCGCGACCAGGTAGAACGGCATCAGGATGATGCCGGACGAGAGCCCGAAGAACTGCAGTACGGCGGCGGCGAGGCCACCCGAGTAGGTCCGGGACCGGAACATCGCGAGATCGACCACCGGGCTGATCGAGCGCCGCTCGATCACAATGAAGACGACGAGCAATACCACCGTCGCCCCGAATAGCGCGACGATTGGTACGCTCGCCCAGCCCCAGGCGTCGCCGCGGTTCACGGCCAGCACGAGGCTGCTGATCAGGGCGAAGAGAACGAACGAGCCGGGAATATCCAGCCCCGTGGGTCGATATTCGGAGGCCGTGTCGCGCAACAGCCGCCAGCACAGAATCGATCCGACGAGGCCCAGCGGGATGCGCGTCCAGAAGATCGCGCGCCAGTCCAACACATCGACCAGCACCCCACCCAGCACAGGGCCGACGGCGACTCCCGCGCCCACCGACGCAACCATGATCCCCAGCCCGCGGCCGCGCTGCGCGGCCGGGAACGTCGCCGTGATGATCGCGGCGCCGTTCGCCAGCACCATCGACGAGCCGATCGCCTGCAAGACTCGGCCGCCCAACAGCTCAGGCAGTGACCCCGAAATGGCGGACGCGCCCGCCGCCGCCGTGAAGAGAAAGAACCCCACCACGTAGAGCAGTTTGCGCCCGTAGATGTCGCCCAGCCGCCCCATGATCAGCCCCAGCCCCGTCGAGACGAGGATGAAGATCAGCGTCACCCAGATCACGTTCTGGATGCTGGTGTCGAATTCGGTGGCCAGGGTGGGCAGCGCGATATTGATGATCGACGAGTCGATCGTGCCCAAGAAGATCCCGAGGCAGACCAGCGACAGCGCCACGTAGCGGTACGCCACGCCGCCGATTGGGGTGTCGTCGACGAGTGGCACCGCGCCCGGTCTGTTCTGCATTGCGGACCTGTTGTGTCTCAGAGTCTTCGCCCCTGCCCCGTCTCGGTCACGTCTCGCTCATCCACCGTGAGGCGCCGAATCGGGCTGCGCACGCAGCTTGTGGACGCACTGATCCAGGTTGTCGCAATCGCAGGCCGACAACGCCACCAGGCGGTCCCGCATCGCAGACGCGCGTTCGATCAGCGCTTCGAGCTCGGGCAGACGTTCGGCGGCGAGCGTTCTCCAGCGTTGCGACGCCGAGGCGTCGTCGGGAAAGCCGTTGAAGAGCCTCCCGACATCCTCCAGGCTCAGCCCCGCCGCGCGGCCGACCCGGATCAAGTCGAGCCGGTCGAAGACGCCACTTTCGTAGCGCCGACGTCCACTGACTCGCCCGGGCTCGGGCAATAGCCCGATGCTCTCGTAATAGCGCAGCGTCGAAGTGGGCACTCCCGCGCGCCGTGCCACCTCGCCGATCGCCATCCCAGCCGCATCTGTCGTTGCCATAGCGCACCAATCTTGACTTCAAGCTAGCTTGAAGTCGTACAAGGGGCATCGTAGGAGTGTGGGATGGCGCTGCTGGTCTTCGGTTCGCTCGCCGTCGCGGTCATGCTGCTGCTGTATGCACTGGAAGCGCGCAGCCCGCGCTACGTGCTGGGCTTCGCCCTCGCCTGCGCGGTGGCCGCCGCGTACGGCTTCGCCGCCGAGGCCTGGCCCTTCGCCGTGATCGAAACGATTTGGTCGTTGGTGGCGCTTCAGCGCTGGCGACAGCTGCTCCGTCCCGCCGCCATCGGTCCGAGCCTTCGAGGCGAGACGAACAGGAGCGACGACATGCCCGAGACCACGGAGCCAGCCAACGACGGAGGAGCGAGCGCAGCCATCGCCTGCAACATGGACGCCTTCACGTCCGAACAGCGAGAGCGCCACATGGCGCTGATCGAGCAGCACCTGCTCGCTGCGGATGAGACCACGGAACTGCCCGACGGCTACCAGCTCCGGTTCGAGAGCGGATCGCATCGCTACGCTGATCTCGCCGAGTGGATCAGCCTGGAGCGGCTCTGCTACCCCTGGATCCAGTTCGGCCTCGAAATCGAGGGCGAGACCGTCAAGCTCTCGCTTCGCGCCCCAGAAGCGGCGCGTCCTGTCCTGGCCGAAGAGTTCGCGCCCTTGCTGACAGCCTTGCGTTCCTAGCGGGCGTTCGGGGGCGCTTGTCGGTCAGCGACGTCGCAAGACGACGAAGCTGCGGCCGAGTGGAATCTTGGTCAGCGGGGTCTCGGCGAACGTCGAGATCCCGTCGGCGTCGCGGCCGTCCTCCGGGTGGACCGCCGCGATGCGAAAGGCGGCACTCTGATCGACCAGCGCCGTGAAGCCTTCGGGCGTGTGCGAGAGGTCGAATCCCCAGCTCAACTCCAGACGCTCGTCCAGTGCCGGATCGACGACGAACACCTTCGGCACCCCACTGTCGATCGCGGCGCGGACCTCGATGCCGTCGCGTTCGAGGCTCCACCCGTCGCCGACTTCGTTGGGCCCCTGTTGTTCCACGGTCGAGAGGTCGACCACGTACGGCGCGTTCGGCTGGAGCGAAGCGGCCGCCGACCGCAGGTGCGCGACCAGTACCTGCTCACTCGCCAGGACCCCAAGCGAGTTCATCGGGCAGTAAGCGGCAGCGAAGGGACCGTCCTCGAGGTCCGAAGAGAAGTCCGTCATATCGGTTTGGAGCGTGGCGACTTCGACTCCCGCGCTCGCCGCCGGCTCGCTCAGGAACGCGAGCATCTCGGAGCTCCAATCGAGCCCCGTCACCTGCCAGCCCTCTGCTGCCAGCCGCCGCCCGATCTGGCCCGTCCCGCAAGCCAGCTCCAGCACGCGCCCGCCTTCGGCCACGCCATGCGCCTGGAACAGTCGCTCATACCGCTCCGCCTCGTTGTCCCGATCCCAGCCGAAGAGGATGTCGTAATAGAGGGGCGAATCGTAGAGGCTCGGCCGCACCACCATCGAGGTAATCCTCCCCCGCCCAATTCGAACAACACGGTATCCTGCTCAGCAGCAGATCAGTACTGGAGGCCCTCGATGGTAGCGACCGACGACCGCGAAACCCTGATTGGTACCCGCCCCGTTCGACCGGATGGAGTCGCCAAAGTGACGGGCCGTGCAATCTACGGCGCCGATTACCGCACCACCGGGCTGCTCTACGGCCGCGTCAAGCGCAGCCCGCACGCCCACGCCCGGATCAAATCGATCGACACCTCCAAGGCGGCGGCGCTGCCCGGAGTCAAGGCGGTCATCACCGCGGCCGATTTCCCCGACTTTGGCGATCGCACGCACCAGACCTACCGCGGTGTTGAGCCGCTGAGCTGGCTCACCGACCGCATCATCGCCCGCGAAACGGTCCTCCACCGCGGCCACGCGGTCGCCGCGGTCGCCGCCACCGACCTCCACATCGCCGAGGACGCGATGGAGCTGATCGAGGTGGAGTACGACGTTCTGCAGCCGGTGCTCAGCGTGCGACAGGCACTGGATCCGGACGCGCCGCTACTCTTCGACCCGGACTCTGTTGGGGGTGTTGATGGCTTGTTCGACAAGGTGGACGGGCGCGGCAGCAACATCGCGCGCCACACGGTGCTTGATTTGGGCGACGTTGCCGTCGGCTTCGAGAAAGCGGAGATCGTGATCGAGCGCGAGTTCGAAACCGGGTCCGCGCACCAGGGCTACATCGAGCCGCCCAACGGCAGCGCCTTCTGGGCCGAGGACGGCAAGCTGACCGTCTGGTGCAGCTCGCAGGGCCACTTCGGCATTCGCCAAGCGCTGAGCGACATTCTCGAACTCGCGCTGTCCGACGTTCGGGTCATCCCGCTGGAAATCGGCGGCGGCTTCGGCGGCAAGACCGTTCCTTACGTGGAGCCGCTCGCGGCCATGCTTTCGAAGCACTCCCGACGGCCGGTCAAGATCACCATGTCACGCACCGAGACCTTCGAGGCGGCAGGGCCGACCTCGTCCACGGTTTGTCGCGTCAAGATCGGCGCGATGCAGGACGGCACGCTCGTCGCGGCAGAGGCGCACCTCCAGTTCGAGGCCGGCGCCTTCCCCGGTTCGCCCGTCACGGCCGGCGCGATGTGCGCGTTCTCGCCCTACGACATCGCCAACGCCTACGTCGTCGCCGACGACATTGTGGTCAACAAGCCCAAGGTCATGGCCTACCGCGCGCCGGGCGCGCCGGCGGCGGAGTTCGCCGTCGAATCCGTGATCGATGAGCTGGCACGCCAACTCGACGTCGACCCGATCGCACTGCGGCTGCAGAACGCAGCCAAGGAAGGCACCCGCCGTGTCGGCGGGGCCGCCAATCCGCTGATCGGCACCGTCGAAGTGCTGCAGGCGATCGAGGAAAGCCCCCAGTACCGCTCAGAGCTCAACGATCCCGGGACCGGCGCTAAGCGTGGCCGTGGCGTCGCCGCCGGCTTCTGGTTCAACGGAGGCGGCGAGTCCAGCGCGTACGCAATGCTCAACGCCGACGGGACGGTGCACCTCGCTACGGGCTCCGTCGACATCGGCGGGCAGCGCGCTTCTCTGGCGATGCAGTTTGCCGAGACGATGGGCATGGCTTACAAAGACGTCGATTCGCAGGTTGCCGACACGGAATCGATCGGCTTCACCGGTGTGACCGGCGGAAGCCGCACGACCTTTGCCACCGGCTGGGCAGTCCACGAGGCAGCGCTCGACATGCGACGGCAGCTGGAGGAGCGCGCCGCCAAGATCTGGGACGTCGACGCCAGCGAGGTCAGCTACCAGGAAGGCGGCGCCATGATCACTGGTCCCGCCGACTCCGGCGGCGAGCCACGCCAGCTCACGCTCAAGGAGCTGGCGTCCCGTCTGCAGTCGACCGGTGGCCTGATCCAGGGTCGCGCCGACACCAGCCCAACCACGGTTGGCCCTGCCTTGGCCGCGCACGTCGTCGACGTGGAGATCGACCCCGAGACGGGCAAGGTCGAGATTCTGCGCTACACCGCCGCCCAGGACGTGGGCACCGCCATTCATCCCGCCTACGTGGAGGGCCAGATTCAGGGCGGCGTCGTGCAGGGCATCGGCATGGCGCTGAACGAGGAGTACGTCTACGACATCGATGGCGAGATGCGCAACGCCAGCTTCCTGGATTACCGCATGCCGACTACGCTCGACGTGCCGGATATCGAGACGATCCTGGTGGAGGTACCCAACCCGGGCCACCCGTACGGCGTACGCGGCGTCGGCGAGGTGCCGATCGTGCCACCACTGGCCGCCGTGGCAAATGCGATCTACGATGCCCTCGGCCAGCGGATGCGCCGGCTTCCGGCTTCGCCCACGGCGATCCTGGAGGCGCTGCTCGACGACGAGGCTTAGCGGCCAGGCCGACTGAGCGTTCTACGGAAAATGCGAAGGATTTCACCTGGATGGTGGAGTCCTTCGCTTGGCGCGGATGAGAGCCCGCGCCTGAAGACCCTGGTTGTGGATGGGTGGGGGGTCCTTCGACCCATCCGCGACTATGCCAGCGGGATCGCAATCTCGGTTTCGGCACCCGTTACGATGAACATGGCGTCGCTTGGGTTGATCGCGAACTCCGTCCGCAGTCCGATCGGAAGCGCTGCGGTGCCGGACTGCCAGACCGTGCCGTCCCAGAACCAGAGGACATCGATGTCCGGGTTCGCGGCAATCAAGGCGGTCGAGGTTGTCGCGGAGTTGGTCCAACCGATCAGAGTGAGCCCGGAGCCGACGCTGATCGTTGACTCGATCGGGATGATCGTGAGCCAACCCTGCACGCCCGTGAACTGAGTGTGCAGCGCCACAACACCATCAACAGTGGCCGTATCGTTGTCGACGTTGAGCGCGCCCATCGCGGGATCGGGCTGGCCAGCGTCGAAGCCCGCGCCGATCGCGACGTTGTCTTCCGTGCCGGCGTCCCAGGCGATCAGCGGCAGCGTCACCCGGGTGGGCTGGCCGTCGGTCCAGAGCGCGAGCGAGTCGGCACCGATGGAGGTGTCGTTCGTGGCCACCAGCATCTGCGCCAGCGAGAGGAAGCTTCCGAGCGATGCCGTGAAGTCCACGCTGACCGTGTCGCCCACCGCAGGCGCCGCGCCCAGCGCGTTTACGGCCTTGGTCGAGTCGCCGATTTCGGCGATGCGTTCGAGCGACAGGTTTGCTGCGGTCGCCTCGGACCAGAACGCACCGGCTGCATCATGCACCAGGAAGGCGCCCGGGGTGACCACCATCGCGGGATTCGAGGCGTTCGTGACCGTGGCTCGGAAGGTCACGGCCGACGCCAGCGGCGTGATCGTCAGCCATCCTTGCACGCCCGTGAATTGGTCGTGCAGCGCCACAACACCACCAACAGTGGCGGTGCCGTTGTCGACGTTGAGGGCGCCCATCGCGGGATCGGGCTGACCTGCGTCGAAGCCGGCGGCGATAGCGGCATTGCCCACAGTGCCCGCATCCCAGGCGACGAGCGGGATCGTTGCTCGGGTCGGCTCGCCGTTGGTCCAGAGCGCCAGCGAGTTGACGCCGATGAACGCGTCGTTGGTGGCTACGAGCATCTGTGCCGTGGAGAGCAGGCTCCCGGGCGACGCACTGAAGTCCACACTGACCGTGTCCCCCGCGGCAGCGGCGGCACCGATCGCCGTCGCGGCCAACGTGCCGACGGCGTCGGTGGAGTCACCGATCTCGGCGATCCGTTCGAGCGACAGGTTCGCGGCCGTCGCTTCGGACCAGAACGCATCAGCGGTGTCGTCACCATCTTGGGGTTTGGAGGCGTTCGTCACCGTTACGCGAAACGTCACTTCTGCGGACTGTGCGGCAGTCGGTTCAGGCAGCAGAATGCCGGCCATTAAAACGGTGAGGATTGCGGCCGCGAGCAGGCCGCCTCTGGACAGGAGTCTCATGTCGATACCCTTCGCTAAAGTTCGTTGTTTCTAGATCCCCCGGACGAACTACGAAATTCTCGTGCGATCGGTTCTTCGTTTGGGATTCATGCGGGAGATGGTTCAGGCGGCTCCGCTGCGAAGACTCTCAGCGGCGTGCGCAAAACCGCCGCCGCGGACATGGGGAAGCGACTCCCCCGCCTCCGTCGAACGGCAGATCCAGCACGGCGTCGCTCTCGGCGTCGGTACGGCATTGCATAAGGAGCGCGTCCACGACGCCGCCCGCGTGCTGCGCAACGCCAGTCGCCTCGACGAAATGCATCCCGACATCGCTCCACCTGCCAGAGACCCAGGCGATCCTTGGTGGAGGGATCCCGATCCCAGGCGCCTCTAGGATGCGCTGAGGCGGCCTATGAACCGCCTCCCGACCTCGCCCATGCCGATTGCTGGAGGCTCGACGAGGCCTAGACCAGGCGGGACGACAGCGGCGAGTAGGCCGCGCGCATCCGCCGATTCATGCAGCCGGGCCGGTCGCCGGAGCTAAGCCGCGTTGTGCTGCGGTCCCGCCCGACGCCACCAGTCGTCGACGATGGCCACGACGGCTTCGGCCTGATCGATGTGGGCCGTCGAGCCGTTGGGGTGCTCCACCAACTCCGCGCGCTTCGCCAGCCGTCGGATGAAGGCGAATTCGTGGCGGTTGCCGGGTACCATACCCAGCCGCGAGGCCAGCAGCAGCACGGGCTGTTCGGCCCGCCAGAGCGACATGCAACGCGGCGCGTCGTCGATCAACTCCATCGCCGCCTGCAAGGACTCCGCCCACACCGCTGGTGACGTGGACTGTACGAGTCGCGCGACGAATTTCGCCACGAGCTCCGGCGCTGCTCCCGCGAACTGCGAGGCGCAAGACTGCGTCACCGCGAGTTCGATCGCTGCTGCCTGCTGTTCCGGGTCGAGCGTGTCGAAGACCGGCTCTGAACCGCCGAAGAGGCCGCGCAGCGACGGGTGCACGATCAGATTGTCCAGCACGAGCCCGGAAACCCGTTGCGGATGATCACGGGCGATCTGGAGCGCGACGAGCCCGCACAGCCGCCGGCCCCAGACGATGGTCCGCTGCGCCCCAACCGCCTCCAGCAATGCCGCGATGTCCGCTGCCAGCCGTCGTGGTTCGTAGGGCCCGTGCGGGTCGGAACCCCCGCTACCCCGCGGTGCCGGGAAGATCACGCGTCGGGTCTTGCTCAGCTCGCGTGCGAGGGCCTTGCTGGCCGGCGTCGCCAGCACCAGCGACGGCGACGTCGGATGGGCGGCGACGTAGCACACCGTCTCGGGGCCGCTGCCGCCAGCGTAGGCGCGCAGGCGCGTGCCGTCGTCGGCGATCGCCTCAAACAGCTCAAACGGCGGTCGATCGTGTTCTGCCTGCCCCATCGAACTCTCGTCTGCTGCCCGGACTCGACTGATTCAAGCCTGACACATCATTCGGAGCACGGAATGGGGTTTTACCTAATCGAGCGGGAGTAGACCCCCGACCTCCGCCGACGCTTCACTGGCTCCCCGCCGTGATCTGCACCAGGACACCGCCGGCCGCCTTGGGGTGCACGAAGACCTGGCCCTGAATCGGCTTGCCCTCGCCCGGGTCGCCGATCAACGGCACGCCCTTCGCGCGCAAGTCGGCGACGGTCGTCTCTACGTCGTCGACGCGCAGTGCCATCAGGTACATGCCGCCGCCGGTGCGTGCGACGTGTTTGCCGACCGGGCCCTCGTCGCTGGTCGGGCTCACCAGTTCGATGCAGTTATCCGCGAAGTCAAAGTAGGCGTTCTTGAAGCCCGCTCCGGGCGGCTCACCCTGCCGGCTCACGCTGGTGCCCAGAATCGCCTCGTACTGCGCGATCCCGGCATCCAGATCCGGCACCGAGATCACGACGTGGTCGACCGCCTCAAACATGATCCTGCTCCCTTCGCGGCCATCCGGCCGCAGATCGAACTACTTGCGCTCCTGGCGCAGCGACGCCAGCGTTGGCGTCCTCTCCCGATCCGACGGATCGTCCCAGCCCTTGAACACAGGCGGTCGCTTCTCCGCGAACGCCGCGCGCGACTCCATTAGGTCGCTCTTCGCTCCGTGATCACGCAGCCGGCTGGCCAAGGCGTCGAGATCGGGCCCGACCTCCGGCCGCATCGCCCGCATCATCCCCACGGTGTTCACCCGCGACGCCGGGGGCAGCGTCATCAGGTGGGCCGCCATCGTGCGCGCTTCCGGCATCAGCTCGTCTGCGTCGACCAGCCGGTTGAGGAAGCCCAATTGGTACAGCCGTTCAGCATCGAAACGGAAGGCGAAGGCCATCTCTGTCGCCACGGTGTGCGGCAGGTTACCCACGTGACCGTGATTAAAACCGCCGAGCAGCCAGCGTTTCGCCTCCGACATTTCGAAGATCGCCCCTCGCACAGCTACACGCAGGTCGGCGCGCTCCGCCAGCATGAACCCACCGCCCATGGCGTAGCCGTTGATCGCCGCGATCACAGGCTTGTCGATGCTGCCGTCGCCGTAGGGATCTTCCATCAGCCCCGGCGCGCCGGCCGAGCCCCGCTCCAACGACTCCTTCATGTCCTCGCCGGCGCAGAATGCGCGCCCCGTGCCGGTATAGATCGCGACTTCCAGATCGGCGTCGTCGCGGAACTCGGTCCAGGCCTCCGCCAGCGCGGCCCGCAATTCACTGCCCAGGGCGTTGAGCCGCTCGGGCCGGTTCATCCGGATCACCATTACCCCGTCGTCGCGTTCGATCTCAACGACTGCCATTGATTCCTTCTCCTGGAGTCTTTCGCGACGACCCAGAGCATACCGCCGCGCCTAGGTCGGTGGTCGCTGCCCGTGGAGGGCCCTTGTACCCTCTGCTGACGGAGCCTTGCCATGACGACAAGCGAACAATACGCCGACACCCTGATCCCAGCCCAGGCCGGCACGCCGCCGTCCGCCCTCAGCGGCGTCCGCGTGCTCGACTTCACTCGCGCCCAGCAGGGACCGTTCGCGACCTTGCTGCTGGCCGACATGGGCGCCGAGGTGATCAAGGTTGAACCGCCCGGCGGCGAGATGGGCCGGGCCAGCGGGCTCCAACCCGACGGCTTCTCCTCCTACTTCGAGGGCCACAACCGCGGCAAGCGCAGCATCACGCTCGACCTCAAGCGTCCCGGCGCGATCGAGGTCGTGCAGCGGTTGGTGCCCGCTTGCGACGTGGTCGTCGAGAACTTCCGCCCCGGCATCATGGAGCGACTCGGGATCGGGTACGAGGACTGCAAGCGGCTGCGCGAGGACATCATCTTCGCCTCCGCCTCCGCTTGGGGCCGGCAGGGCCCCTGGGCCTCGCGCGGCGGCTACGACCACGTGGCGCAGGCGCTGAGCGGCGTCATGTATGAGCAGGGGGAGGGACCGGGTGAAGAGCCGCAGGCGCTGATCGGCGGTTTCGCCGACCAGATCGGCGCGATGCTGCTGGCGTACGGCATCGTCTCGGCCCTGTTCGTGCGCGAGCGCGACGGCATCGGCCAGCACGTCGATGGCTCGCTGATCGGCGGCATGGTGGCCATGCAGTCGAAACAGATCATGGAGTACTTGCGCAGCGGCAAGCAGAGCGGCTTCCAGCGTCGACGCGCCGCCACCTACACCAACTACGTCTGCGCCGACGGCCAGCACGTCGCCATCGCCGCCATCGCGCAGGACATGTGGGAGCGCCTCTGCGACGCGATCGACGCCCCCCAACTCAAGCTCGACGAGCGGTTCGCCGAGCCCTTCGGTCGTGCCCGCCACAAGGATGAACTGGTCGAGGAACTGAGCGCCATCTTTCGTACTCGCCCCATGGCCGACTGGTTGCCGGCACTTGAGCAGAACGATGTGCCGCACGCCCCGGTTCTGGACTACGCCGGCATGAGCGAACATCCACAGTATTGGGCCAACGGCTACCTCGAAGAGATCGAGACGCCCCACCTGGGCAAGATGCGGGTGCCGGGACCACCGATCCGGATGAGCGCGACGCCGCCCCGCGTCCAGGGCTCCGGCCCCATCCTGGGCTTCCACACGGAGCAGATCCTGCAGTCGGTCGGCTACGGCTGGGACGAGATCGAGGCGCTCAAGGACAGCGGAGCGATCCGCACCGCATGAGCCCCACCCAAGCCGACCGCCGGCCGCCAGAGCAGCACTTCTACGACTCGCAACGCCTGCGCTTGGCCTATTGGGCCTGGGGTGACTCGGCCAACCCGCCGCTGATCTGCCTGCACGGCGGACGCGACCACTCCCGCAGCTGGGACCAAATCGCCGAGGCGCTGAGTGACCGCTACTACGTCGTCGCGCCCGACCTGCGGGGCCACGGCGACTCCGAGTGGTCCGTGGGCGGCGAGTACAGCACCTCGCAGAACGTCGTCGACTTCCTGACCCTGATCGCCCGGCTCAACGGCCCGGTGCGCGTGCTCTGCCACTCCTTCGGCGGGCACATCAGCTTCATCGCGGCGGGCGCCTACCCGGAGCGCTTCCACAGCATCATCGCCATCGAGGGCCGTCTGGCTGGGATGCCGGAAGTTCGTCGCTTCACGCCCGAGTGGCTGCGCGACTACGTCGACGCGCGCCGCGACCTCGAAACCCGCAATCCGCGCGTCTACCCCAACATCGACGCGGCCACGGCTCGCGTTTCCGAACAGAACCCCCGCCTCGACACCGCCACGGCCCGCCACATCGCCGAGCACGCCGTGCGCGCTGAGCAGTCGGACGCAGTGGAGGGCGGCGAAGGCTACGTTTGGAAGTTCGACAACTGGTCGCGCCCCGGCGTGCGCCAGGAAGAGGTCAGCCTGGACGAGGCGAAGGGCTTCTTCGCCCAGATCGATATGCCGGTGCTCTACATCGTGGGGGGCGAGTCCGGCGCCAAGCGGAACATGCAGGACGCCGTCCAGCATTTTCCCCATGCGCGCGCCCTTGTCGTGCCCGGGGCTGGGCATTGGGTACACCACGATGAGCCACAACTGGTAATCGAAACAGCGCGCGAGTTCTTCACCTAGCGCCTGGTCTTCGCAGGGTGCAGCGGGGTCAGTCGGAGCGGTTTGCCGTCGGCGCTGGGCGCGCCCCAGTGTCCGGACGGCATCTCACGCCGCACGCAGGGGAACGCCAGGTAGTGGATTCGCTTCAGTTCTTGCCGTCCGCGCGTCACTGTTTCCAGGATCAGCCCCACCGCGAAGCTGACGAAGGCACCCAGCATGATCGTGCTCGCCAGCACGGCGGTTGGGATGCGCGGGAGCAAGCCACTCTCGGCATACTCGATCAGCAAGGGCATTGCCAGCGCCATCGACGCCAGGGTCATCACCACGGCTACGCCGCCGAAGAACCGCAGCGGGTGTTCCTCGCGCAGCAGCGCCCCGATCGTGCGCAGGATGCGCCAGCCATCACGGAACGTGTGCAGTTTGGAGTCAGAGTCGGCGGGGCGGTCCGTGTACGACGTGGGCAACTCGGCGACCGGCATTCGCATCTCCAGCGCGTGCACCGTCAGTTCCGTTTCGATCTCGAACCCGCTCGATCGTGCCGGGAACGTCTTCACGAACCGACGCGAGAAGACCCGGTAGCCCGAGAGCA
>Ga0310121_10001958_pt1 | contig 20244 bp, 17 predicted proteins | sample CB27_Tmax_986_MG_FD_203504 | JGI IMG/M metagenome (GOLD analysis project Ga0310121, IMG submission 203504) | Marine microbial communities from Western Arctic Ocean, Canada - CB27_Tmax_986 | ecosystem: Environmental > Aquatic > Marine > Oceanic | place: Canada: Western Arctic Ocean | collected...
CGACATTTTCGACGTTCGGCTATGACACCTTTGAAATGCTGCGGGATGGAAACTATGCACGGGCAACATTCAACGCCGGCATTCATGTCGCGCTTGGTGTTGCATTAGTCTGGCTGGGCCACACCCTCACCACGTCAAGATAAAGGCGAAAACAGACCGACCGATTCGACCGTTACGATGGAACTCTTCAGAGCATGGGAGCAGAACACACGACGCTGGGCACGCGTGCTGGCCGTCTTATCTCTGGCGATTTGGGGACCACTCGCACTGGTCATCATCAACTCTGGACGGCCGGCCCCTGTAACAGTTGGCCTCGCAATGGCCGCCGCGATGGCCGTCTATGTGTGGCAGACGGCTAAGATTCGCCGCCGTGAAGCCATCGTCCGTGAGCCATTTCCTCCCGAGTGGGAAACGGTCTTGCAGAGTGATGTGGTGTTCTTCCGTGTCCTCGACCCAGTCGAACAACAGCGTTTTCGAACTCAGCTTCAGGTGTTCTTAGGTGAAAAACAGATCACCGGCATCAAACTCACACTCGATACGACTACGCGTGTTTTGGCCGGCGTGAGCGCGATGATTCCAATTTTTGGATTTCCAGACTGGGAGTGGGACCAAATCAACGAGGTGCTCATCTACCCGACACGCTTCGACGACAACTTCTCAGTTGGCCACACACCGACTCACGGTATCCTGGGAATGGTCGGCACCGGAAGTCTGAACCGTTTAATGATCCTGTCGAAGCCAGATCTTATTGATGGATTCAGGAACGCGGGTGACAAGCGTAACGTCGGCGTTCACGAATTTGCCCATCTGGTAGACAAAAGTGACGGCGTGATCGATGGCATGCCGCATGTGGGTCTTGACCGCAAAGCAATCGGTCCGTGGATCGACTTAGTCCGTCGTAAGATGGCTGAAATCGAAGACGGAAAATCAGACATCAATAGATATGCACTGACAAACGAAGCGGAGTTCTTTGCTGTTGCGTCAGAGTATTTCTTCGAGCGGCCAGGCATCATGCAGCGTAAACACCCGGAACTCTACAGGGCGCTCGAACGTGTTTTCAACCAAGATCTTCGCACCCGTGCCGCAGCACTCAGACGGGAGTTTTCACAAGGCAGGCCCACATTCGGCCGAAATTCGCGCTGCCCATGCGGAAGTGGGCGTAAATTCAAGAAGTGCTGCCTGCAGTAACCGCCGAAAATGGTGCCTCAGGCTATTGATCAGCCTCACTGAATACCGAGACGTCACGAAACGTAAGCCGACACTCGGAGCTCGATCTATACAAATGTTGCTCGGGTGGCTACGGAAGCGCGAAAGCGACCAACTCGCCCTGCGTAGCGCCCCCTCCCACCGCCAGCACGATGAACTGCTTTCCATCGAGCATGTAGGTCATCGGTGATCCAGTCTGCGCGGCCGGAATATAGACGGCTCCTTGTTCCTGGCCGGTCCCCTTATCGTAGGCGCGAAGCATCGCGCCCCGTTCGCCAGACGGCGTCAGGAACACCCCTCCTTCACCGCTAATAACAAGCGTCTTCGTTGTGAGCGTTCCGATTCCACCGGAGCTCCCTCCAGCACCTCCTGGACGGCCCGTCCTTGGAATGTCGATCCCTTTGAGCGCTGGATGATTTTTGACAAAATCTGGCGTCTCCCCGTGAGCTACCTGCCACACGATTTCTCCTGCGTTCAGATCGATGGCGGTGATACGGCCCCAGGGTGGTCTCATCAGCGGTAAACCGCGAACAGAAAGCCTGGCACCTGGTCCGCGCACGTAGTCCATACTTGAGCGATCAGCGTCCTGCACCAACCCTATCGCCCGGGAGAGCGTATGCGAATACAGATACATGATCCCGGTGTCTGGGTCATACGACCCTCCTGGCCAATTTGCCCCATTTGGTACGAATAGCGTGCCCAGTAAGCCGCCGTCACGCATGACGATCGGCGGGGTAAAGATCGGTCCAGTCTTGTACTGCGAGACAAATTCCAACGCCTCAGCCCTGAGCTCAGGTGTGAAGTCAATGAGTTCCTCGAGAAGAAAGCCCTGCCGCTCAAACGGAGGAGGCTTCGTTGGAAACGGCTGGGTCTGTGAATACAATTCCCCTGGAACGTCTCCCGCCGGGACCGGTCGCTCCTCGATCGGCCAAACCGGCTCCCCAGTGACCCGATCAAACACATAGACCCACCCTTGTTTTGTAGGCTGAGCGACCGCCTTTATTTCTCGGCCATCAACGGTGATGTTGATGAGAATAGGTGGACACGGTACGTCGTAGTCCCAGATCGGATGGTGCACAAACTGGAAGTGCCAGAGCCGTTCACCCGTCTCAAGATCGACTGCTACGAGACTTTCGCCGAAAAGATTGTCGCCCGGCCGATGCCCACCGTAATAGTCGCCAGTGGGAATCTCTATCGGCAGATAAGCAATGCCCAACTCTTCGTCCACGGTCAAATTTGTCCAGACGCCGGTATTTCCTGTGTAAACCGCCGAATCGTTCAGCCAGGTATCTCGACCGAACTCGCCTGACTGCGGAATTGTGTGAAAGATCCACTTTCGCTCGCCAGTGCGAACATCGAAACCTCGAATATATCCTTTAACATTTTCGCGGCTCGGTGGCGCCGAACCAGCTCGATGCGCGGCGCCAATCACAACAACATCGCGAGCGACGAGAGGCGCGCCATTCCACCCGATTTCACCCGTGAGCGGATCGATAAACTGATCGTTATTCGCCTTGAGATCGACGATGCCATTGTCGCCAAATTCTTGAATCGGTCGCCCAGTAGCCGCGTCGAGTGCCACCAACTGGTATCCGATCGTAACGAGAAAAATTCGATCGTCACCCTGGTCGTCAGTCCAGTAGGCGACGCCGCGACCCGACATACGCCGAATCGCGTTGGCTCCACGCTCTCCCTCGTCAAGCCGATAAACCCAGAGCATTTCACCGGTCGCCGCGTCGAGCGCCACGGCATTTCGGCGGCTTCCCGCCGTTGCGTACAACACACCGTCGACCATCAGCGGAGTGACCTGATAGTTAAAATCAGGATTCGGACCGAGATTGGAGGTATTGAAGCGCCACACCATCTCAAGGTCGTTAAAATTCTCGGCGGAGATCTGGTCAAGCGCCGCATAGCGGGTGCTTCCCAAATCACCCCCATAGGTGCGCCATTCCCCATCGACCGCACCGGTTTGTGCTATCGCCGGAAGCACCCCGAGGTACACGAACAGGCCGCACGATACGGCATAGCGGATAACACTCGAGCCTCGTAGCATTGAGAGTCCCCTGTCGCGCGTGGCGACCAAATGTCGGCGCAGATACACAGCCGACGTGTCAATAACCCAACCATTCTATCTCTGCCTGGACAATGTCTCCAGCGTCATCTGAGAACCGCCACTCAGGTCAACACCGACACAGAATACGAGGTACGACCGATCCCCCAACCAAGAAGCCGCTCTGTACGGCCTTGTCGAGATGAAACAGATTTAAATCTCCGTCAGTCATCGAGAGACTGAACGGGTCAGCGTCGTACCGGTGAGACTCTGAATACTAACTGCCGCGACGTGCGCGAGCGAAACATCTCACCACTCCACTGTCTCCAGGAACGCTTACTGAGCAGGGATACTCGTTCGAACCACAAGTCACATCAATAATCAGTCTCCCGCCGCAGTTTTCGAGGGCTCCCTCCCACCACCTCACTAGTTGATCCTGGCGTAGAAGTCCTCGTTAAACCCACTATGGTTCGCTATGAAGCTAACCTGATTCGGTCAGCTGCAAGGGCACAGTAGATCGAGGATAACCGCCTAACCAAGTCCAGAGATTACTTGCTTCAATCATTCGAACGCCACACCATATAGAAGATGGTGAAATGGTCCAGCCGGCGACCTTAGGTCCCTCGTTTCGAAATCACGTGCCTCGACTGTATGCTACGTAGGACGTCGTCGCTCCTATTACTGACCCATGGTTCTATTCGAACATCTGTCCAGCGCTCTTACCGACAGTCAGGCCCAAGTAGTCGCTCGGTATCTACTCGGTAACGTTCCCGGCCTACCTCCGATCGTCCAGACACTCCATATCGTTGGTATCTCGGCGGTAATGGCGTCGATCGTCATGGTCGATCTTCGGTTCCTGGGCGTGGCCGTTCCCAGCCAAAACGTCAGCGAAATGATCGACCGCTTGATACCCTGGACCTGGTGGGCCCTGCCTCTGAACGCCGTGACGGGCTGCCTGTTTATCGCCGCGCGCCCGTCTCGATACTTCGACAACCCAGTGTTCGGAATCAAGTTCTCGCTCTTGGTTCCGGCCGTCGCCCTGGCCGTCGTTGTGTACCAACTCAACCGGAAGGAAACAGGCTACTGGGAGCGGACCTTGCCTCGACGAATCTCTGGGCGAGTCATCGCGATGTGCTCACTGCTACTCTGGATTGGCGTCGTCTTAGCAGGTCGCTGGATTGCCTATTGGGACTATTTGTTTTATTAGGAATATCGATACCCCTGATGCTTTTTACTGACTTCTGGGAACGGCTGCAGAGCCATCCGACATCGCAGTACATCGGTTATTCGTGGTGGTTTCCGTTTATTGAGTCGCTTCATGTCGTCGCAATCACGTTGGTGGTCGGTTCGATTATGATGGTCGACCTGCGCCTCCTTGGGATGACCGGGCTCCGGTACCCCGCGAGCCGAATAACTCGGGAGCTTATCCCGTGGACGTGGGGCGCCTTCTGCGTGGCGGTGGTCACCGGTATCGGGATGTTCGTGACTCGGGCACCGGTCTATATGGAGAATCCCGCATTCCAGGTCAAGCTGGTTCTTCTCCTACTGGCGTGCGCCAACATGACCCTGTTTCAGTTTCGGACGTTCAGAGATGTAGCCAGCTGGGACAGCGCCGCAGTCACGCCCATCGCGGCCAGAACGGCAGGTGCCGCATCGTTACTTTTGTGGGCAGGAATCCTGCTGGCCGGTCGCTGGACCGGTCACATCATCTAGACTCGCTGTAGCCAGACCATCCACCGAGCCGACGACGGCTGTCCTCGACTCACTACCTGGTCGGCAGCGGTGCTTTCTCCTGGGCTCGGTGGCCGGAGAGAATCCCCTCCATCGCGTGGTTGCCCTCGTGGCAGGCGAACTCAAACACGGCGTCTTCACTCTTCTTGAGTGAGATGAGCACAGTCCAGGGCCGCGTCCAGCGCATTGGGTCGGTGAACGTCAGCTCCCAGTTGAGTGTGTCGGGTCCGACGCGGGTAAAACGCTCGAAGAGCTCCAGGTTTTCAGACGAGCCCCGGAAGTTGCTCTTCTCCGAATAATTCGTGGTCTGGACGACCAGGGTATCACCCTCCCAGTGGGCCCGGGAGTCCCCCATCCATTGGCGAAGGCCGTCCTCAAGGTGTGGCCGTCCGTCCAGCGGGATAACCCGAACGTCATGGATCAATTCCTTGACGATCGCGACGTGATTGGCAGTCTGCACAAACTGGAAATAGCTATTGTATCCAGCACGGATCCTCGGCACCCCGTAAGTGATGCAGCGGTCGGAGTTGCTCCGGTCGGTGTAAGAATCGGCCGGGTGATCTCGCCGATGAGTTCGAACGTCATCCGACGCCGCCGTGGCACTCGAGGTGAGCGCCGGCACACGCCCGTCTGGCGGATCGACAATGAGTGAGGTTCGATTTTCAAACTCGCGATCTACAAGCCAAAACTGGTTGTAGTTACCAGTTCCTGCATCCGAGGAGGTATACCCCTGGCTTCCCGCTAGGGCTGCCTCAAAGACACTGTCACCAAAGGCGGCATCGGTTTCTCCATTAAAGAGCTCCCGTGCGTGCTGCGCAAGATCTGCGACCTCCTCGTCTGTTAGCTCGGTCTTATCAGCCAGAGTCTCGGGACGTTCCAACGGTGTCGCGCTATTGTTTGCCCAGACACCTTGTAAATCGGGATGCCCATCAGGCGTTCGAGGCGCGGTCCACTGGCCTGTCTCGGACGACCCTGTTTGTGCAATCGCTGACGATGCTCCTATAAGCGTGAGAATCGCCATCGTCGCCACTCCCAGTATTCGATAGTTCATCTGAACTCCCATGATCGTCCGTGCACTACTTCGATGCCGACATAATTAATGAACGGTATTTTACCTGCTAGGACGCCGCTCGCCAACGAACATCTCCCTTTTAATCAAGCCAGTACTTGACTTGGCGGCAACCACAGGCCTATATAGAGTTGCGTCAGTTATCGCGACCCAACGGAGATTATTCATGCGGAACCGGCTAGGAATAGCCCTCGTGTCGGCGGCAACTACACTCACCGTCCTGTTGACCCCTTTGTGCCCGGCAGGAGCGCAGACTACGACATCTGAGATACCACGGGCGTGGGACGGTCGTCCCGATCTGAACGGTATCTGGCAAGCGATCGGCACCGCTCATTGGAACATACAGGACCATCCAGCGAGCGCCGGCCATCCCGACATGGGAGCAATCGGCGCCGTCCCTCCTGGACAGGGGGTGGTCGTGGGTAACGATATCCCGTACCAGCCCTGGGCACTCCAGCAGAGGCAGGCCAATTTCGAAAACTGGCTGACGAACGACCCAGAACTAAAGTGCTACATGCCGGGCGTGCCACGTGCCACCTATCTTCCCTATCCGTTTCAGATCGTCCAAGGCGACCGCAAGATTATGATGGTGTACGGATTTGCAGAGTCCAACCGAACCATCCACATGGACAAAGATGCACCTGAACCCGCTCCGATCGACAGCTGGATGGGACGCTCGCACGGGCGATGGGACGGCGATGCATTGGTCGTCGATGTCGCTGGGTTCAACGGCGAGGCTTGGTTTGACCGGGCCGGCAACTTCGCCAGCAACACACTAAGGGTAGAAGAGCGTTACACGCCGATAGGGCCAAACGCCATCATGTACGAGGCGACGATCGAAGACCCTAACGTGTTTACAGGGCCGTGGACGATCAGCATGCCCCTCTATCGACGATTGGAAGAGCATGTGCGCATCATTGAGTTCAAATGCGTCCAGTTCACAGAGGATCTCTTGTATGGCCATTTGCGCCGCGAACCAACTCGATGACCGACCCAGAATACCAAGGTGCCACGCCATGAAATGGAAACTTGTCGCACGACCTCTACTCGTGGTGATAACGGTCGCCAGCACTCCGGGTGCGGCAACTGCCGCCGACTACCACCACGTGCACATCACGGCATCAAGCCCGAGCGAGGCGGTCAACTGGTACACGGAATACATGGATTGCCAGCCGATTTCAGACCGCCGAGACGTCGCCGACTGTGACGGTGTCGAGTTCGTGTTCGTGGTGCAGCCGACGATGGGGAGCACCCAAGGCACCGGGGTGAATCACATCAGTTTCTCCTTCCCCGATCTACCCACCAAAATGGCCGCACTCGAATCGGTTGGCGTCCGAGGGTCCGGGGTGAGACTCCAGCGGTTCCCTGATGGTTCGACGCTTCGGGATGTTCCCGGTTTGTTTAAAATTGGATTCATTTTTGATCCTTGGGGAACCCGGATCGAGTTGGTCGAGGATAAAGCCGACCTCGGCTTTCATCATGTCCACCTGAGCGCAACCGACCCTGAGGCAACGTTAGCCTGGTACCGAGACACGATGGGTGGAGAGCCGGCCAGTCTCAAGGGCACGCTGAACGGGTTACGTTTCGGCGATATCTGGCTATTAGCCTCCGAGCATCCCGGTGGAACACCGGCGACTACAGGAGGACGTGCCATCGATCACATCGCATTCGCGGTAACAGACCTTAATGCCGCAGCAGCCGTCATGCGGCAACAGGGGGTGGTGTTCCAAGAAGAACCGAAGGTGCCAGAGAACGCCAGGACGGCCGCGCAACGCGCATTTGTGGCTGGTCCGGATAATGTCCGAGTGGCAATCGTCGAGTCAGGATTTGCCGGGATCACAATCGAGCGCCCTGCTAACGCGGTCACGACCGATACCGCTCCATACAACGTTCCGCTCACTCCGTGGGGTGAACCCGACTTGCAGGGTGTCTGGACTGGGAATTCCTCGCACGGCATTCCGCTCGAACGCCCGGAAAACCTGAGCGACGTCGAGAACTTGACCCCTGAAGAGGCCGAGGCCAGGCGCGAACGTGGGACACTCGGCAGCATCTGGGGGTATGAGCGGGAGTGGCGGGACACCACGCTTGGCTACGTCAAGACCGCTCCGTCGACCCAGGTAGCGATGATCATAGATCCACCTGACGGCCGCATTCCGCCGCGGACGGCGCCAGGAGAAAAACTCGCGGCGATGGTGCGAGAGGAACAGGCGCGAACCGCTGACAGGCCCGCGGGAGGACCTGAGGATCTTTCATCGTGGGTACGGTGTATCACCCGTGGCCTACCCCGGATGATGATGCCGGGCGTCTACAACAATGGCTTACAGATCGCACAAGGCCCCGGGTTCGTCACGATCCAGAAGGAGATGATCCACGAGACCCGCATTATTCCGACCACCGAACGCCAGCGCCTCGGCTCGAGCATCACGACCTGGCTTGGTGACCCGCAAGGGCGATGGGACGGCGACTCACTCATCATCGAATCGACGAACTTCAACGGCGGCGCACCGTTTCAAGGGTCGAGCGAGAATATGCGACTCACCGAACGCTATACACGTGTTGGTGAAACAAGACTTGAATACCGGTTCACCATCGACGATCAGACGATCTGGACCAGGCCGTGGACCGGCGTCTTTCATTTCGACTTAGACGACGAACAGTACGAGCTCGTGGAGTATGCGTGCCACGAAGGAAACTACGGTATGACGAACATCTTGAGCGGTGCTCGGGCTCGAGATGCCGCTGAGGTGGCTAGCCCATAGTGGAGGACACGGCATGCGAGACAAAGTAGCAGGCATCGCGGTCGGAGCGGGACTGAGTGTCGGGCTCTTCCTCGTCACCGCGCCGGTGATCGCCCATCACGCTTTTTCGGCTGAGTTCGACGCCAGCCGGCCGGTCGCCCTCCGCGGACGAATCACAAAAATGGAGTGGATTAACCCGCATGCCTGGATGCACCTTGAGGTCACGAACGAGGACGGCACCGTCGAGAACTGGATGGTTGAAGCCGGGCCTCCAGGGGCACTGGTTCGACGTGGCTGGACTCGCGACTCGGTCACGCCTGGCATCGAAGTGCTGGTTGAGGGCTATCAGGCACTGGATGGCGAATTTCGCGCTAACGGCCGCGACGTTACGTTCCCAGATGGCCGTCGACTCTTCGCCGGATCATCCGGGACAGGTGCCCCGCTGGATGGCAGAGACGAGACCGAACCGAGTCCCCGGTAGATCGCTTCCGAACGGCACCCGCCATACCCTCACCGAAATATCACCCTCTCAAGGCTTGGGGGATCCTGGTCCGCAAAGTGGGGATGAACAACGTAGATGTGATCGCCGACGACCGCCCCGGTCGTCGCTTGCGTCTCGTATGGTGCCACCGCCACCCGTTGCGCCGTGCCCCAGTCGTCCTCGCTCGTCAACGTCACGACGCGGCTCTCCGAATTACTCACAATGGCGAGGCGACCATCGGACATCCACACCATTCCGTCCTGCCCGTCAATCTCCTCGGAGAGCGTGACCCTGCTCGCGCCAGCCGGGTCGTCGACCGGGACCTTCCAAAGGTCAGGGCCACCGCAGACCAGAAGATACCCAGAGGGGTGGTAGACGATTCCGTTCGGTCCAAATCCGTCGAATCGATGCAAAACGGAAACTTCGTAATCGGGACCAACCCGATAGAGGGTACTCATCCGCGTGTCAGTCACGTACGCCGTTCCATCATCCGAAACCGCGACGTCGTTCGCAAAGTACGCGGCGTCGGCAGGGGCATCCGTGATGGCGGCGGCAAGATCAACCATGGCGATCCGCTCACTGGTTGTCAGGTTATAGACGCCGAGCTTTGCCTGCCCCGCGCTAGCACCCTCAAAGACCGACCGGTCGGCGTTCGCCACGAGCAGGCGGTTGTTAGGTTCATCAACCTCGATCCCGACCGATGAGACCAGGTCGGGATCACTCACCACTGTCGTCACCCGACCGTCATCGTGGATTTCCAACACCGAACCTTCCGAGAGTGACCCGGTCAAGAACCGGTTGTTTGTCGTGTCGTACTCCACACCCTCAGGAATGAACCCTCCACGCTCCGCAACGATCGTTGCAGGCGGAGTAACCTCTGACGGCATCAAAGTCCCAGATTCCACCGCGTCTGGTTCTGGTGCGGACTGCTCGGGTTCACCGACGCATCCCACGAACGTCCCTGCTGCGACGACCATCGCGAGCACCTTGTTCCACATAAAGGAGACCTCCACATCTCTTTGCCGTCGTCAGCAAGCCACAAGCGATCCAAGGTGTACGTCAGACGGGAATAAAGCTGATAAATTCTACTCTTACGGCCAGTTCACGTCTTCACTCGCTTCGAGATAACACCGTTAGATACGTACTCCGGATACAGCGTATACTTGTGTCCTACCCGTGGAACCTCGCTTAAATCGCGAGCCGCCTCGACAGACCGAATACTTTCGATATACTCCGCCAGAAGGTCGTGCTCAATCGCGCCTGCAACAACGAATCCCTTGCAGTAGGTACACATTTGAAGATCAGCCCTAATAGCGTCCACGGTTTCAAGTCGGTCGACCAGATCCGTTCAGCTAGACCACAAACATCTCGTCATTCCTTACGTAGAATGTGTCAACAATACTGCCGGCCTGCACCGTCGTGACAGGGTCATGTCTATCCGGTGCGCCGCAAGCGAGAAAGGATACGAAACATGGCCATCAGGATAGAAAAGGACGGATCCGTGACCACCGTGGTTCATAGTCGACCGGAAGCCAGGAACGCCATGGACCCGGACTCTGCAGATGCCCTGGTTGATGCGTTCATTGCGTTCGAGGCGGACGACAGTGCGCACGTGGCAGTTCTGTGGGGTGAAGGCGGAGCGTTCTGTGCTGGGTGGGATCTGAAGGTCGTTTCTAACCTGTCCCCTGTCACACTGGAGCGCGACCTGGCGTTTCCGGAACCGGATCCACCAGATATCAACGCGGTTCCACGTGGCCCGCTCGGACCGACACGCTTGGAGCTCTCCAAGCCGGTCATTGCAGCGATTGCTGGTCCCGCTGTCGCCGGCGGCATGGAACTCGCCCTGTGGTGCGATATCCGGATCATGGAGAGAGACGCCTATCTTGGCGTGTACTGCCGCCGCTGGGGAGTGCCCCTGATCGATGGAGGGACCGTCCGCCTCCCACGGCTCGTAGGGCAAGGCCGAGCGCTAGAGCTCATCCTCACCGGGCGCAAGGTTATGGCTGAGGAGTGTCTACAAATCGGGGCATGTGAGTCGGTCGTATCCAACGGAGAGAGCCGCACCGCCGCGGAGACCATGGCGCAGGAAATCGCGCGATTTCCCCAGGCATGTGTGCGTGCCGACCGCCGGTCTACCATCCGGCAACATGGTAAGACGCTTCGGGAAGCCATGAAATACGAGTGGAAGAACGGCCAATCACCGATGCACGAAGAAGCGGTTGAGGGCGCGACGCGTTTTTCGCGCGGTCTCGGGAGGCACGGAGACTACAAAAGAATTTAAGGAGAGAGAAAACTGCCGGCCTCTTAACTTTTGGCATCGGCTCGGCTAAGTTTTTCAAGTGCCACGCGGTATAACCGTTTAACCAGCGTGCCGCCACCGGAGTCGAGGCGTCGACGCTTCTCACGTAGTTTTGATGGTCTCGAAAAGGCTGAGTGGTAAGGGACTTCCTGTGCGATAGGAGCGACCGCGCGCTAACACTGCCAGCCACACCATTCACTGCTACCATATGTGATGGCTCTTGATGAACATGACTTCTTTACAAAGAAACCAGAGAACCGATCGGGACGGTATCAGTGCCCCAGATGTAGTCGGAGCGGCGACTACAACATCCGGTGGGTGCGGCACTCGAAGAAGGACCGGTTACCACCCGCCGCCGACGGCGGCGACCGGGCCAAGTTCGAAAAGCTCAGAGATTACCTGCTCCGCCTGGACGACGCGGTCACGTGTAAGACCTGCGGTAAGCGATTCGAGATCCCCTCACAGCACTCCTTGATGTTCGTCGACCAACTCGGAGGGCTTCCCAACGAGGAAGACCTAGAACGAGAGATCACCGCCGCTGCAGGAGAGACGGAACCCGAAACTGAAAGCAAGCCGAGACTACCAGCACGATTCACGCGAAAGTCGGGTGGCTGGAAGTAGTAGGCGCCACCCTTTCGTTCACCGACACCGTGTATTCCATCAGACCCGGACAATCTGATCCTGCTTGGTGATTAGCCGCGCGAGCGCCACTCGGTCTAGGTCCAGCAGTTCGGAGACCCGCTTTGCGTTGATCTCCGTCACGATAATCTGGCCAACTTCCTGGTTAACGGTCTTGAAAATCCCGTGTTCCATCATCTTGTTTGACTGATAGCTGTTGTCGTCGGTTGGGCTAACATAGTGGACAAACTCCACTTTGTACCGGTGCACTAGATACAAATGGATCAAGGTCATTAGACGTTTCTGCCGCAACGCCTCATCGAAAGTATTCTGGTCACGAACGATCAGAATCCGGTGACCCACTCGGTCCCGGATCGGAGAGAAAATGACATTTGCCAACTTGTCGCCTGACCCCCCGATAATCCGTAACTCGAGCAGTTCCGATCCGGCCTGCTGAGGCCGAAGTTCAACCCGCAGCCCGCCCGGAAGCTGGTAGTGCTCGGCCCACATCGCCAGCCACTCCTCGAGCAGCTTCGTCGGGATCTCCGTTTGGACGAGGTGCTGACTCTGCGTGGAAGCCTTCCCCATAGCCTTGGTGGTCGCCGTGCGTCCCGACGAGGCGGCCAGGGCCGCATCGAGTCGGGGGCCACCGGCCAATGTCTGCGGCGTGCGGTAGGGTGACTCGACCAACCTGATTTTCCGTTGCAGCCGCGCCAGCGCGAGCATTCCGTCCTGCTTGATGGCTGTCGCGAACTCCTCACTCGCCACACCGTCGATCTGGTGCCCCCCGTAGGTGATGAAATTGAAGACAAACCCCAGCTTGCCCAACTCTTCCGGAAACTCGCGTATCTCATCATCCGACATGCCGGTCGTATCCCAGTTGAACGACGGAGAAAGGTTGTACGCCAGCATCTTGTCTGGGAATTTCGCGTGGATCGCCTCGGCAAACTCTCGGGCGTCATCGAGATTCGCGGTCTTCGTCTCCATCCAGAGGAGATCTGAGAACGGCGACACGGCCAGCGACCTAGCAATCGCATACCGCAGGCCACCCCTCACCTGGTAGTAACCTTCTGGCGTCATGGCCAGCTCACAATCCCAATCGATATCGACCCCGAGCTTCTGCGCCTTGGCACGGGCCGCTGCCAGCGAAGCCTGGCTAGCAAATGCCTTCCAGGTCTCCACGCTAATTGCACATGTCCCGCCCTCTCTGAGGCACAACTCGATCGCCTTCGCCACAGCCTCAGCATAGGTCGTAAGATCAGCCTCCTCGACCCAGACGTCAACGAATTTATTGGTCACTTCATCGACGAACCAGTCCGCGCTCTTGTCCGGTCTCCGTTTCTGCTCCTGGATCTTCTTCTGAACCCACGTCAACAGACCAGCGCGCTCAAACCAGGCATAGGCTTGCGCGTAGTCGTTCTCTTCCAAGTCATACAAAAGATGTCCTCGGACATCCTCCATTCCAGCCTCATGCACGTAATTCAGAAGCGCCAGATAGCCGACCTTGTATGATGGTAAGCCGACAGCAGCGGTCCCAAGCAGAAACGGTTGATCGCGCTCGTCGCCGCGCCCGTCGATGAGATTCGCAGCCTCCGCGTCCGTGCGCGCAACGATGATTCCTGGCACGCCCATAATATCGAGTTGGAATCTCGCTGCGTTGAGCCGCTTGATCTGTTCGTTCTGCGAGACCAACACCTTGCCACCCTGGTGACCGCACTTCTTCGTGCCCGGTCTCTGATCCTCGATGTGGTAACCAGGGACGCCCACCTCCACAAAACGCCGGATGAGGTTCCGCACGTGTGGATCCCCTCCATGCCCGGTGTCCGCGTCTGCGATGATGAACGGCCTGAAGTCATGGGTAACCGAGCCCTGTCGCTCCTCCTCCGTCATTTGCAAGCGGAGATACCGCTGATTTTTGTCGGCGATCAACAGTGCACGCACGATCGTCGCCGCCTCATCTGGAACCTGACTCAGGGGGTAGCTTGCAAGGTCTGGCCCGGGATCCTCGGTCACTGAGCCCTTCGCCGATGTCGCCCACCCGCCAAGGTAGATCCCCTCGATCCCAATGCGTTTCATCGCTACTGCTTGTCCCGGGGAATACGGACCAAACGTCGTGATGCTGTGCCTTTTCTGGAAAAGCTCCACCAGACGCGGGTAGAACGCCTCCGCCGCGGCGCGGGCGATCGTGTAGTCCTGGTGGATCGTTCCTCGTTGCTCGACCACCTGGTCGGCCGAATACAACCGGGTAATCATCTCGAAGCGAGAACTGGTAAACCACTCCCGGGTCTCGTCGACTTCTTGCTGAAACGTACTCATACTGCTCTCACTTTTCCCTACCAGTTTGGATTGGTATCGTGCGTTTTTTGACCGAATCGGTCGACGCGGTGAGCGGTACTGGCCTCGTAGGCCAGGGCTCACATTGAGATTCTACCCGAAGCGTGGTCGAGAGAACTAGGAGTCTTGGCTTAGAAGGCCTCGCGATCTCCGTTTATCGTGGATGGTCCGTCTTCACGGGGTACGGCGACTGACACCGAACCCTTGGCCTGATGCCAGCCTTTTCTCCAAAGGTCGGTACGTTCCTTGGTAAGCGGGTTCGTCCAAGTCGGTCGCCGCTTGCACCGCACCTCGCGACCGTGCGCGATCACATCCACCGACGAAACATTCTCGATCCGCCGACCTCCTGATTTTTCACCCATCGTATGGACCTTACCCATTTTCAGGAAACCCTGATCCGCACGCAGTTGCGCTCTCAGAATACTCTCAATACATCCAATAACACTCTGGATCCAGGAAAGGACGGCACTGGCGTGGCAAGCGGAGGACACTGCTCCGAACGGCACCCGTGGTGACGTCAACCGATCAGCCCCAACACTGAGACCTATGCCACTCATGCGGGCGCAGATAGTCTACGGAGCCGCCATACTCCTGAACTTAACGCGCGGTACCAGTTGCGTCTCAGTCGACCGCAAACAACGCCAAAGAAACCGCGTCGGCCATTGCCTGATACCCGGCGTCGCTTGGATGTATGTGGTCGCTGGAATCGTACTGCGGGAGCATTTTCGATGTTGCGCTGGGATCACGTACGGCGGCATCGAAGTCGATCACCCCGTCGTACGCTCCGCTCGTGCGGATCCAGTCGTTCAACGCTTGGCGTTTTGTCTCCACTTCCGGCGTCCACCGACCCGAACCCTCGCACGGTAGGAGTGTAGCCCCATAGATGCGGAGCCCTCGCGCGTGCGCGCGGGCGATAAGCTGACGATAGCCCCAGATCAGATCCTCCGCCGTCACCGCTGGGTCCCTACGCAGATCGTTGATTCCTTCGAGCACAACCACATGCGTCACCCCGCTCTGGGTCAAGACGTCACGAGCGAAGCGTGCGAGCGCGTTGACGCCCCTCCATTCACCCAGTACTCGATTGGCGGCGATGCCCGTATTGAGCACGCCCATATCTATCCCCTGTTCCATCAAACGCTTATTGAGATGGTTTGGCCAACGGTTATTCGTGTCTGGTGTCGACCGTGTACCGTCGGTGATCGAGTCGCCGAACGCGACAACGGCCCCTACTGACGCGGGTGCCATCACCTCGACGCGCGCCAAAAAAAACCATGACTGCGTCGTCGTCATGACCGGCAAGTTCTCTGATCCGACGTGGTTCCCCTTTTCGGACACATAGTTCGTTTGAACCCCGACGGTGTGCATCGTGAGAGGCGACGGCCCTGTCCCGGTGTCGTCCGGTAAATAGAGGTCGACCGCAAGATCAGAAGCAGCCAAGACGGTGAAGTCCACCGGATCGCTGAGTATGTAGGTGCCAGCGGGAATCATAATTTTTGGCTTCCCGCCAAAGGTAAGGTTTCGAGTAGAACTGGCCACGATGGCTGCCTCGCTGTCACGTCGTGCAATCGAGGCGCCACCCACAGAAAGAGGAGCCGATCCAAAGGTGTTGCTCAGAGCCACTCGCACCCTACTGCCATTCGTGGTCGTGCGAACGATTTGGCGCAACGTCTGGTCACTAAAATTTAAAGGAGGGTCACTCAGGGGCCGGCCAAAGCCGTCGCTCTCAGGCTGCGGGTCCCGTGCCACTGTCGCGGTGGCCCAGGTGCCTACCCAGTGCAGGTCGCCGCTAGGTTGAGCCAGCACCGGCACGTCGATCACAAGGCCCCAGACCGCAGTTGCCGCGACGACCGCTAGCTTCAACCAGACACCAGTGCCTTCTCTACCGAAATCCCTCATCTGCGTATTCTCCTTAACCGTCACCTGTTCCGTCTGACTACTCTGAACCGTCATTTACGCCAAATGTGAGAAGCGCATGGCCTGCCTGAATTGTCACATACTGTGTGCCGTCGACAGCATAACTGATCGGTGCTGAGTTCACACTTCCGCCGGTGCTCAGGTGCCAGAGTTCCTTGCCGGTGACCGCGTCGAGCGCAAAGAAATATCCGTCTTCTGTTCCACCAAACAGCAGGTCGCTCGCGGTCGTGAGTAGCCCCGAGCGTGACTTGGGCTGTACGCGGTACTCCCACTGGATGTCGCCCGTCTGAGGCACAATCGCCCGGACGGCACTCACATCGTTATCAAGGGGTTGAGTCTGAACCTGGCCGCCGCCGGTGAATCGCTCTCCCGCTTCGTATTCGTCATCGCGTATGAAGAACTTCGCTTCGCCGTCGTACGCCATGACATAGACGAGGCCAGTCCTTGGACTGTAGCTAGGCGACCAATAGTTAGCCGCACCGCCCGCCGGCGGAGAGACAACCGTCCCTTCTATGCTGGGAGCGGTGTTGGGCCTACGGATCGGTCGGCCGTTCTGATCGAGGCCCTCCGCCCAGGTCTGCTTGGCAAAGGGTTTCCCGACGAGGAACTCCCCTGTTTCACGATCGAGCGTGTAGTAAAAGCCGTTCCGGTTGGGCCAGAGCATCAGCTTCCGCTCGCGTCCGTCGAACATCGCGTCCGCCAGTACAGGAATCTGCACGGCGTCCCAGTCGTGAATGTCGTGTGGCGTAAACTGGAAGTACCACTCCATCTCGCCGGTGTCTGCGTCCAGCGCCACCACAGAGTCGGAGTAGAGATTGTCTCCAACGCGGACCTCGCCATTGTAGTCTGGTCCCGGATTACCGGTACCCCAATAGACCAAATTCAGTTCGGGATCATATGAACCGGTGATCCACGTCGGTGCGCCGCCAGTTCGCCACGAATCACCTTCCCAGGTACGGTTGTCGGGGTGATCGGGTCCAGGGATGGTATTGAAACGCCAAATACGGTCGCCGGTCTGAGCCCCGTAGGCATCCACGAATCCACGAATGCCGAACTCGCCGCCCGCAATACCGGTGATGATCTTGTCCTTGACGACCAGTGGTGCGGCCTTCTTGTTATAGCCGTCTTTCGGGTCTCCCGCCTCGGCGTTCCAGATCACGCTGCCGGTCTTGGCGTCGAGTGCCACGACATGGGCATCCATCGTGCTCATAAACAGCCGGTCGCCAGAAATCGCGACACCGCGGTTGCTCGGTCCGCAACAGAAGTTGAGCTCATCTGGCAGCGGATGATCGTATCGCCAGAACGGCCGTCCACTCGCGGCATCGAGAGCGATGACACTACTTGGTGATTCGGTGATGTACATCATCCCATCGACGACGAGCGGAGTCGTACCGGAACGGCCAGGCTCCTGCAGCTGATAAATCCACTGCACCTCTATATCAGATACGTTTTGCTTATCAATTTGATCCAGCCCGCTGTAGCGTCGGCTCTTGTAGTCACCCGAATACATCAGCCAGTTATGCGGTTCCGCCTCAGCATTCACGAGACGGTCCGTTGTAACCAGGTTGGACGTCGGTGTATGCGGCTGCGTATCCAGCTGTTGCTGGCTCGCAAGGGTGGGAAGGATAGATACAAGGGCGACGATGAACAACCATCGCTTAATCATGATTAGCTCCTTCACTGCAGAGTGACAACCTCTTCGGTATGAGCGGATCACCAAGTCGCGGTCGTGTCGGAGTCCAACGCCGAGCGCACTGGCTGGTCACGATGGAGATAATTTTATGCACAACCGATACATTTATTCTTGTCAGACCAGCTCCGTGGCGCCAGCTCACCTATTCAGACCGACCGGCTGGCTTCAGTCTGAATCAAGCGATGTCGACGTCAGGACTGCGAACGCCGCAAGCAAGATCAGGGCACTCAGATAGACACCCTATCTCCCATCCGGTCCATACATTTCGATCGCGGCGAGCGCGCTCTCACTCCAGGGTAATACGCCAGTCCCTGAACCTTCATGAACGCCAAACAGAAGCACCTGCACGAGGAAGGTAAACGCGAACACCCGCGTACCAGCCCGTAGCCGGCCAGTACGACCGTCATGGGGGGAGATCGACCTTAAACTCCACGATAGCCACTCACAGGACGGACGACAGCTCCTGGCTTTACCCTACGGCGATGAGAGCAGCCGCACAGGCAACCAGCACGCCACCCGCTCCCGTAGAGGCCAACAACCGACGACTACCGCCACGCCACGTTTCACGTACGCACAACGCAGTAATGCTGGCAGCGACCGCTCCGAAGAGCGTCTCGATGAGTGCTTGATTGGCACTCTGCTGAAAGGCCCAGGCGGCGAGCGCGGTGGAAGATAGTGACAGTAGCAACCCACGACGTATGGCAGACGCGGCGCCAGTGTCGCCGCGTCGGTGACACCAAATCAGTGCCACGTCGACCGGCCGAACGCTTGCAGCCCTTGCGAGAGTGTCTGTACAAATAAATTCAACATTCGACAAAGGTTACAGTCATTCTAGCAGCCCGCAACAAAAATCACGGCAGAACAGAGGCGGCGGCGACATCCGACGGGCGAGACGTAGTTTTACGTCTGGTTTCTAGCTCCGAAACAGGTCGCAACTCCACCATTGTCACGCCCCTCAGTTACCGTTGATTTTCCCCGCTTTCAAAGCTGGTACCCTAGATACTGTGAATGACTCTCGCGCCTGCCAACAGTTCTTAGACTCGCTGGCTCAGGTCTACCTCATCCGATCGATCAAGCTTTACCGCGTGAACTTTGCACCACTGCCGACCGTACCCATCTTGCCCTGTCTCGATCATGAGGTAATGCTGCACGAGGCTATTCCGCCTCATGCCGCCGCCTACGTGGAAAATTCAAAGTCGCACGACTTCCACGAGATCGTAGTCGTCCCGGCGCACGGGCTCATCGAGATTGATATCGCCTCGACCGCCGAGGAGCATTCGGTCGACTCGCTTCTGCAGGTTATTCAGAAGCTGCGAGAGCGGTTTCCAATGTATCGCGTTAAGACCAAACGGCCTTCGTACTTGCACGGCGATCGACGCGTGATGAACGCCTGCCGTGCCCAGGTGTCGCTACGAGACATCTTCAACAGCGAAGACTTCGAGCTCCTCGAACGCTCGGTCGAGCGTCTTCGGACGGTCGGCTCGCTCATGGAGAAACAGTCCAGGGTCGTATCGTGGGGTGTGCGAACTCTCACCGCGCCGCTCCTCGCGACCAGCGGCTTCGTGATCTATGGTCTGCTCGGCATGTTGACGCCGCAGCTCGGTGAGCTTTGGGCTCGCAGCCTGCAGTACTCGTCGGTGGGAGTCCTTGGCGGGATTTTCGTGTACTACGGCCTAAGAGCGGTACACCTCACGGAGATGGCCAATCGCGTATGGAAACGGGCGGCCGAGTACGGCCTCATTGTGTCGGAGCGACGGCGTTTAAGCGAAAGCGAGAAATAACCTCACCGACAGGGTGTTATCGCTCGCGTCCTCGGTTTGACCGGTATCTCTCGCCGAGACGGGAAATGCTAGTGGCCTGTATCGACTAAGTCAGCAGCGATCGTTTGAGCGCGACTCTCCTGTCAAGATGCAACGAAAGAACATACCTGAACCCGTATTCCGTTGAAAGGCAGTACCATCACGCTGAGTGTGCCACTAGCCAGATAACCGCGGTGACTACGTCTGGGCGCCGCGAATCGAACGAATCACGAGGTTCTTGAGGAGTGAGACCTTGTAGCCGTTGTGCGCCAACGGCTTGACCCCGCGGATCGCAATCTGCCCGGCCTGCTC